>Ga0193951_1000222_pt1 | contig 26981 bp, 19 predicted proteins | sample BB_2_MG_FD_140370 | JGI IMG/M metagenome (GOLD analysis project Ga0193951, IMG submission 140370) | Microbial mat bacterial communities from the Broadkill River, Lewes, Delaware, United States - BB_2_MG | ecosystem: Environmental > Aquatic > Freshwater > River > Microbial mats | place: USA...
AAACATTACTTCTTATGGTGTGTTTATCGATTTAGGTGGTGTAGATGGTTTAGTTCATATTACAGATTTATCTTGGTCTCGTATCAACCATCCAAATGAGATAGTTGAATTAGATCAGAAATTAAATGTTGTAATCCTTGATTTTGATGAAAACAAATCAAGAATCCAATTAGGTCTTAAGCAATTATCTAAACACCCTTGGGAAGCTTTAGGTGAAAACGTAAAAGTTGGAGATAAAGTAAAAGGTAAAGTTGTTGTTATCGCTGATTACGGTGCTTTTGTTGAAGTTGAAGAAGGTGTAGAAGGATTAGTTCACGTAAGTGAAATGTCTTGGTCAACACATTTACGCTCAGCTCAAGATTTCGTATCTGTAGGAGATGAAATCGATGCTGTAATCTTAACTTTAGATAGAGAAGATCGTAAAATGTCTCTTGGTATTAAGCAATTAACTCCAGATCCATGGACAGATATTACAACTAAGTATCCTGTAGGTTCTAAGCACACAGGTATTGTACGTAACTTTACTAACTTTGGTGTTTTTGTTGAATTAGAAGAAGGAATCGACGGATTAATTTACATCTCTGATTTATCTTGGACTAAGAAAATTAAGCATCCATCAGAATTCTGTAACGTTGGTGATAAATTAGACGTTGTAGTATTAGAGTTAGATGTAGAGGGACGTAAATTATCTTTAGGTCATAAGCAAACTACTGAAAACCCATGGGATAAGTACGAAACTGAGTTCGCTCTTGGTACTAGCCATACTGCAGCTATTACTGAAATGGTAGATAAAGGTGCAACTATTGAGTTTAACGAAGATATCGTTGCCTTTGTTCCAGCACGTCACTTAGAGAAAGAAGATGGTTCTAAACTTGCTAAAGGTGAAGAAGCAGAATTCAAGATCATTGAATTTAATAAAGAATTCAAACGTGTCGTAGCATCTCATACAGCTGTATTTAGAGAAGAAGAAGCTAAAATCGTTAAGCAAGCTGTTAGAAAACAGGAAGCTCAAGCGGCAGAAGCTAAACCTACTTTAGGTGATGCAAACGATGCTTTACAAGCACTTAAAGATAAAATGGACGGAAAGAAATAATTTCCTAAATTTTGAGTCAACCTTTTTAAGTTGACAACTTTAAAGATATATAAACCAGAGAATCTTATTCTCTGGTTTTTTTTGTTTTATATCAGAATCAGAGCGTTTTTACATCATACTTTAAAAGGATTGTACGATCGTATCACCGTGTGATGCTTCAACTTTGGAGTGTAAGATTTCATCAAGATAGTGATGAAACCAAAAAAAGGCCTCCATAGTGGAAGCCTTATGTTTTTTAAGATAGAAGCCGTAATTTATTTAGAGTTCATAACTATTGGAGAGACTTAATATTTCGCTGATTGCCCTTTAGAGAGTGAATTTGTAATAAACTCACGTAAGTCGTCATTAGCTTTAATGAGGTCTTCATTTCTTAAGTACATCATATGTCCACTTCTATACCCTTTAAATGAAAAACGATCTTTCATTTTACCACTAGGGTCAATTTGCCATTGTGAATATTTTGCAGAAAAATACGTCGTCGCGCCATCATAGTAACCAGATTGTGTAAACACTTTTAGATATGGGTTTTGTGCCATAGCTTGTCGTAAATTATCTCTAGTATTGTCATTAGAATCGTCCCAACGTCCCGTATTTCCAAAGACATTATACTTTACATCTGTTTTAAACCCTAGTTCATTTTGTATATAATAATTAATGGCAGGCGTAAACGAATGTAACCATGAGGTGAGTTCCGCGCTGTAATCTGGACTAGATCCTGTTTCTATTTTATCTATTCCAATATATCTAGAGTCTAATCGACCAATAGTTTCTCCGGTTTTATCGCGCAACAATGCTTTCCAGAAAAACCGTGTTGAAACATCTAAATTCTGTTGTAAAATAACTTTTTCGGTTAAACCAGAATAATAGCTCATTTGTTTGGCAATAGCATTTTTTTCCTCCTCCAGAATAAAACCACCTTTAGCAATGGCAGGCATTAAATCGTTAATTGCAAAGTGTTCTACTTCAGGTAAAATATCTAATAAATCCTTATTTTGGAGATTAGGTGCAAGCATGTTATGATACCATGCCGCAGCAGTAAAGTACGGTAGATTTAAGCTAGAAGATAATGGGCCACCTACACGAAGCACTTTGTAATCTGCAGGTGACACCAAAATTACACCATTAAGATACATCCATTGTCTATTCTGAAGTTCTAAAGATAAACCCATTACACGTGTACCTCCATAGCTTTCACCTATAATATATTTAGGAGATTGCCATTTATTGTGTCTTGATGTAAATGTATTCATCCAACTTGCCAAGTATTTAATATCGGCATTCACACCAAAAAACAACTTATCATCAGGCATTTTTCCATCTTTATCAGCTACTTTTCTTGAATATCCGGTATTTACAGGATTTATATAAACGATATCCGCGACGTCTAATATAGAATTAGGATTGTCTTTAACTCCGTAAGGTTGTATAGGGTAACCTTCATTATCAATATTTAAAACCTTTGGTCCAGTATACGCAATATGCATCCAAAGTGAAGCAGAACCAGGTCCTCCATTAAAAGAATATACTATTGGTCTAATCTTGTTTTTAGTATCGTTAGTGCGTTTATAATAGGTGTAATAAAGCGATGCTATCATATTACCCTCGGTATTCCAAACAGGTTGAAATCCGGTTTCTGCTGTATATGTTATTTGTTTCCCTTTAATTGTTACAGAATGATTTGTGACGTATGCCGTATCGATAGGAATTTTTAAATCTTGTGCAAAACTAAATGTAAAACTAAAGCACAGTAGAATGACGAAACGATATTTCATGTATAATGGGTTTTGGTTGAAAAGCTTAAAGGTACTAAAATGAAAATGTAGCTAAACAGATATTCGATTGATTTTATATAAAGTTATATGCTGCTACATCTATTCAATTAACTAGCTGTTATAGACTCTATTTTCTTGTTCTGCCACACGTATAAACGTAGTTCGCTTAGTGAGTTCTTTAAGACGAGCAGCACCAACGTAAGTACAAGTACTACGTAAACCACCTAAGATATCTTGTAAGGTGTGTTTAACATCTCCTTTGTAAGGCACTTCTACAGTTTTACCTTCGCTAGCTCTATACTCGGCAACACCACCAACATACTTATCCATGGCAGTAGAGGAACTCATGCCATAAAATTGTTTAAATTGTTCTCCATTACGCATTATTAATTCTCCTCCACTTTCTGAGTGTCCAGCAAACATACCACCAAGCATTACAAAATCTGCTCCAGCGCCAAAGGCTTTAGCGATATCACCAGGTATAGAACAGCCACCATCGCTAATAATTTGACCTCCTAAACCATGAGCAGCATCAGCACATTCTATAATGGCCGAGAGTTGCGGATAGCCTACGCCAGTTTTTACTCGAGTTGTACAAACACTTCCGGGACCTATACCAACTTTTACTATATCTGCACCAGAGAGTAATAATTGCTCTACCATTTCACCTGTAACAACATTACCAGCAATAATAACTTTATCTGGGTATTGTGCTCGTGTACGTTGCAAAAATTCTACAAAATGCTCAGAGTAGCCATTAGCAACATCAATGCATATAAATTTTAATTCAGGATGATTTTGGAATACTGCTTTCAACGTATTAGAATCCTCTTGTCCTGTTCCTGTACTTATGGCAATATAATTTGTAATGTCTTTTGGAGCCGAATTTAAAAAGGTGTTCCATTGCGCTATAGAGTAATGTTTATGTATGGTAGTAAACAGTTTTAGTTGAGATAAGACTAAAGCCATTTCAAATGTGCCCACTGTATCCATATTGGCAGCCATAATTGGGATCCCTGTCCACGTTAAATTACTATTTAAAAATTTAAATTCACGTTCTAATTTAACTTGCGATCTACTTTTTAAAGTTGAACGTTTCGGACGGATCATAACATCTTTAAAGCCTAATTTTATATCGTGTTCTATATGCATTTTTGGATAAGTTTGGTGATATTCAAAAATACAAGTTCTTTGAAAAAAGAAAGTTTACAATCGCAACCGTCTTAAAACCTTTTATCAACAATTGTTTATAGTCGTTAACACATAAGTTTTATACTTGCTCTATTATTTTATTAGGGGTAATTAAATTAAAATCAAAGGGTAGTTTAAAAGTCTTCAAAAACACCTAAACCAAACAATGCAAAATCGTATTTTACGGGATCCTTAGGGTCTAAGTTGCGTAAGGTAGTATCTAATTCTGCTAGTGCTTTACCATCGTTCTGTTTTCGTTTTAACAAACCTAAATGACGAGCGATATTCCCAGAATGAACATCTAAAGGACAGCTTAATTGAGAAGGTGATAAAGAGGGCCAAATGCCAAAATCAACACCATTGTTATCATTTCTTACCATCCAACGTAGGTACATATTAATACGTTTAGCAGCTGAATTTTTAAGAGGGTCACTAACATGTTTTTTTGTACGCTCTAAATGCGGAATTTCGAAAAATACCTTTTTAAATTCGTGAATACTGGTTTGAAGGGAGTCCTTTATAGCATATTTAGAAAACACGGATTCTAAGCCATTATGGATTTTGTAAATATATTGTAAGCTCTTAACAAACTGCATAAAATCATTGCCGTTGAATGTACGATGCACAAACGGGATTAATTTTTTTAAATCAGCGTCTTGGTGTTGTATGATAAACTCAAAAGGGGAGTGGTCTAACAACTCCATCATTCTATTGGCATTTTTAATAATACTTTTTCTATTACCCCAAGCTATGGTAGCTGCTAAAAAACCAGCAATCTCAATATCCTCTTTTTTAGAAAATTGATGCGGAATTTGAATAGGATCACTTTCAATAAATTTTGGGTTATTGTAGTGATTCACTTTGTCGTCTAAAAATGCTTTAAGTTCTGCTATTTGTAATTTCAATGTTCGCTGTAAATTAAAATGTAAAAATACTGATTATATAGACATTATATGTCATGATCTATATAGGCTAGGGCAATTAAAATTTTATAATAGTTTAGTTCAAATAGCTAAATGTTTAAAACTGTATTTGAAATAAAACGAGTTCTGAAAGGGATAACACGTACGTAATAGATTTTAAAGGGGTGCGATAAGCAGGAAAGAATCCTAAATGAAGTTCATTATCTTTTACAGCAGTTTTAAGATGGTTGTCTGTCAAAGTTTTATAGACAGGTCTATTCACAATGTATTTCCATATTTTAAAAACTTTAAAGTTTTTTGAAAATTTTCTCTTAAATCTAAATAAGGTGTCTTCTTTGCTACCTTTTCCACCTCCTAAATTTAAATATCTAAAACCTTCATTAGTAGCAATTTTGCACATTTCATCTATAATTAACTTTATAGGTTGAATTTTAAAATAAGCTGCATCGAGACCTGATAGATGATACTGAACAATATGTCCTGTTTTAATAAAGATAGCACCTGCAATAATGTCTTTTGTTTCGTGATGCTGACATAACATTAGCTTGGAATCATATTCATTACTCGACAATAAATCATAGTAATACTCCGTATTAAAGAGGTAACTCTCATCAGCTCCAATACGTTTCATGTTATTTAAATAAAGTCTAATAAACGTTTTAATATGTGCATCCGTGTAGCCTTCAAAAACAGTGCAGTGTTTACGAGATTTGTTTAAGTAGGTTCTTAAGCGCCTATTATACAATGCTCTTTGGTCGGCTAAGGGTTTGCTAAGGTCAATGTAAACGACTTTACCAATGGTTACAACGTCACCTAAACCTACAAGTGTTGGCGCTTTTTCTTCAATAAAAGGATGCAATCTGGAGAATACTGCAATAATTTTTTGCCTACTAAAAAAGATTTTTAGTGCCTTATGAAACTTAGCCTTATCAAAATTGTTGTCCTTGCTTATGTATATAGGACCAGCATAGCCATATACAGAAGTCAAATCTTTATAGTCGGAGTTCTCAATGTCTCTAATTAAAAATGGTAAGGCAATAATTGTACTACCATCGGTATATTTTAAGAGTATAGGGAGTTCTCCTTCTTTCTTTGAAAGCTGATGGTAGTCATAAGTATGGTAAAAATCGGTATGCTCTACTTTAGATAGTAAAGTTCTCCATTCGTTCTTATCTTTTATAACTTTAATCAATTTATTAAAAAAATATGACTAAAGTTACTATAATAATTACACTTAATATAGTAATGTTAATAAGTTAAGTTCCTTGTTTAATGTATTTTATAATGATTTTTAATCCTATGTGTTCAATGAATTATCACTCAGACTTTAGATTTCGAAATAGAAAGTTAATAGTTTTATTAGTTAAAAGATGTAGAGTCAAATCAGATTAATATATATAAATAGTGTCCTATTTTTTATATAAGGTTTTTTGCTCTGGTTTCACAGCAATCATACTAATTTCTACATTTACAAATTTGGGTAAGTTAGCAACTTCCACAGTTTCTCTCGCAGGAGCGGTTGCTTCATCAAAATATTGGCCATAAATGTCGTTGATATGCTTAAAGTTATTCATGTCACTGATAAAGATAGATGATTTAATAACGTTATCAAACGTCATGTCTGCTGCAGCTAAAACAGCTTTCATGTTTTCCATAACCTGTTTGGTTTCAGTTTTAATATCGTCAATCACTAACTCCATAGTTTCAGGATGTAAAGCAATTTGCCCAGAAGTGTAAAGGGTGTTTCCTGATAGAACAGCTTGACTGTATGGTCCAATAGGAGCAGGTGCATTAGAAGTATTTATTATTTTTTTCATCTTTTCATTTCTATGAGATAGATATCTCGTTATTAAGTTATATGCCACACAAATTTAGTGATACCTTTTTACATCAACAAGTTCAATAAAATGCTTAAAAGTGAAAATATACTATACGTTTAAAACCCAACTAGATTTATAAGGCTCATTTATAAAATGCCTTCGATGTTATTGGGAACTGGAAGATGTTAATTTCCAACTTGTTGGTCTGGTTGCTTACGTTTATCGTATTTTAAATCTTTAAGCAAGTTCGATTTTATACCAATAAAGAAATTCCAAGAACTTCGATCGCTAAATGGTATCCAAGAAAAATTCATACGCCAACTTAATAAGTCGCGCTCAAAGCGCAATTGTGTATATGTAAATCCTTTATTAAGAAAATCGTATCCTGAGGATGCACCAACAGTCCATTTTGGAGAAATATCAACATCACCAGAAAACATTAAGGAATGCGAGGATATGGTATTGTCGCGTTTTGTATTAGTGTAATTGGCAGAATAAGCTAGCCTTAAACTCCAAGGCATCTTATAATTATAAAATTCATTATTTTCATCTTCCTCGTCTTCACCTTCACGGTCCGAGAGGCGTTTGTTGGCATAATCTTCAGACCTTCCAAACAAATCATCTGTTCGTCCACCAGATCTTGCAGACTCTTGTGCAGAGGCCTCTTTTTCTTTAGATTCCTCGCCAGAAAAACTATCATTAGACAAAGTATAACTCATGTTTACATTAGCTGACGTTAATCTAAACAAACTACCTCCGTTATCAATATTAAAAGTATTAATAACATTATTGTTACTGTCTAAGGCATAGGGATTTAATGTCATTCCGAAATTAATACTCATCTTTTTATTTAAAATCTGAGTACCTCCACTTACTCGAACAGGACTCCAGTGTAGAGAATCTGCAGAGATATCATAAGCTGTAGAAAAATTAAGATTGTTTAGAATGAATATTTTTTCGGGTTCTGTACTTGTAGAATCCTTAGAGCGAATTTTAGCTTCCAAGTTATTTCCTAATGATAGACCAATACTGCTTGAATAGTTTTTACCAGGTGAACCGTAAAGTGAATTTTCAAAGCGTGAATATTCTACTTCATCAGATGTGGTACCATCGGCATCAATAACCTCGTAGGTTTCATAATATTGATTAAACGCCGGACTAACAGAATAACTTATAGATGGTCGCATAACATGCCTTATTGCTTTTATTTTGGCAGTTTTATCTTCATTTTCAAAATCGTACATACCATAAATGGTGGTTCCAATACTAGCACCAAAATTATAAGTTAAAAATCGGTCAAAACCACTCTGATCAATAGAAACTTCTACTTGTTCACTCTGATCCCAAAATTTATTCACAGTTTTTAATGTCCAGTTTTCTTCAAAATTAGCATTGGCACTAACACTAAAATAATCGAATACCTTAAAGTTAGTTGTGACAGGTATACTATGTTTCATTCCTGTTATGGCATCATCAAACATTTCAGCTTTACCAAATATGGAATCGTTAGTTTTAATGCTATATTCACCTCTAGAGGTCACCTGAAAGTTAACGTTTTGAATTGCTCCTTTTTTAGTTCCTGTTTTTGGTGCAAACGGATAAACTCTTCCCATAGAAGCCTGCATTGTGGGCAGCGTTAAATTTATATCGCCTGTATTTGTATTCTGACTATGTGTGGCTGTTAAACTTAGGTTAACTTGCGGTTCGCCTAAAAATGTTTTGGAATAGGACACCGAAGATGCTAAAGTGTTATTTAAAAAGTTTGACTGATTTAATTGATTAATAGACTCTTGGTAATATGAGCTACTACCTAAGTTTACCGATGCAGAGAAACGTGAGTTAGGGCTCGCTTTAGCGTCTTGACTATGCGACCATCGAATATTATAAACCGTACTTTGAGTAAAGTCTGGGAAACCTCGCTCTTGGTTGAGTAAATTTTCATATCTAAAACTAAAATTACCTCTAAATTTATAACGAAGTGCGTAATTGTTTTCTACCCGTAAACCATAACTACCGTTGGTGTAGTAATCACCCAGAATGGCTAAATCTAAATAATCACTTATCGCAAAATAATAACCTCCATTCTGTAAATTATATCCTCTATTGCTGTCCTCACCAAAAGAAGGGAAAATAATTCCTGACGTTTGTTTTTTGGTCATAGGAAAAAACGCAAATGGTAACGCAATTGGAGTAGGCACTCCGTAAATTTCCATATAGGTTGGCCCAACAATGACCTTTTTGTCAGGTACCAATTTCATTTTAGAAGTTATAAATTGATACTCTGGGTCCTCCTCATCTTCAGCAGTGGTAAAACGACCGTTTTTCATAAAATAAACCGAATCGTTTTCTTTTTTTGTTAAAGGAGAATATACTTTAAAACCTTGTTGTTCTGTTCTAGAATTAAATACCAAAGCTTTCTTTGTTTCAGTATTAAATACAATAGAGTCTGGCTCAATAACATTTTCGCCTTGTTTAAAAACAGGGCGTTGTTGGTAACCTGTAGAATCTTTAATACGGCCAGCATACACTAAGTTTTTACTGTAATCAATAACGATAACGCCAGCCTTAATTTCCATATCTTGATATAGGACTTCGGCTTCGTTGTAGAGGTATATTTTTTTCTGTTTTTGGCTAAGAGAAACATAATCTTTAGCTCTGTACTTTACAGTACCTTCGAGTAAACCTTTCTGTTTTACTGAGTCTGTGGTGGAAGAATCTATTTCCTGAGCCGTTATAGGAGGTTTAATAATAGAATCAACAACAATAGTCGCTGAATCTTTGCGTTGCTCTACTGGAATAGTTCTCGTCTTTTTTGGTAATTCTTGAGCGAAGCTAAAAGTGTTGATAAACACTGTAAAACTCAAGAGAAAAAGTATGTATAAGCTTTTTGTATGCAATGCTTTTAAATGTATTTTTGTAAAAGTATGGCTCGGTTTTTGAAACGCCAAAAGTACAGCTATTTTTTTGTGTTTAATTTATAAAATTAGAAATTAAAAAATACTGTTCAATGAAATGACGTTTTGTAATAAACTGAGTTGATAAACCGTTAAATTTAATATGCAAACGACACTAAAACCTGTAATAGTATTCTTAAGCTTTTTATTTATAAGTACTTTAACATCTTATAGCCCTTTGCAGGCGCAAGAAGAAAAATTTGTTGTTGTCTTAGACGCTGGGCATGGTGGCCATGATTCTGGAAACGTAGGGAATGGACATAGTGAAAAAAATATAGCACTTAAAGTCACCCTTGAAGTCGGTAAGGAATTAGAGAAAAATCCAGATATAAAAGTCATTTATACACGTAAAAAAGATGTTTTTGTAGAACTACACGAACGTGCCAATATTGCAAATAGAGCTGATGCTGATTTATTTGTATCCATTCATTGCAATGCTCACAGTTCTCAAGCCAGTGGTACAGAAACGTTTGTTTTAGGTGAAAAAAATACAGGTCGTAATTTTGAAGTGGCTAAGAAAGAAAATGAAGTGATTTTCCTTGAGGACAATTATAAAGAGAATTATGCAGGTTTTGATCCAAGTTCTCCTGAATCTACCATTGCCATTGGTATTGAACAAGAAGTCTATGTAGAACAAAGTATTGTTTTAGCACGCAAAATTGAAGATAACTTTATTAATAAAGCTAAACGGAAGAGTAGAGGATTAAAACAAGCTAGTCTACTGGTTATTAGAAATACATATATGCCAAGTGTTTTAGTTGAAGTTGGTTTTTTGACCAATAACAGCGAAGGTAGTTACCTTAATACTAAAGCCGGACAATCTAAAATGGCAAGTGCTATAAAGAGTGCTATTCTCGATTATAAAAAAGAACTCGATCAGAATGTTGGAAGTCATATTCTTCACGTCGATGCAGAATCCATGACCGAAACCAAAGCGCAACCGCGACTAATAGAAGGAGTGACTTTTAAAGTCCAGATCGCGGCCAGTTCTAGAGCATTGGAAGCCAAATCGTATAATTTTAAAGGATTACCTGATATTTCAAGAGAAAAATTAGGTAATATTTACAAATATTTCAGCGGAAAAACTTCCGATTATAATGAAGTCAAGCGTCTTCAAAATGAAGCGAAATTAGCAGGCTATTCAGGTGCTTTTATTGTGGCCTACAAAGGAAATAATAAAATTAACGTCGCAGATGCGTTAAAAACAGAATCAAATTAGAATCATTATTAGTATATTTATTCCTAATTTTGTTAGCAAACTAAATTAAGGCCCATTGAAAATTTCAAGAGAAGTAAAAACAGCAGTATTAGTCATAGCTGGAATCACCTTTTGTATTTACCTATTTACATTTCTTAAAGGTGAAGATTTGTTTGATAGTTCTAACACGTACTACACAGAATTCGATTATAACGCTTTAAAGACATCCTCTCCGGTAACTATTAAAGGTAACAAGGTTGGAGAAATTGAAGAGATAAAATACAATTTTGAATCTGGTAAAACCCGTATATCATTTAGTGTTACTCCAAAACTTAAATTTTCTAAAAATAGTATTGTTCGGTTGTACCAAGAGGGTTTAATGGGAGGCAATGCCTTGTCAATTGTAGAAGCTAATGATGGTGAATTAGCACAACCTGGTGATTTTATTAAATCGGAAGTGAAACCAGGAATGATATCTTCATTAGAAAAGAATTTTTCAGGTATTAGTGAAGATTTGGGGACCACACTTCGTTCTTCAGATACTTTAATCACTAATTTAAATAAATTGGTTGTCGATGAGTCCGAGGATGGCTTGAAGCAAACGATTGCAGAACTTAATGCAACTTTAAAAACGTTTAATAGTGTTGGTGTTAAAGCTGGTAACGTATTGAGCGAAAACGACGAACAAATAGCTTCTGTTTTAGAGAATTTTGATAAAACTAGTGCGGAATTAGCGATTTTAATTAAGGATTTAAATGACGCTAAACTATCTAATACGGTTAAGAATTTAGATGATATGATCTTAAAACTTAATCAACTCGTTTCAGGGCTTGCCGCTGGTGAAGGCTCTATGGGTAAACTACTAAATGATAATTCACTTTACGACAATTTAGACAATGCGTCTAAAGAACTTCAACTCTTACTTTTAGATATAAAACTGCATCCAGCAAGATACAGACGTATTTTGTCTAAGAGAGAGATTCCTTATGAGGAACCGACACAAGAGCAATTAAACAACAACTAGAGTCACCATCATGGAATACTTACCAAATATAATTTTTGCTATTCTATTAATTGCAGGTATTGGTTATTTTGCAAACAATGTAAAAAAGCTTATCCGTAATATTAAATTAGGTCATAAGGTAGATGCCAGCGATCATAAACCCGAACGTTGGAAAAACGTCGTTAATATCGCCTTAGGGCAGAGTAAATTGGTAAAACGACCGGTCTCTGGGTTTCTACATGCCATTGTGTATGTTGGTTTTATAATTATAAATATTGAAGTTTTAGAGATTATCATCGATGGACTTTTTGGAACACATAGAATCGGTCAACAAGTATTACCATCAGGCCTTTACGGATTTTTAATTGGTGCTTTTGAGATTTTGGCAGTATTAGTTTTAGTGTCTGTAACCGTGTTTTGGTTGCGAAGAAATGTCATTAAAATTAAACGTTTTTTAAGTTCTGAAATGAAAGGGTGGCCAAAGAATGATGGTAATATTATTCTTTATTTTGAAGTTGTCTTAATGTGTTTGTTTTTAGTGATGAATGCTACAGATACAGTGTTTCAGACTGCAGGTTCAGGAAATGTTATGTCACAATTTATTGCACCTTGGTTCAGTGGGTTTGATGTAGAAACCTTACACACCATTGAAAGAGTAGCATGGTGGTTACACATTGTGGGTATCCTTGTATTCTTAAATTATTTATACTTCTCTAAACATTTACATATTCTTTTAGCTTTTCCTAATGTGTATTATGGCAAAGTGGTACCAAAAGGAAAATTCAATAATCTTGATGCTGTTACGGCAGAAGTTAAGTTAATGATGGATCCGGAGGCAGATCCTTATGCAGCACCACCTGAAACTGGTGATGATGAAGTGCCTGCTAAATTTGGTGCAAGCGATGTTATGGATTTATCTCAAGTACAATTACTCAATGCATACACATGCACAGAATGTGGACGTTGTACTAGCGAGTGTCCTGCTAATCTTACTGGTAAAAAATTGTCGCCTCGTAAGATAATGATGGATACGAGAGATCGACTAGAAGAAGTAGGAAAAAACATTGATGCTAATAATGGTGAATTTAAGGACGATGGTAAACAGCTTTTAGGAGGTTATATTACTAACGAAGAACTTTGGGCTTGTACTACATGTAACGCTTGTGTGGAAGCCTGTCCTGTAAGCATCGATCCATTATCGATTATCATCGAAATGCGACGTTATTTGGTGATGGAGCAAAGTGCTGCACCCATGGAATTAAATAACATGATGACCAATATAGAAAACAACGGAGCACCTTGGCCTTATAACCAAATGGACCGTCTAAATTGGAAAGACGAAGCTTAAAGAATTTTAAAAGTGGAGTGGTTGAAATGTTACTCACAATTAGAGTAATAGATAAATAATTAAACAATTATACGATTAAACCCAAGAGTATGAGTGAGCAACTAAAAGTGCCGACCATGGCAGAAATGATGGCAGAAGGGAAACAACCTGAAATCTTATTTTGGGTAGGTTCTGCTGGTAGTTATGATGATAGGGCTAAGAAAATCACAAAAGCATTTGTGAAGATTTTAAACAAAGCTAATGTGAATTTTGCCGTATTAGGTACAGAAGAAAGTAACACAGGTGATGTAGCAAAACGTGCTGGTAACGAATTTTTGTTTCAGATGCAAGCGGTTATGAATATTGAAGTGCTTAACGCATATGAGGTAAAACGTATTGTGACTTGCGATCCACACTCGTATAACTGTATTAAAAATGAATATCCTAGTTTAGGTGGTAATTATGAAGTAATTCACCACACGCAATATTTGCAAGAATTAATAAGTACTGGTCGTCTAACATTAGAGGGCAATACCTATAAAGGTAAACGTATTACATTTCACGATCCTTGTTATCTTGGACGAGGAAATGGTGTTTATGATGCCCCAAGAAATGTCCTAAAAAAAACAAATGCTTCATTAGTAGAAATGAAACGTCATAAAGGCACAGCCTTATGTTGTGGAGCAGGTGGAGCGCAGATGTTTAAAGATGCAGAGCCTGGTAATAAAGAAATTAATGTTTTAAGAACAGAAGACGCTTTAGAAACACAGCCCGAAATTATTGCAACAGGTTGTCCTTATTGCAATACTATGATGACCGATGGTGTAAAATTTAAAGAAAAAGAAAACGATATTAGAGTTTTAGATATTGCAGAACTTATTGCTAACGCTTAAAATTGCATTGGTATATGGAGAACAATATTGAAAAGTTGCCATTACAAAAAAGAATTTTAACAGGTGTTATTATTGGTGTTTTTTACGCCCTTATGATGGCTGGATATGATTATTTTACGGAAGAATCATTTTCGTTATTAAAGTTTGTGTTGAATGCATTATTTTTTGGCTTAGTTATGAGTTATGCCTTTAGATATAAAGTAACTAAAAAGAAAAATTAATATAACACGTTAGAAACGATGCCCTTCACTAATTCTCAAATACATTTAGAGGACTTGCCTCAAGTTGAGGATGTTATATTAAAACCAATTTCAAAAGCATACCTTAAAATTATTGTACTAAATACACTATTTGTATACAGTATTATTTTTGCTGGCTTATTTGGATTAAAGTATCTTATTAAGGAAGAGGGATTCCATGATAATTTTTGGTATGTATTTTTAGGTGTTTTGGGATGTTGTATTCTTAATTTTACAATAGCTTTATTAGCATTTAAAAAACGAAAATATGCCCTTCGTGGTTTTGATGTCATCTATGCCAAAGGGTTAATTGTACACTCATTAACTACAGTTCCTATTTCTAGAATTCAGCATGTTGAAGAATCACGCAGTTGGTTGGCGCGACATTTTAATCTAGCTACATTAAAAATTTTTACAGCAGGTGAAGCCGGAAGTGATCTCAGTATCAAGGGACTTCCGCACATAGAGGCCAAACGGATTAATGATTTTATAAGTTCTGAGGTGAATGGAAATAACTGATTTCTCACAACCTATAAGACAATCTGTTAAAGGGATTATTGTCATTTTTGCGTTTAACTTAGTCACGTTTATTAAGAAATTTTTTGTACTTTTCATTGCATTTGGGGTTTCCATTCTTAGAAGTAAATCTATCGGAAACGTAACACCTGTTATGATGCTTTTTGGATTTTTAGCGATACTAATCATTATCCTCGGCTACGCGATATTAAAGTACCTTAATTTTAAATTTCATATCAGTAATGACGATTTCCATTTAGCGACAGGAATTGTAAATAAAGAGAATACCATCATTCCTAAATCGAAAATTCAGAATGTGTACATTAAACAAAATTTTCTGCAACAAATTATAAATGTCGTTTCTGTAAAAATTGAAACTGCTGGAGATAAAAAATCTGAAATAGAAATTAGTGCTTTAGATAAACCAACAGCCTTATTATTAAAGAAAAAACTTTTTAAAAAAACGCAAGTTGAAATTGGCAATGACGAAGAGATCTCACTAACTGAAGAACCTGAAGTATTTTTTAAAGTGACGCCAAAACGATTGCTATTAGAAGGCTTATCTCAAAATCACTTTAAGAGTTTTTTACTAATTATTACGTTTACATTCGGATTGTATACCGAATTTAAAGATGTTTTAAAAGAATTAGAATTAGAACAACACGTAGAAGGTTTTACAGAATTAGATGAAGCCACAATTTTTAATTTAATTATAACCAATGTCATTATAGTGATAGGTGTGGTGTTGATTTCTCTTTTGTTTTCAGTAGTGAAAACCTTTATAATTAATTTTAATCTCGAGGTTGTAGAACATCAAAAAACAGTAGAAATAAACAAAGGCCTTTTCAATAAAGTATCTTTGAGTTTAACACCAAGTCGTATTCAAAATTTAGTTATGACGACGAATCGAGTTAAACAATTTTTTGGTTTACATACTTTATCGGTTAAGCAAGCCATGGTGAATGTAAAGCAGCAAAAAAACTTCAGAATTGTTGCTTTAGAAAAAGAACAACTGTCGTATTTAGTAAACAAGCTCTTATCTAATTATGGTGAGAATGAAGGTGAAAAAGCCAAACCTAAACTTTATTATATTCGAATTTCTGCTCTTGAAATGTTGATTTTTGGTGCGATTTTAAACAGTGTGACCTTAGCTTTTTTTGGCATTGAGATGCTTTGGGTGAATGTAGTGTTTTTGCCATTAGCAATTTTGTACGTGTATGTTGCCTATAGAAAAGCGTACTATATTATTTCAGAGCATTTTGTTACGATTGGAAGCGGTGTCATCGATACCACAACAAATGTTTTAGAAATTCATAAAATTCAAGGCGTTAAATTAAAACAGACTATTTTTCAAAGACCACGAGATATTGCTTCAATCGTCATTTCTACCGCTTCAAAATCTGTAACTATTCCGTATATATCCAAAACAGAGGCTTTATCTATTTATAATTTCTTGTTATATAAGGTAGAATCTCAAGACCGAGATTGGATGTAAATCCTTATTTTCGCATAACGAAAAAACAATACTATATGTTAGTCGATTTTAACTCATTGCCAGAAGAATCTAGAGTTTGGATTTACCAAGCTAATCGTTCATTTTCAGAAGAAGAAATAGAAGAATTAAAAGGGCAACTCGATACTTTTATTGAAGCCTGGACAGCTCACGGAAAAGATCTTAAAGCAGGTTATAAAATTGTTTATAAGCGATTTATTGTCATTGCTATGGACCAAAATCTAAATGCAGCTACTGGGTGTTCTATTGATGCGTCGGTTAATTTTATTCAACAATTAGAGCAACAATACAATGTAGATTTAATGGATAAGATGAATGTGTCTTACAAGCAAGGAGAATTTATAGCGTATAAACCGTTGGCAGATTTTAAAAAAATGGCACAGCAAAAAGCCGTATCTAAAAATACCATTGTATTTAATAATTTGGTTACAAACATTGCGGAATTCAATGAAAATTGGGAAGTTCCTGCCAGTGAGAGTTGGCATAGTCGATTTATTAAATAATACGTATTTAAAAATTTTTATATATCAGTTAGATTAGTCAAATTTACGTTTTACTAAACCGACAAATTTTTTATTGTGGCTACAGACATTTTTTTATTAAATATTTCAGGGCAAGATAGACCAGGATTAACTTCTAGTTTAACCAGTGTTTTGGCGGCATACGATGCTAAAGTTTTAGACATCGGGCAAGCTAATATACACGATACGCTTTCTCTTGGTATCATGTTTGAAATTAAACAAGGTAAAAAGTCGTCAGCTGTACTTAAAGATTTATTATTTAAAGCTTATGAACTTGGTATTAAAGCCAAATTTAAACCTATTTCGCTTGAAGATTATGAAAAGTGGGTAAATCAGCAAGGTAAAGATCGTTATATCGTAACTATTCTGGGAGAAAAGTTGGCAGCGCAACAAATCTCTGAGGTTACTAAAATCATTTCGGATAAGAGTTTAAATATCGATTCTATAAAACGATTAACCGGTCGTGTATCTCTAGTAAAAAAAGAAGAATACCCAAGAGCTTCTATTCAAATGTCTATTAGAGGTGAAATCGGAGATAAGTCTGATTTTACAAAGAAATTTATGGAAATTTCAAGAGAGTTAGATGCTGATATTGCTTTTCAAGAGGATAATATTTTTAGACGAAATAGACGTTTGGTTTGTTTTGATATGGATTCTACTCTAATTCAAACCGAAGTGATTGATGAACTTGCAGAATTGGCAGGAGTAGGTGAGCAAGTAAAAGCGATTACAGAATCTGCCATGCAAGGTGAAATAGATTTTAACGAAAGTTTTAAACGGCGGATGAAACTTCTAGAAGGTCTTAGTGAAACCGTCTTACAAGAGGTTGCTGAGCGTTTGCCAATTACAAAAGGCGCAAAACGTTTAATAGATACCTTGCATTATTACGGTTTTAAAACGGCCATTCTTTCTGGTGGGTTTACGTATTTTGGACATTATCTTCAGAAAAAATTAGATATCGACTATGTATTTGCAAATCAGCTTGAAATTAAAAATGGTGCTTTAACAGGTGGCTATCTTGGTGATATAGTGGATGGTAATAAAAAGGCAGAATATTTACAATTACTAGCAGATGAAATGGGGATTGATATCAGTCAAACCATTGCCGTAGGAGATGGAGCTAACGATTTGCAAATGCTTAACCTCGCAGGTTTGGGGATTGCCTTTCATGCCAAACCAAAGGTAAAAGATAGTGCCCAAAGTTCTATATCTAGTATAGGATTAGATGGTGTGCTTTATTTGTTAGGTTATCATGATCGTCAAATTGATTTACTATCTTAAACTAACACCTATATTGTCCATAATACAGGTTATAAAAGTATCTTAAAGTCTTTTTACTTCCTTTTAAATATGCTAATTTGGCACAATATTCGTTATGTTTTTTGTGTTCAACCTATAAACGATAAAAGATTGCTAATGCGTTACCTCTCCCTTTTTCTTATATGTACTTGTTTTCAATTTAATTTTGGGCAAGACCATTTTAATCATCCTCTTCAATCTAAAGACCCTATTCAACAACAGAAATGGGTTGATAGCTTGTATACGTCTATGACTATTGAAGAAAAGATAGGGCAACTTTTTATGGTACAAGTGTTTTCAGATAAAGGAAAAGCACACGAAGCCGGAATCGCAAAATTGATAAAAAATCAGCATATTGGTGGCTTAATTTATTCCAAAGGAGGCCCTATGCGCCAAGCAAAATTAAATAACGAATTACAAGCTGCATCAAAAATTCCATTGTTAGTTGGTATGGATGCTGAATGGGGTCTGAGTATGCGATTAGACTCTACTTATGCTTTCCCTTGGAATATGACATTGGGAGCTATAACAGATAATGCATTAGTAGAACAGGCAGGACGACAAATAGGTGAACACTGCAAGCGTTTGGGTGTGCATTTTAATTTTGCACCTGCTGTAGATATAAATACAAATCCAGAAAATCCAATTATAGGTAATCGTTCTTTTGGCGAAGACAGAGATAATGTCACTGAAAAAGGATTAGCGTTTATGAGAGGTATGCAAAGTGTAGGAACTTTAGCTAATGCAAAACATTTTCCAGGTCATGGTGATACCGAAGAGGATTCCCACTTAAAATTACCAACCATTAATTTTAGTGCCAAACGTATCGATTCTATTGAATTATACCCTTACAGAAAACTCATTAAGCAAGGTCTAGCAAGTGTGATGGTAGCTCATTTAAATGTACCAAGCTTAGAAACTCGACGTGATTTTCCTTCCTCTTTATCCAAGCATATTGTTACCGATATTTTAAAAGATAGCTTAGGCTTTAAAGGTTTAATTTTTACAGATGCTCTAACCATGAAAGGTGCCGCTGATTATGTTGAAAAAAGTGTTGATGGTACTAGAACAAAGAGTTTGATACAAGGAGGTGAAATTGATTTAATGGCTTTTTTAGCGGGTAATGATGTGATGTTGATGTCTCAAGACCCAGAAAAAGGGATTGCTAAATTTGTAGAAGCCTATAATGACGGTACAATTACGGAAGAGCGTCTTGCACATTCGGTTAAAAAAATACTAATGGCTAAATACAAGGTGGGTTTACATAACTATTCACCAGTCGGTATGTACAATCTAGTTGAAGATCTTAACAGAACAAAAGATGATGCCTTGTATGAAGAACTCATGGAAAATGCCATCACAGTGGTAAAAAATACCAACCAGCTATTACCACTCAGAGATTTAGAAACTAAGAAGATTGCTTATGTAGCATTAGGAGATGATGATGGTTCTCCATTTTTAGATGAATTAAAAAAGTACACTAAGATACACGAGATAAAAGCCGATAAACTTGACGGTATCATATCAAAGCTTCAAAATTACAATACGGTTGTTGTGGGATACCATAAATCTAATGCCAACCCATGGAAAGGATTTAAATTCTCCCAAAAAGAGATGGCTTGGTTATATGAAATAGCAAGAACGAATACTGTTGTGTTAGATGTTTTTGCAAGACCATATGCTTTAAACGATTTACTTACGGTTGAAAATATCGAAGGTATTGTATTGAGTTATCAAAATAGCAAAATTGCTCAAGAAAAATCTGCACAATTGATTTTTGGTGCCATTTCAGCAAAAGGGAAATTACCAGTGAGTGCTGGTCAATTCTTTCCCGTAGGTACAGGTGAAGATTACAATTCTTTAATGCGCTTAAGTTACGGTCTCCCAGAACGTGTTGGTATGGATTCTCAACGGTTAAGTCGTATTGACTCTCTAGCAAACCGCGCAGTTAATGAGAAAATGACTCCAGGAATTCAATTGATTGTGGCACGTAGAGGTAAAGTCATTTATAATAAGAATTTTGGTTACCAGACCTATGAAAAAAAGAATAAGATTGGTTTCGATGATATTTATGATGTAGCTTCGTTAACAAAAATACTTGCTACACTACCTGTATTGATGGAATTAGAAGAACAAGGTTCAATCTCTTTAGATGATAAATTAGGAGATTTAATTCCTGAATATAAGAATACCAACAAACGAAATGTGACCCTTAAAAAGATGTTGTCGCACTATGCACGACTCAAACCATGGATTCCATTTTATTATGCCACTCTAGATACAGTAGCCCATAAACCAGACCCAAAATATTATAGAAAATCGCCCACAGAAGGCTTTACGGTAGAGGTTACCAATACCCTTTTTATGCGAGATGATTATCAAGATTCCATTCAAAAAGTCATTCGGGACAGTGATTTACTATCGCGATTAAGGTACCGTTACAGCGATTTACCGTATTATATTCTTAAAGGCTATCTTGAAGATTTTTACGCAAAACCATTAAGTGAAATTGCAGAAGATCGATTTTATAAATCATTAGGTGCTAATTATACAACGTACAATCCACGCAAAAAATTCAGTTTAAAGAACATAGTACCTACAGAAATAGACAATTACTATCGCTACAAAAAAGTACATGGTTATGTGCATGATATGGGTGCGGCTATGCAAGGCGGAGTAGGAGGACATGCAGGCGTATTTAGCAATGCTAATGATGTTGCTAAAATAATGCAGATGTACTTACAGAAAGGATTTTACGGAGGCAAGCGCTACCTTAAAAATGAAACCATTGATAAATTTAATTATTGCTACTATTGCGGTGATAATAATAGGAGAGGTATTGGTTTCGATAAACCGCAGTTGGGTGATGAAGGACCTACATGTGGCTGTTTATCTATGACGAGTTTTGGACATTCAGGGTTTACAGGGACGTATGCTTGGGCAGATCCAGAAGAAGATATTGTCTATGTGTTTTTAGCGAATAGAACATATCCAGAAGCCGGAAAAAATCTATTGTTAAGAGAAAATATTAGAACCGATATTCAAGCCTTAATTTATGAAGCGATTATCGATTAAGGTTTAGATTACAAATAAATATCAATTGTAAGTTTTTAAATTTATTAAGACTATTAATTAAAATAGTATGTTTGGTCGTCGACCATTGTAGTTTTATTGGGGAAAATTGCTGTTTATCCCAGTACTATTAAACATCAATTATATATTATAAACATGAAAATAGGAATAGTTTGTTACCCAACGTTTGGAGGGAGTGGAGTTGTAGCTACAGAATTGGGATTAGAGCTTTCAAAACGTGGTCACGAGATTCATTTTATAACTTATAGTCAGCCTGTAAGATTAGAATTGTTGAGTAATAATGTCCATTTTCATGAAGTTCATGTTCCGGAATATCCATTATTTCTTTACCAACCCTACGAACTCGCCTTATCGAGTAAATTGGTAGATATGGTAAAGTTACACGGTATAGAATTATTACATGTGCATTATGCTATTCCTCATGCCTATGCAGCGTATATGGCACAACAAATGCTTGAAGATGAGGGGATTTTTGTGCCTATTGTAACGACTTTACATGGTACTGATATTACTTTAGTCGGTAGTCATCCGTTTTACAAACCAGCAGTAACCTTCAGTATTAATAAATCGAATGCTGTAACATCCGTATCTGAAAGTTTAAAAAAAGATACCATGCGTTTATTTAATATTAAGCGAGATATACATGTGGTTCCTAATTTTATCGATTTAGAAAAGCATACGCATAGCTTCACAGACTGTCAACGAGGAATGATGGCTGAGGATAGTGAACGGATAATTACTCATATTAGTAATTTCAGAGAGGTGAAGCGTATTCCAGATGTTATTAAAGTGTTTTATAATATTCAAAAAAACTTACCTGCAAAATTAATGATGGTAGGAGAAGGGCCAGAAAAAGAAGCTGCAGAACGTTTGGTTGAAGAATTAGGAATTACAGAACGCGTTATTTTCTTTGGTAAAAGCAATGAAATAGACCGTATTTTATGTTTTAGTGACTTGTTCTTATTACCATCTCAAACCGAAAGTTTTGGTCTTGCAGCACTTGAAGCTATGGCTAGTGGAGTGCCTGTGATTTCTACAAATACTGGAGGCTTATCGGAAGTTAATGACGATGGTTTTTCTGGCTATTTAAGTGATGTCAACGCTATTAATGATATGTCTAATAATGCCTTAAAAATATTAAAAGATATAGAGATATTAAATAAGTTTAAAGCGAATGCAAAAGTGCAATCTCAGAAATTTGACTTACATAATATTGTTCCAATGTACGAAACTATTTATGAGGAAACTTTAAAAGCGTTTATGGTTCATTAAAAAGGATCAAGACGTAAATACCGATAAAGCCAGTTTATATTTCAATTACCACATTTCACTTACTTCTTGTTTTATAAAAGCAAGTGCAGCATTACTCGGTGCAGGTTTGTCCATGAGTTCTGTTAATACAACTTCTCGAAGTTTATCAGCAGTATCCGTTTGTCCTTCTTGTGTCGCCTTTCTAATCATTTGAATGGTTGCATTTTTTGCGGCTTGTGTTATAGACCAACATTGATCACTTACATAAATTTGTTGGGTTAAGTTATGTTCATACTCTTGTTCGATAGTAGCAATCAGTAGACTTTCGTAATCTTCTTTATTTGAAGACGTCGGGTGAACTCTGGTGAGTAGTTTATTTGGAGCTATACGCTCTAAAAATAAAGTCATACGTTCATAGGCTTGTAAACGTAAGGGGTAGGTTTCCTTTTGTAAGTCTTTTTGCAATAAAAAACGTCTTCTATTGGTTTCATTTTCTATATGTTGCTTAAAGAAATAATAAGCAATCGCACCAACAATTAATGCCGGAGCAATATTAAAAAGCAATTCTATAAGAGTATCAATATCCATTAAATAGATTTTATTGGGTTAAAATTATTTTGTTATTCATCAAGAGACTACTATGCCTTTGTGTAAATTCAATTTGGAATCTGTAAAGTTAATTTATTTTAAAGATTCTAAAAACTTATCCTTAAAACTATGAACTTAAAACCGAAAAAAATTGGAATTATTGTAGCAGTACTCATCGTTATAATTGTAATAATAACGCTAGTTGTAAATAAAGTTGTTGAAAACAAAATAGCTTCTGCAATTCACAACCTACCCAAAACTTTTACAGTGGAATATGCATCAATGAGTGTGCATATTTGGTCAGGTAATTTAGAACTGTCCTCTCTTGATATTAAAATCAAAGGTGAAACTACTAACAAAGTTATTTTAGATGCGAAACTTGCTTCTGTTGCAGTAGACAATATAAGTTATTGGGATTATTTGGTAAATGATGAAATCACCGTCGATAATCTTATATTAGAAAGTATGGTTGTAAAATACCTTCATAACCCAGTGGTGAAAAACAAGGATTATGAAAAAGGGTTTTTAAGTCGTATAGAACAAGTCGTAAATCTTGGTAGTATAGTAGTCAATGATGCTGATATTTTAGTTTCTGATTATGATACTGATGATTTGATTTTAAATACACCACATTTAGATTTTAAATTAGTGGAGCTTAAAATAAACCCGAAAGCCAATAAACCTAAAAAGAAATTGGATTTCAAAGATTTTACTTTAGAAATGACTCATCTAAAATGGGCGACTAACGCCTATGAAAATATGTTTGTAGAGTCCTTAAGTATTCATAAAACAAATGCCACTTTAAAAGGATTTGAGTATAAGACAAAATATTCAAAATCAAAGTATTCTTCTATTCTAACAAAGGAAAGAGATCATTTTAATGTTACTATTAAAACGATGAAAATTTTTGATATGGATTTTGGGTTAAATAAGGGAGAACAATTTTATTTTAAATCGAAATCTATAAAATTAAATACTCCAAATGCTGAGATTTATAGAGATAAATTAGTGGCTGATGATACAAGCTATAAACTACTTTACGGAACGTCATTACGACAGCTAGATTTTGATTTGGGAATAGATAAAATTCAGATCGAAAACGGAAGCATTTCCTATTTAGAAAAAGTTAAGGCTGTTGAAAACGCAGGACGATTAGATTTTAAGGACTTAAACGCTACTATTCTTAATTTAGGAAATAGTTTTGGTAATGCAGATACCACCATAAAGGTAACTTCAACATTTATGGAGACTTCACCATTAGTAGTCGATTGGAACTTTAAAGTCGCTGATACAACCGATCAGTTTGTATTTAAAGCAGATTTAGGGGTGTTAAATGCGAGACAGATGAACCAATTTACCCAACCCAATCTTTATGTAGATCTCAAAGGTGAATTAAAGCAAACGTATTTTACAATTAGCGGCAATCCTAACCGTGGCCGTATAGATTTAAAAGTGAAATATGACGATTTTGAAATAGCAGTGCTAAAGAAAAATGGTAAAGAGAAAAATAAATTTATTTCTACCATTGTTAACTTATTTGTTTCTAAAGATAGCGAAGATGAAAGGCGAAATTATAGATACGGTCAATCTGAAAATGTAGATCGCGATGTCACTAAATCCGTTTTCAATTTTGTATGGCTACATATTAAAGCAGCTTTACTTTCGGCTATGGCTGGTGATGGTGAAAAAAATGTTGAATGATGATTTAAATGTGCTGCAATTTTAATTTATAAAACGGTGTCTAAATGCAAATTTCTAGTGTTGACGATAATGATATTTATGAGCTCTCCAATTTCAACTGTTAGCTTTAATACTCCTTTCTTTAGCATTTTGGACCGAAGGAATGTAATAGAATATGGTGAGAAGTACCAACTAACGTGTCATGATAAAAAATGATTTCTACTAAGATGTTGAAATGTAATTAACTACGATTTTTGATAGTTTGTTTATAATTTATGGCGTTTCCATGAGGTAAACTATAAGAGTATCCGTAATTTTACTCCTTCAAAAAATTTTAACTTGGAAAAGTATCTCAGTCAACTTAATGACGCACAATTAGAACCCACAATTCAAGTCGATGGTCCTATGATTATCATTGCTGGTGCAGGTTCTGGGAAAACACGTGTGCTTACGTATCGTATTGCTTATTTAATGAGTAAGGGAATTGATTCTTTCAATATTTTAGCCTTAACCTTTACTAATAAAGCGGCCAAAGAAATGAAAAGTAGAATCGCTGATATCGTTGGCGAAAGTGAAGCAAAAAACTTGTGGATGGGAACATTTCACTCTGTTTTTGCAAAAATTTTGCGTTTCGAAGGGCACCATCTTGGTTACCCAAGTAATTTTACAATTTACGATACTCAAGATTGCCAAAAGTTAATTGGTTCTATTATAAAAGAAATGGGACTCGACAAAGATATCTACAAAACCAAACAAGTGTTTAGTAGAATTTCATCTTACAAAAACAGTTTAGTTACTGTAAAGGCTTATTTTAAAAACCCTGAACTTATGGAAGCTGATGCTATGGCGAGGCGTCCTAAAATGGGTGAGATTTATGCCGCATATGTAGAGCGTTGCTTTAAAGCTGGCGCCATGGATTTTGATGATTTATTATTAAGAACCAACGAACTCTTAACGCGTTTTCCTAATGTATTAGCACAATACCAAGATAAGTTTAGATATATTTTAGTCGATGAGTATCAGGATACTAACCATTCACAATATTTAATTGTTAGAGCCTTAGCAGACCGTTTTCAAAATATATGTGTGGTAGGAGATGATGCGCAGAGTATCTACGCCTTCCGTGGTGCTAATATTAATAACATCTTAAATTTCCAAAAGGATTACGATGGTGTAAAAATGTTTCGCTTAGAGCAAAATTACCGTTCTACAAAAAATATTGTTGGTGCCGCCAATTCGGTTATAGAGCACAATAAAACCAAATTAGATAAAATTGTTTGGACAGCAAATGACGAAGGTGAAAAAGTAATAGTTCACCGAGCGTTAACTGATGGTGATGAAGGACGATATGTTGCTAGTACCATTTGGGAAACCAAAATGAACGAACAATTACACAACAGTGATTTCGCAGTATTGTATCGTACTAATGCGCAATCTAGAGCTATAGAAGATGCTTTGAGAAAACGAGATATTCCGTATAGAATATATGGAGGTTTATCGTTTTACCAACGTAAAGAGATTAAGGATGTTACGGCTTATCTGCGGTTAATTTTAAATTCTGCAGACGAAGAAGCTTTGAAGCGTGTGATCAATTATCCTGCAAGAGGAATTGGTCAGACTACAGTAGATCGTTTGGTTGTTGCTGCGAATGCTACAGGAAAAACCATGTATGATGTAATGAAGGATATTGATTCGGTTAATATCAACATTAATAATGGCACAAAAAATAAACTGCGTGATTTTGTGACTCTAATTGAGAGTTACAAAGTGATGAATCAAACAGCAAATGCATTCGATTTAGCCGAGCATGTATCTAAAACCAGTGGCTTAGTTAGAGAACTTGGCAAAGATGCAACTCCAGAAGGTGTCACCAAAATGGATAACGTTCAAGAATTGCTAAACGGTATTAAAGATTTTGTTGAAGGACAAATGGAATTAGCTGATGCAGGTGATTCTTTAGCCGAATTTTTAGAAGATGTGGCGTTAGCTACAGATTTAGATGGAGATAAAGGAGATCCTGATCATGTGGCTTTAATGACAATTCACTTAGCTAAAGGATTGGAGTTTGGCCATGTTTTTATAGTAGGAATGGAGGAGGATCTATTTC
>Ga0193951_1000225_pt1 | contig 26870 bp, 24 predicted proteins | sample BB_2_MG_FD_140370 | JGI IMG/M metagenome (GOLD analysis project Ga0193951, IMG submission 140370) | Microbial mat bacterial communities from the Broadkill River, Lewes, Delaware, United States - BB_2_MG | ecosystem: Environmental > Aquatic > Freshwater > River > Microbial mats | place: USA...
GATTCATCTGCCGCTGAAAATTATTTCTTTTTATCTGTCGTAATAACACGAAAAAACACCATTGGATTACGAGGTTTTTCAAGGTAAAAAAGCAGCCCATATGTAGACCGTTTAATACAAAACAATGTAAACAAAAACGTCGTTCCTCAGATCACTTAATACGGAATCTCATGAGGCTGGCAGCATACCGCTTGTGGTCCTGAATCAAGTTCAGGATGAGGGATTTTCAAAAGGTAAGACAAAAAAATACCGCAGTATCAAAGATATTGCGGTATTTAATAATGTAGTACTTGCTAGAATAAATTCTAACCTACGTTAATTTAAGCAATTAAGCTTGAGCGATAACAATCACTTTAACGCTAGTATCAACATCGTTGTGCAAGTGAATAGCGATTTCGAATTCGCCAGTTTCACGGATTGCACCTAATGGTAAACGTACTTCAGCTTTTGTAACTTCAACGCCAGCTTCTGTGATCGCATCAGCGATATCACGAGTACCGATTGAACCGAATAACTTACCTTCTTCACCTGCTTTAGATGCGATAGTTACTTCAGCCAATTCACCAAGTTTAACTGCACGAGCTTCAGCAGTTGCTAAAACTTCAGCTAACTTAGCTTCTAATTCAGCACGACGTGCTTCAAAGTGCTCGATGTTAGCATCTGATGCGAATACTGCTTTACCTTGAGGTAATAAGTAGTTACGTGCATAACCTGATTTAACAGATACCTTGTCACCAAGGCCGCCTAATTTGGCGATTTTGTCTAGAAGAATTACTTCCATAATAAACCCCTTATTAGCTTACTTGTGTAAGTCAGTGTATGGTAACAATGACAAGTAACGAGCACGTTTGATAGCGCGAGTTAGTTGACGTTGGTATTTAGCAGCAGTACCAGTGATACGGCTAGGAACAATTTTACCACTTTCAGTGATATAGTTTTTTAACGTTGCAATATCTTTATAATCTACAGATGTTGCGCCTTCCGCTGTGAAGCGACAAAACTTACGACGTCTAAAAAAACGAGACATAATATTCTCCGAATTGGTTTTATTTGAACATTAACTGTAAAAACAAAACACTAATTAATCATTTCTATATGCTGAGAATGTAATACAAGCAACGGGTTACCGTTTCTTGACTCATGACGGTTAATAAACCCCGTCACTCTTACATTATCCCCAGCAACTAATTCACGAGTTAAGTGTGATAATTCACCCGTAGCTACAACTTGTATTCTGACAAAAGCTTGTCGGTTCATACCCGCTTCATTTTGAATAGACTTGTGGTCCATTGAAAACTGGCTATGAGTAATACCTGCTGGGCTTGTTGATTGCTTTGGAGCTTTCACTACAGAGCCTGTCAACACTAGGCTATTCTCTTGCGAGAGCATCACAAATTACTTATTCTTCGCTAGCAGTTTCTTCTGTAGAAACTTCAGCTGGTGCAGATGCTTCTTCTGTAGAAGCTTCAGTACCTTCAGCTGGCGCAGAAAAATCTTTCTTAACTTCGCGACGGTCTTCTTTAGCAGCAGCCATTGGCGATGCTTCAGTTACCGCGTCTTTAGTACGCATAATCATGTTACGAATAACAACATCGTTATAACGGAAAGCAGTTTCTAGTTCATCAATAACAGATTGTGGCGCTTCAATGTTCATAAGAACATAGTGTGCTTTATGCAATTTATTGATTGGGTATGCTAATTGGCGACGGCCCCAGTCTTCTAGACGGTTGACTTTGCCTTCAGCAGCGTTGATCAAGTCTGTGTAGCGCTGGATCATACCAGGCACTTGTTCACTCTGATCAGGGTGAACCATAAATACGATTTCGTAATGACGCATTACGAGCTCCTTATGGGTTGTAGCCTCATTCTCTGGCTCAGCCAAACACCAGTTGAGGCAAGGAACAAAAAGTTCAGGCTGAATTAAGGATGCGTAGTGTAGAGAAAACAAGCATTTAAAGCAAGTAAAAATACGACTTAATCTCTCTACTTAACATCCTAACGACATTTCAACAGAAGCTATTGATTCCTATAGTTTTTAAGGCGCTCAACCAACATATAGTTCACCGGTATTAATAATAATGTGATAAAAGTAGCGAATAAAATGCCAAAACCTAATGAAACCGCCATTGGAATTAAAAATTGTGCTTGTGTTGATTTCTCAAAAAGCAGCGGCATCAAACCTATGAAAGTCGTTAAACTGGTTAGCATTACCGGTCTAAAACGTGATGCACCAGCCATTAAAACTGCACTCATTAAATCATTTGTTTCTTCGCGCTTTTTATTAATGAAATCTACCAATACTAATGAGTCATTAACAACAACACCAACTAAAGCGAGTAAGCCTAATAAGCTCATAATGCTTAGATCCATGCCCATAATCCAATGCCCTACTACCGCACCAATCATGCCAAATGGGATAATACTCATGACAATTAAAGGCTGTAAATAGGATTTAAATGGAATAGCCAACAACACATAAATAATGAAAAACACAAAAACAAGTGCCCACCCTAAAGAGCTAAAAGATTCTCGCTGCTCTTTTGCTTCACCTTCTAATGAATGCTTAACACCTGGGTATTGGCTAATAAGCTCATCTAAATAAGTTTTTAAATCGGCTTGCAGCACAGTCATATTGGTGTTTGTTTTTTCAACATCAGCCGTAACATTAACGGTTCGATATAAGTCAATACGGTTAATTGTTGACGGACTTTGTCCGGGAATTAAGGTCGCAACATGCGATAATGGTACATTGCCCCCCTGCGGAGTCTTGATTAATATATTTTCTAAGTTTGCAATTGTGCTACGTTCTTCTGCTGGTAAACGCACCATAACTCGAACATCGTCACGACCACGCTGTATACGTTGCACTTCTGCGCCAAAAAAGGCGCTACGCACTTGCTGTGAAATAGCAACACGCGTTAGACCAACCGCTTTTCCTTGCTTCGTTAGCTCTATACGTAACTCTTCTTTACCGTCAGACAAACTATCTTCAATTTCAAACACGGTAGGGTAAGTGCCTAAACGAGTTTTAACTTTATCGGCAACTTCTTGCAATGTTACTAGTGAACTTCCCGTTAATTGTACATCGATTGGACTAGATGAACGACCGGTTTCCGCTCTAAAAGTAAGACTTTCTGCCCCCGGAATTACCCCAATAAGTTCTCGCCACTCTTTAACCAATTCACTCGAGGTGATATCGGAATCTCTTTCTTCTGGAGGTGTAATTTCAAAACGCACACTTCCTGCATTAGAGACACTTCCACGGCCTCCGGTTGTCGCTAATATATTGAGAATAACACTTTTACCAGTTTCTTCGTCGCGGTACTTATCTTGTAAGTCTTCAGCTTTATCAGCAATATCAATAACAAACTTATTGGTCACATCAAAAGGAGTTCCAACCGGAAGCGTTAAATTCATACGAACAGTTTCACTTGGAATGCGTGGAAAAAATATAAATTTAGTCCAGCCACTCATAACCAAAGCAAGAATAATAAAAAACACACCTACAAATAAGCTTAATGTGGTTAACTTATACCTTAATGCAACGGCTAATATTGGTTGATAATAACGTAATATAACCCGCTCAAAACCATCAGCAAAACCACGCTGAAAACGTTCAAATCTACCTGGTTCAGCTTGCTCATGACGTAATTTGATTCCCTTTAAATGTGAAGGTAAAACAAACTTTGATTCAATTAATGAAAAAATTAGTACTGGAATAACCACCACTGGAATTTGAGCAAAGATAGGCCCTCGATTCCCTTCAATAAAAGCAAGAGGTAGAAAGGCAGCAACCGTTGTTAATATACCAAAAGTAACCGGTGTGGCGACCTCTTGTGTTCCGCGAATAGCTGCTTCAGTTCCTGATGAGGAGGTTTGCAGGTGGGTATAGATATTCTCCCCTGTCACAATGGCATCATCTACCACAATCCCCAATACTAAAATAAAGGCAAACAAGCTCATAATATTTAGGGTTATTCCCATAAACGGCATAACAATAAAGGCGCCCATAAAGGACACTGGAATACCCACACATACCCAAATAGCAATAGAAGGTCGTAAAAATAACGACAACAACGCAAAAACTAAAATTAACCCCTGCATTGCGTTTGTTGTTAACGTTGAAATACGTGCTTTTACAATTTCAGAATTATCATCCCAATAACTTAATTCATATCCATAAGGGAGGTTTTCTTGACGACTTTCTATGTAATTTTTAATTTTATCAGCAACATCTGTCGCGCTTTGTTGACCAATACGGTACACATCAATAAAAGCGGCACGTTTACCATTAAAACGTGTTCTGACAGGCGTTTCTTCAAAATCATCTTTAATGGTAGCAATATCATTAAGTGTTAACATTGAGCCGTCACTGTTCGTTTTAATGACTATACGAGCATATTCATCTTTTCGGTAGGCTTGCCCTTTAGAGCGAATAAGAATATCACCACCTTTAGTTTTTATATTTCCTGCAGATATATCGCTACTTGAGTTACTAACAGCCGAAGAAACGTCACTTAAACTCAAATTGTATTGACGTAACTTGTCTTGTGCTATCTCTATTGCTATTTCGTAATCTCTAACACCACTCAACTCAAGTTGAGTAACGCCAGAAATTTGTAATAAATCATCACGGATTTTCTCAGCAAATTCTTTTATTTCTTTCTCACCATAAATACTAGCAATAGTGACAGAAATAACTTCTCTTTTTCGCTCAGCTAAGGAAACTATCGGTTTTTCAGCATCTACAGGAAAAGTATTAATTGCATCAACCCGTGCTTTAATATCTGCTAGCATCTCTCTTGCGTCATAGGCTGAGTCAATTTCAACGGTGACAGATGACGAACCTTCGGAAGAACGACTAGTAATTCGCTCAATACCTTCTAAATCTTGTACAGCTTCTTCAATACGAATCGCAACACCTTGCTCGGCATCTTCAGGGGTTGAGCCACGAAGCGAAACACTAATTGAAATTTGATCCATTGCAAAAGTAGGAAAGACTTCAAGGGGTATTTTGGCTGACAAACTAAATAAACCAAGAAATAAAATGGTTACCATTAATAAATTAGCGGCAACGTGGTTACGAGCAAACCAAGCTATCATTGTTTGCCCTCCTTATTTCTGTTCTTTTTATCACGAGGTTTTCTGTCTTCAGTACCTCGGTTAGCATTTCTCTTTTGTTTATTTACCCCCTTTCTCTTTGGTGGTGTTGCGCCAGCAATTTCAACAGGAGTTCCAGAGCTAACCTGTCCAAGCGGTGTTAACACCAGCACATCTCCCGCAGACAAACCTGATTCAATAATTGCATCTTCATCATTTTGCCAACGAATGGTAATTTCTTTTCTTTGTAATACTGTTTTATCATTTATATTTTCGGCAATATAAACATAACTGCCTTGGTAAATTGAGCTATTAGGAATAACTAACGCTTGCTCTATTGTTTTACCAGCAATCTCGGCATTAACATACTGGCCAATTTTGATAGGCGCTACTTCACTTTTATTATCAACGCCATATGGATCGTCAATTTGTGCGACAATATAAAGCTGCTGAGAGTTGTCATCAATAGCACCTTCGGTGCGAACAATTTCTCCTTGCCAATACTGCTTCCCAATTAAATCTGACGTAATGCTAACACTAGGCCCTTGTTGTTTATTATTAGAAGAGCGATATTCTTCAGGCAAATCAATAAAACTGAGATCTTTGTTATTAATAGGCAATCTTATTTCTACATAATCAATAGCATAAATATCTGCTAGCTCAGTATTGCTAGTAACAACACGCCCTAAATCAACCTGTTTTTTTAATACGCGTCCTGCAAATGGAGCCACTATTTTAGTACGCTCTAATAATAGTTCTGCTTTTTCTAAATTAGCTTGAGCCGATAATACTTCAGCTTGTGCAGCAGCTAATTGTGGCTCACGTAAAACTAGCGTGTTCGGTTGTGCGCCGTTACCTAAACGTTCCCAGTCAATCAACGCTTGTTTTGCTCTCGCCTCTTCTTCTAGTAACGCTTGTTTTGCTGACAATAGGCTTGATTGGGTGATTTTTACTTCCGCACGGTGATCTCTATCATCAAGCTGTACGAGCACATCTCCTTTTTCAAAAAAACCACCATCCCTAAACTGTTGACTAATTTCATTTATTTCACCCGAGACCTGAGCGACGAGTACACTGCTCGTTCTGGGCTGTACTGTACCAAAACTATTAACAACAACAGAGTATTGTTGTGGCTTTAACGCTATTGTTTCAACGCTAATTTTAGCGACAGGACCACCTTTACCTCGATTAGTTTCTGGCGGATTATCCATAATCATTTGATAAAGGAAATAGGTAGCTACAATAATCACTACAGGAATAATTATTTTTTTAATTGTTGATTGCTTATTTTGCTTATTCATTGATTGACTTGTTGATTCGTTACTTAGTTTAGTCATGCTTATTTTTCCTGCTCTTGTGCTTCTGTCGAAGGTGCTTGCGCAAAATTACCACCAAGGGCAACATGAAGATTTATTCGATTAGCAATTAATTGATTTTTAAGTTGAATTACCGCACTTTGGGCATCGTAAGATCGACTCTGTGCATCAAGCACAGTAATATATTCCACTAAACCACTTTGATACTGTTCAAAAGATAATCGCTGTGCTGCAATCGCATTTTCTTGTGCTTTAATCATCATTTGGTAGCGTTCTTTTAAGCTCGCCTCATAGGTTATTGCATTTTCAACATCTGCAAACGCATCATATAAAGTTGATAAATATTCTTGCTCTGTTTGCTTTAAATCTAAACGGGTTTTCTCTTCATTAGCTTCCAACCTGCCAGCATTAAACAATGGCATAGCTAAGTTACCAAGCAATGACCATCCCAAAGAAGAGGTGGATAACAAATCAGAAATATTCGTTTGATTATCAGATAATGAGGCTGTAAGGCTAATACTTGGAAAGCGTTGTTTGTGCGCATAAGCTAACGCAGAATCTTTAGCAAGTAACTGGTACCAGCTAGCGACTAATTCTGGCTTTCTTGAGACTAAATCACTTGGTAAACCAACAGGAACATCTGAATCAAGCGAAGGTAATTCAGCATCAACAAACAATGCACCTTCAGGATACTGCCCTAACAACTGTTCTAATTTACGTATAGCGAGTGTTTGTTGAGTTCGCTGCTCTGATGTTCTAGAGAGTTCACTATTCACCTCATTTCGCGTTAAATAAACGTCTAATGCGCTGTTTAGTCCTTGTTGATAACCAGATTCAATAATCAATAGATTCTGCTGAATATCCTGACTACGTTGCTGATAAAGTGCTAATAATTTATTGGCTTCTATTACCGAAAACCATGCAGTAATAACATCGGCAACCAGCTGTTGTTTAGCTTGTTCAAATATTGCCTTTTGAGCCATTAATTCTAAATTAGCTTGTCGATTAGCTGCGGATAGTTTTCCCCAAAGATCAAGTTCATACTGTAAATCCAGATCTAAAGAGGCACTTGTATTATAAGTGCTTGTACTATCATCTGATACAGACTTACTGCGACTATTTTTTAATGACAAATCTAATGAGGGCCAAAGTTCACTGCCCGCTATAATCAAATCTTGCTCAAGAATAGCGATGGCCAATGCCTGCTGCTTTAATTGAAAGTTGTTATTTATTGCAATATCAACAAGCTGATGTACTTGCTCATTTTGTAATTGTTCAAACCAATTATCTGCTACGTCGGTTGTTAATAAATTAGCCGACCATTGCGCAGGAGCATTGGATTGACGAAGCTCTTCATCTACATGGTAAGTAGCGCTACACGAAAATAGCATCATACTCACTATTGAGATGTATAGAGGTTTTAGACGGTAACCCATAAACAAAAATCTTAATATTATTAATTATTTTTCTATTCTAATTCAATTATGCTATGAGTTTCTATCTACTTTACATAACATTACACAACGTTGTTATCTTAGTTATACCTCTACAACCTATTGCACCAAATTGGCATTGGAGTGAATTATTCCAGTTAAATTAATGAATAACGCTAAAGTTTGCCATAAAAAAACCATTACCGCTTAATGCTAGTAATGGTTTTAGAGAAAGCTATTGAGCACAGCGAGTAATAATAAGCTTAGCTATATTAGGATAACTTGATGAACGTTAGCTAAGGTTGATTAACTAATTTTTCATATAGCCATGATTACATAGGAATAACTCTATCGTTAATTTTTAAACTCCCTTGTGCAAAGTTGACAATAAAACTCAGCTCATCTTCTTTTAACACAACGTAGCCTTCTTCTATATACAAATCAACCATAGGAGCAACCCCTAGCTCATCAAAAAATGGCATAGGCGCTTTACCTTTAGCATCGACTTTTATCGCTGGTATAATCGACATGATATTTGTAGTATCAAACAAATTTTCATCGATACTAATGTGCATAGACGATGCAATATCACCTTGTTGAGTTTTCACACTAAAATCTTCAACTTCAATAACAGGTTTATCAACTAATAATTTGTCAATTAATGTCGTCAGCCTTTGCATGACATCAGGAGTAAACATGCCAGCACCATCAACAGATATTTCAGCCAAAATAGTGTTAATTTCTTGCATAGCAATAATATTTAAATCGCTAACAAGTAAGGTTAAATTTGCATCTTCTAATTTTTGACCTTCAAATTCTACTTTACCAGCCCTATATTTCATGGTTACTGTCATTAAATCATCGTTTAATGCTGATACCGCGTTAATAAGTATGTCATCAAGTGAAAACACCGCATTATTATCGGTATCTTTCGCAGCAATTGAGTCCAATGAAAAGTCGAATTTACCAGTAGAAATCGCTGTACCTTGGAAATAATCACCTGCAATCAGTGTTTGATCGAGTGAAAATTGAAGCTTACCTAAGGTAAAGCTTTCGTCACTGGTTTTTGCTGTTAAGCCTGACCAGTTAAAATCACCATAAAGTCGTTTACTATCTTCTAAAGTAAAATGTCCAAACGCTTTGGCTGAGGTCACTTTATTACCATCAATTTCTTTGGATACTTCATCAACAACAATGTTAGCAACGACATCTTTAGAAAACGTTAATAAACCACTAAAATGAATTTTATCATTGATAAACGTTTCAATTTCTTCGTCTATTAATAACTCTTTAAAATTAATGCTTGCTTGTGAATAACTTAACGCAAACTCGACTCCTTCATCAGTAAAAATTACTGGGCCAAATGCTAAGTTTTCTTCAACAATAAAACTGATATTTTCTAAGCCTTCATCTTGCAAAGAAATTGTTATTTCAGTTTCAGCTTTTCCAGTAAACCATGATCGGGTAATGCTTGTTGAATTAACAGTAATAGCCTGATTGTCGTTGAGCTTATTAACTACTGATTGATGCTCAGATTCTACGACACTACCAATAAATTTTGGCGAAATTAAGCCAGCAATGATCAGTAATAAAATAATAATAAAGAGTTTTTTCATATAATTAATCCTTGGAGCTATTCCGTTAGATTCAATAAATTGAGTTAAATTTCAAAAAGAGATAATTTTTAAGATGAACGTTGTCTAACCATTTCAAATAAACAAATACCTGTAGCAACAGATACATTTAAACTTGAAACACTACCAGCCATTGGCAGCTTGACTAACTGGTCGCAGTTCTCGCGCGTTAATCTACGCATACCTTTACCTTCAGCGCCCATAACAAGTGCCATAGGACCCGATAATTTCACATCATAAAGACAAGTGTCAGTTTCACCAGCGGTACCAACTATCCATATCCCCATTTGCTGTAAATGTTTCATCGTGCGAGATAAGTTTGTGACTTGAATTAAAGGCACGGTCTCTGCTGCGCCTACAGCAACTTTACGTACTGTAGAGGTTATTTTAGCGGCGTTATCTTTAGGAACAACAATTGCTTGCACACCTGCAGCATCAGCATTTCGTAAACAAGCGCCTAAGTTATGAGGATCAGTTACACCATCTAAAATGAGTAAAAATGGTGGTATCTCACGCTTTTCTGTGGCGCTAATAATATCATCTAAATCATTTTCAGTGAGTACTTTACCCGGTTTTACACGAGCAATAACACCTTGATGTTGTTCACCAACGCTTTTCTCGTCTAGCACACGCCTTTGAACCAATTGCGTGGCAATACCATATTTACGTGCTAAATTGGTGATAGGCAGCAGACGCTCATCATCACGCCCTTTTAATAACCACATTTCAATAAAGCGCTCTGGTGCATGCTTTAACAATGCATTCACTGCATGAATACCAAATACTATTTCTTCATTCTTTGCCATTTCTTTACCTTAATTTCATTTAGCTGTCGCTTAATAGACAGCTTAATGGTATTTATTTCTTTACTGCGTTCTTACGAGCATTTTTACCTGGACGTTTTTTACGCTCGCTGCGCTTTTTAGCTTTGGACTTAACTTTCGATTTATCTTTCGTGTCAGTTGAAGGTTTTTTGGTGCTTTTAGCACTAGGTTTACGCTTACCTTTAGCTTTTAGCGCACCTTTTTTTACTGCGCTACTACCTTCCATAGCAAGATCGATTTTCTTTTCATCTAAATTTACTGCTGCCACTTGTACTGTAACTACATCACCAACACGGTATTTAACACCTGATTTTTCACCAGTTAAGCACATGCGTACATCATCATAATGATAGTAGTCTTGACCTAAAGAGGTGATATGAACTAAACCTTCAATATGTAATTCATGTAAACGAACAAACATACCAAAATTAGTTACCGTGCTAATTACACCATTAAAACTATCACCAACATGATCTTGCATAAACTCACATTTAAGCCAATCACTTACGTCACGTGTTGCTTCATCAGCTCTACGTTCAGTCATAGAGCAATGTTCACCTAGCTCAATAACTTCTGCAAGCTTATAATCATAAGCGCCTGCATTAGCTTCTTTTGTTGCTTGATCTTGTGCTTCTTTAAGTAAAATGCTTTTAATTACTCTGTGCACAACTAAGTCAGGGTAACGCCTAATAGGTGAAGTAAAATGACTATAAGACGCTAAAGCTAAACCAAAATGACCTAAATTATCACTCTGATAAACTGCTTGTCTCATTGAGCGAAGTAACATGGTTTGAATGAGCTCTTGATCAGGTCGTTCTGCAACTTTAGTCAAAATATCACAATAGTCTCTTGGTTCAGGTTGATCTCTTTTAGGTATAGTAATGCCGAGTTCAGATAAATAACTGACAAAATTATTATATTTCTCTTCACTCGGTTTATCATGTACTCGAAATAAGCCCGGTTTATTATGTTTTTCAATAAATTTAGCCGTAGAAACATTGGCTAAAATCATACATTCTTCAATAATTTTATGCGCGTCGTTGCGAATAAGTGGTACAACACTTTCAATTTTTTTATCTTTATTAAACAGAAATAATGACTCTTCTGTTTCAAAAGCAATGGCACCACGTTTAGTGCGCGCATCACTTAATGCTAAGTACATACTTTTTAAATTTTCTAAATCCGGTACCAATGCAGAATACTGTTCTCGAAGGTTTCGGCCTTCCATAGCTTCTACATCGTCATTATCTTTGGCATCAAGTATTGCGGCAACTTTACTGTAAGTAAAACGTGCATGTGAACGCATGACTGCAGGATAAAATTGGCTATCTGAAAGCTCACCATCACTACTTACGGTCATTTCACAGACCATGCAAAGTCGATCAACGTCTGGGTTTAAAGAACACAAACCATTTGATAATTTTTCCGGTAGCATAGGAATAACTTGGCTAGGAAAGTATACTGAATTACCACGCGAAATAGCTTCATCATCTAACGCACTGCCATGGCGAACATAATAACTAACATCAGCTATAGCAACCCATAAACGCCAACCACCAGATTTTTCAGGTTGACAATAAACAGCATCATCGAAATCTCGTGCATCTTCACCATCGATAGTAACCAGTGGTAATTCTCGTAAATCTTTACGCGGTAATTTCGCTGACTCTTCAACTTCATCAGCAATGGTAGCGACTTCAGCTTCTACTGTATGAGAAAATTGATGGGGTAAATCATGGGCGCGTAACGCTATTTCTATTTCCATACCAGGTGCCATATGGTCACCTAAAACTTCAATAACATTACCAATCGCTTTTGAGCGTTTTGTCGGTCTTTGTGCTAATTCAACTACTACCATTTGACCATGACGAGCCCCTAACCGGGCTTTTGGATCAATTAATATTTCTTGCTTTATCTTGCTATCTTCAGGCACAACACTGCAAATATGCTGCTGAACATTAAAACGACCTACAATTGGTGCTTTTCTAGGTTCAATAACATCTAGAATTTTAACTTCTTTCTTACCTTTTCTATCAGTACGGTCAACCAATATAGCTTGAACAATATCACCGTGAAATACTCGTTGCATTTCATAAGACGAAATATAAAAGTCTTTGCCACGCTTGTCTGGTGACGTTGATTTTAGATCTGCATCATCGACGACAAGGAAACCGAAACCATCACGATGGCTTAACACCTGCCCTGTTAACAAGCTATTTTTTGCCGGAATAGCGTACTGTTTAAACTTATTAAAAATTAACTGTCCGCTATTTTCCATTGCTCGAAGTCGTCGCTTCAAACCTACCAGCAGATGATCTTCTTGGTAATTTAATGTTTTAGCTAAGGTATTAAAGGTAGGTGGCGGTGAGCATTTTTCAATGATAGATAATAGCAGCTCACGTGAAGCCACTGGCTTTTCGTATTTTTTTGCTTCACGTTTAGCATGGGGATCGTTTAGGGTCACAATAATGGATTACTTGTTATAAATAGAATAGAAATTAATTGTAGGTGAGTATACCATAAACTTTACAATCACAAGATAGAAAGTAAAAAGTTGATGTAACTAGGTGTTTTTAATTTTTTAAGTTCACCTAAAATATTATTGCTAATTTGTGTAGTCAGCTTTTTTAGCAGCATTAACTACCTTATCAGGCATTTTCGTCGCTAATTGTTTTTTTAGTTGGGTTATTTTCTTATAAACAGCTTTATCGTCAGTAATTGCATGGTGAAGTTGAGAATATAATTCAGGGTAATCTAATGGGCTACCATAACCTTGATTGTAGATACCAGCTAAACGCATTTGAGCAGCAAGATTATTCATAGAAGCGGCTGCTTTTAGAAAACTAATTGCTTGATCGATATCCTTCTGCATAAATCTTCCGATATGATAATAGCGCCCCATTTGTTCAAGACCTTCAATTAAACCTTGATTTGCAGCTAAGCGCATAAAATGTAGACCTAACTCAATATCTTTTTTTACGCATACACCATAAGCTAGCATATCCCCCCACAAAAACTGATAAGAAGGCATTTTAGATATTACCGCTCTTGCTTCAATGTCTTGCACTAATTGACACTCATCTAAAACCACTTGCCCTAAATGTTTATTTTCTTTAATAAGATCTAACAGTTGATCATCAGTATAAATTTGTACAGCTGTTAAATTTTCTCCGTGTGCCAGCGGTGTTAAAAAGCACATAAAAATAAAAAGAAGAAGTACACGCATATTATAATCCTAAAATAGTAGGCAAGAAACACTCACCTTAAAGTTATCGGCAAGAGACGACAAAACTAAATAGTTATTTGCATAAGAATTAACAATTAAAATAGCAGATAACGTTCATTAATTTAACCTTTAACACGTTTGGGTATTAATTTATAACAACATATGAATTGTGAAATAGTAAAAAACTAGCTAGTATCAGAAAAAGAATAAAAAACCTTCTTTAGTGTAATGAATTGGCTTAGAACTAAATGATTATAGAAATACAACTTAGTGAGTTAAATGTTGGTCACTTTGTCACGGATATTGCCAAGCAAAATGGAACATTTACATTAAGCGCGCCTGGACATATAAAAAGCATTAATGTAATTAATAATTTAAGAAGTAAACAGGTTATATCTGTATTTATCGATGATAGCAAAACCCTGCCTCCTCCCAGCAAAACTAGGGCTGAAATCAGCGCAGAAGCAAAACAAGCTGTCGAAATATTTAATGAGTCGAAAGACATTCAAAAAAAACTATTTGCTGCGGCCTTAAATGGTACAACAGTTGATTTACAATCAGTTGTTGATGTTACTAATAAGTCGGTCGATGCCATTTTCAATAGTCCAGACTCTTTAGCCTGCATGGTAAATATTCGCGAAAAAGACGAATACTTACTAGAGCACTCTGTTGCCGTCTCGGTTTACATGACTATTTTTGCTCACCACTTAAAAATGAATAAAAAAGTTGTCCATCATCTTAGCATTGGCGCTTTTTTACATGATATTGGTAAAATAAAAATTCCTGACGAAATATTAAATAAGCCAGGTAAGTTAACTGATGAAGAGTTTACTATCATGAAAACACATGCCAACCACTCTATTGACATCATCAAGAAAACCCCAGGCATTAGTAAACTAAGTTTAGACGTTGCAGCGTTACACCATGAGAAATTAAATGGTGAAGGTTACCCATTTCAAGTTGAGGGCAAAAATATTCACAAATATGGCCGCATGATTGCAATTTGCGACATCTTTGATGCATTAACCGCAAACCGTTGCTATAAAGATGGTTTCTCCCACATCAAATCATTCAATATTTTGCGTGAACTGGCTAAAAACAATCATCTTGATGGTGAGTTAGTCGAACAATTTATTCGATGTATTGGTGTGTTCCCTACGGGAACACTTGTACAATTAGAATCTAAAAAGCTTGCTGTAGTCGAGCAACGTAATTGCAATGATTTAACAAAACCTAAAGTAAAATCTTTCTATAGTGTAAAGTTAAATCAATACCTGAATACCCAAGATATTGACTTAGCAAAAACGGATGATTTCATTGTTAAAGGCGTCAGGGCTGAGGACTTTGATCTTGATATGAACACTATAATTACCATGCTATTAATGGAAGGTTGATTTTTATAGTCTATCAAGCTTAAAATCAATACGCTTAACTGAAAAGTTAAACGTAATTAAAAAGTTAATATGCAAGTTCATTGATGATCGCATCCTTAACTTCATCATTTGTACTAACAGGTATTACGGATATGTCTGACACAAAAATAGCATTAGAGCGCAAATTAGCGAGTCTAATTGAAAATTCACGTATTAATGCAGATATAGCCCAAAAACTTTTTGAAATTGAAGCGCAAATATTACGTTGCAAAACAAGCCAAGAGCTTTTATTTGAGCTGTTAGCGTCGATAAAAGATAAGTTTGACTTAAGTGGTATTTGCTTGTTATTGGCCGAACCAACACCAATCAGCTATTTACTTAGCGGTAATATGCAATCAAGTTGGCATAAAGAAAACAGCAAAAATATTGCGATTGATTTATTGCAACAATTACACCCTAAACGAAAACCACTGCTGACTAATGATCTACTTCTTATAAAAAAAATACTCCCTATAAACCTGGCTGAACAAACAAAATCGATCGCTTTAGTGCCTTTAATCATTGAAGATAAGTTATTTGGCAGTTTAGTTTTTACTGACAATGAAAAAACACGCTTTCGACCGAACTTAGGCACTTTGCATTTAGAACAACTCGCAGTAAAAGTAAGTTTATGTTTATCTAATGCATTGATTAGAGAGCAGCTAGAATATATGGCTCATTACGATAGACTAACGGGGCTTGCCAACCGTCGGCTTATGGAAGATTCAATCAATGAAGAGTTAACACGTCAACGTCGATATAATGTTCCTTTCTCAATATTGTTTATCGATTGTAATAAATTCAAAGAAATCAATGATACTTATGGACATGATTGTGGTGATAAAGTACTCACTTATGTCGCGACACAATTAAAAGAATTAATACGTGAAAATGATAAATGCTTTAGATATGCAGGAGATGAGTTTGTGATTACTTTAGCAAGCCAGCCATACAAGGAAGCATTATTAGCATGTAAGCGGTTAACTGAATTTTTCCAAAATAACCCGATGCCTTATCAAGGTTTGCATTTACCTATTACCATTAGCTGTGGAGCTGCCGCTAGTGATGGAATAAAAACAATGGAAGAGTTACTAAAACAAGCTGATGAGCAATTATATATGCATAAGAAAACAGGGGTAATTCTTTGATAAGTCTATAAGCATAGACTTATCGCTATAATGTAGATTGGCTTAAATAGAGAAAGACGAACCACAGCCACAGGTAGTTGATGCATTTGGGTTATTCACAACAAAACGGCTACCTTCTAAACTTTCTAGGTAATCAACTTCACCATCAACCAAGTATTGTAAACTCATTGGATCAATAACCATAGTGACACCTTGTTTTTCTATAGTCATATCACCTTCGTTTATTTTTTCATCGAAGGTAAAGCCGTATTGAAAACCAGAACAACCACCACCAGTAACATAAACTCTTAGCTTAAGTTCTGGGTTTTCTTCTTCTGTAATTAACGATAGTACTTTACTCGCTGCCGAATCGGTAAATTTAATAGGTAATTCTGGTGTTGAGATAGGATCAGACATGAAACTCTACTTTTATTTTAAAAGGGGACTGTAAACCAAGGTAATAATACTAAGTCTATTATGCTACTTTCTCACTCTCTTGCAAGAAAGTTTATAGTGTATCTATTATCTTAAGCTTGACTAATTTAGTCAAGTATTATTGCTTTATTATTGTATGCGCCAAGAGAGTGTTTTATCAAGCTTATGATATTTTTGCCACTTGGCTTTTGCTAACATGGCAAACAGTTGTATTTTCTCAGGAATAAATTTTTATGGCAATGCAAACATTCCTTCGATAACGTGAAAAAATTTAAAACTAAATAATATTTTTCCTTATTTTCGTGGAAATACCTGCAAATGTTAACTTATCTAGGTTTATTATTTGCTGTTATTTTTACCTTATCAATAATTACGCTATCGGTTTTATTGTGACACCATCACTTGTTGATAACATACTAATGGCTTAACGGCCAGTTCAGCCTCTAAAATATTAGCAGCTTCAATTTGGCTTACTGCTTGTTGATATAACTCTGCTAGGTGAGATTTTTTCTAATATTCTCGCTTGAAAATCAGGATATAAATGCCGATTTAACAGGCCTTCTCTACTTAGTGGCAATGGTTAGATTTATTTTTGCTAAGCAATTCATTTGTAACGTACAATAACCTTAAAGAATTAAACTTATTGGTAATTTATTTACTAAAACGATATCGATAAATGCTATCTACAAAACAAAGAAGCCCACTTTTTAACCATGAGCTATATTAGCACAATTAGAAAAAACTTAGCGTTACCCAAGACTTCATGGCAAATTTGTATACTTGCCATTGTCGGAGGTTTTGCATCAGCACTCTTAGTGATTTTATTTACCTTAACCACAGAGCAAATCCAACAGCTCTATTTGGTTAAGCGCGATAATTATATCACCTTAGATGGGGTAAGTCGTTTTGACTTACCCATTATAGGTGCAATTATCATTCTACTTTTTGGTTGGCTAACGGGGTATAAATACTTAAGAACAGGTATCCCATTTGTGCTACATCGACTAAAGGTTGCCCATGGTGTTATTCCTTTTAAAAATACACTGAATCAATTTTTTGGCAGCGCTGTAGCGCTTGCATCAGGTTTTTCTGTTGGACGTGAAGGACCCGCTGTACATCTAGGCGCTGCGGCCAGTAGTTATGTAGGAAGTGTATTGAAGCTACCTTATAACAGTATTCGTATTTTATGTGCTTGTGGTATTGCTGCGGGTATTTCAGCAACATTTAACACCCCTATTGCCGCAGTACTCTTTGTAATGGAAGTCATTATGAGGGAGTATAAAGTTCATATATTTATCCCTGTGATGTTGGCGTCTTTAGTCGGTTCATTAGTAACTCGAAGTGTTTTTGATGTATCTCAAGACTTTGAATATTTTCATAAAATAGAGTTAATACCACAACATTATATTCCTTTGATCATTCTAGGTGTTTTACTAGGAACACTAGCAGCCGCCTTTAACAAAACCTTAATTGGCGTAATAAAACATAGTAATAAATATCATATTGTACCAAGACTGCTTTTAGCTGCGGTAATCACTGGCGCTTTAGGTTATTTTGTCCCTGGTGCTATGGGTGTTGGTATTGGCGCTATTGATATTTCATTTACCAATGACTGGCAAGTAGGGTTATTAATCAGTCTTTTATTAGCTAAATTCTTAATGACTACATTTGCATTAGGTTTAGGCATTCCTGGTGGCGTTATTGGACCAATTATTAGCATTGGCGCGATTACAGGAGCATTAGGTGGTGCGCTAGTAACACAATTTTTACCTGGCGAACATATCGGTAATGACTTTATTTTAATGGGAATGGCGGGATTTATGGCAGCCAGCTTAAATGCGCCGATAGCTGCATTACTAGCAGTAGTTGAATTATCTGGTCAATTAGAAATAATTTTACCTGCCATGATAGTTATTACTATCTCTAGTATTATTTCTGGCCAATTATTTAAAAATCGCTCAGTATTTACTATGCAGCTTGATATTCAAGGTTTACTTTATCGTAAACCGCCTATTGAAAAAACCTTACAAAAAATTGGCGTGCTCGGTTTGATGATAAAAAAAATAGAATATACCCAGCAAGCTTCTATCAAGGCTATCGCCGGCATTATGTTAACTGTTGATAATAAAACGCCTGTAGTTAATAAAACCGTTAAAAAGGTAATGAAGAACAAACAAGTGATTGACGAAGTTAATTATCATTGGGCTGAGTTTAACGAGGATATACCATTAGTGACCATCCCGTTACATGACGATGCGCAATCAGAACACCATACGTCTGAATATCAAGTATCAGAGAAAATGACATTACATCAACTGATTCCTTTATCGCATCAAGCAACCTTAGCTGAAGCTTATTTACTACTGGTTAAAAAGCGCTGTGGTGGCGTCTATATTTACCAAGAAAATATAAATAATATGATTGGTATGGTAACCTTTGAACAAATTAGACAATACCTAGTTCACGGCAAATTAATTGCTGGGGTATTACCACCATATGTTGATGAAAAAGAATCAGTATTTGAAAGGAAGAATGATTCATGAATGAATTTTTAGCGAGCAATATTCTCTGGTTTAAAGCCTTACATGTTTTTTTTATGGTCGCTTGGTTTTCCGGTATATTTTACTTACCTCGACTATTTGTAAATCATGCAGAAACAACCACTGAGTCAGTATCACAACAACTAAAAGGAATGGAGAAACGTTTACTTTACTTTGTCACGCCTTTTGCCATATTAACGATAGTGCTTGGCTTAATATTAATTTATACCTACGGCGCTCATTGGTTTGCTGCTGCCAAGTGGCTGCATATAAAACTTACTTTCGTTATTCTTCTGGTGATTTATCACGGTTATTGCTTTAAATTGGTAAATACCTTCCAGCAAGATAAAAATACGCGACCAGGCAAGTTTTATCGAATATTTAACGAGATACCTGTATTCATGTTGCTAGCTGTCATCATTTTGGCGTATGTTAAACCGTTTTATGGGTAGTATTATCTAAAACAATTAAAGCGAAATAGCTTGATATAACATTCTAAGTTTTGTCAATTTATGCTATATTTCTGCAAATTTTTCGTGATTCATTAATTAACGGCTAGACTTCTCAAAATGATGAAATTCCAAGGTAATCACATACTTTCAGTATCCCAATTTGATCGTGACGCAATTGCAAAGATACTCGACGTATCAGCACAAATGGCACCTTATGCTGCGCGCCAAAAGCGTTGCACTGTGCTTGATGGCGCTATTTTAAGCAATCTTTTTTTTGAAGCAAGCACCCGAACACGTGTTAGCTTTGGTACGGCTTTTAACTTACTAGGCGGCTTTGTTCGTGAAACTGTCGGCCAAGAAAATTCATCATTAAGTAAAGGTGAATCATTGCTTGATACCGCTCAAGTTATAAGTGGTTATAGCGATGTTATTGCCATGCGCCACCCACAAATGCATTCTGTTGAGCAGTTTGCACAAGGTAGTACTGTTCCGGTAATTAATGGTGGTGATGGGGCTAATGAGCACCCAACACAAGCATTATTGGACTTATTCACCATACAGTCTGAAATGATGCATTATCAAAAAGGGTTAGATAACCTTGATATAGTATTGATGGGTGACTTAAAACACGGTCGCACAGTACATTCTTTATCGAAACTACTCAGTCTTTACAATAACGTTAAAGTCACTATGGTATCTCCAACTGCACTACAAATGCCGGACAGTGTTGTTTCTGCTTTAGAAAATGCAGGTCATCAAGTCGTGATTACGGATACCATGGCAGGCAATTTATCTTGCGACGTTATTTACCAAACTCGTATTCAACAAGAGCGCTTTGCCAGTAAAGATGAAGCCGATTTATATCGTGGACATTTCAGTTTAAACAAAAGCGTTTATCAAAAGTATTGCCGTGAAAATACGGTTATTATGCACCCTCTACCAAGAGATTCTCGCCCCGAGGCCAATGAACTCGACATTGATTTAAATGATTTAGACAGCCTAGCGATTTTTAGACAAGCACAAAATGGTGTTTTAGTAAGAATGGCACTATTTGCGTTAACTTTAGGTGTTGAGGATCAACTAACGCAATATGAAAAAAGCGTAAACTGGCACACAAATAAACGCTAATTAACAAATTTTATGAATGGCACCTTGTCCATGCAAGGCCATCCATTAACCAACAAACCAAAAAGGGTTTTTACTATGAGTGGAACAACAAACCTTTCAACAAGTAATTCTGAGCAATTATTTGCTAAAGCCAAAAGTGTTATTCCAGGTGGAGTTAATTCACCAGTACGTGCATTCAGCAGCGTTGGTGGCACACCTTCGTTTATAAAACGTGCAGAAGGCGCTTATATTTATGATGCTGACGATAACGCTTACATTGATTATGTTGGCTCTTGGGGACCTATGATTTTAGGTCACAACCACCCAGCTATTTTAGATGCTGTTATTACTACCGCCCAAAATGGTTTAAGTTTTGGTGCGCCAACAGAATTAGAAATCACCATGGCAGAAAAAGTACGTGAGTTAGTTCCTTCGATGGAGTCTTTACGTATGGTTAGCTCAGGTACTGAAGCAACGATGAGCGCTATTCGCTTAGCTCGAGGTTTTACTGGCCGTGATAAAATATTAAAGTTTGAAGGTTGTTATCATGGCCATGCCGATTCATTATTAGTAAAGGCAGGCTCTGGTGCTTTAACATTAGGTGTACCTAACTCTCCAGGTATTCCTGAAGACTTTGCTAAACACACCTTAACGGTTAGCTATAATAACTTATCAGAAGTTAAGGAAATATTTGCTAAATATCCGGATCAAATTGCTTGTATTATTGTTGAGCCTGTTGCGGGCAACATGAACTGTATCCCTCCTGTACAAGGTTTCTTAGAAGGCTTACGTGCGGTTTGTGATCAGTATAATTCTGTCCTTATTTTTGATGAAGTAATGACCGGATTCCGTGTTGCTTTAGGTGGTGCGCAAGCACATTACAACATTAAGCCTGACCTAACTACATTAGGTAAGGTTATTGGTGGTGGTATGCCTGTTGGTGCTTTTGGTGGTAAAAAAGAAATAATGGATTACATTGCCCCCACTGGCCCAGTATATCAAGCAGGTACTCTCTCTGGTAACCCAATCGCTATGGCGGCAGGTTTAGCTGCATTAACAGAATTATCACAAGGTAATAAGCATCAGCAATTAAGCGATGCTACCGAGAAATTAGCAATGGGCTTAAAAGCTGCTGCAGACAGAAATGGCATTGATTTAAATATTAACTATGTTGGTGCGATGTTTGGTTTCTTTTTTACCAGTGATGAAACCCCTATCACTTGCTTTGAGCAAGTCATGGCATGTGACCAGGCTAAATTTAACCGTTTCTTCCATTTGATGCTTGAACATGGTGTTTATTTAGCACCATCAGCTTTTGAAGCTGGTTTTTTATCAATGGCACATACCGATGATATTATTGAAAAAACCTTAGAAGCTGCCGCTAAGTGTTTTGCTCAACTGTAATAACTTAGCTATTTGGTAATACCTATAAAGCTACAAAAGAGTTATCAACTAATCATTGATAACTCTTTTGTTAACCAATCAAAACCATCTTGCCAACCTAAGTTTATACCTGAGAAATTTTTTAAATTCCAACGATCTACAGCTCTTAGATCGTTCATTTTTTGGGTTAAGGCTTCACTTTCATCGCTATAGTTAATAACCGCTATAACTTTTAAATTTTCATGGGATGCAATGCTTAATTTTGCTTCAAAGGAGTAATCATAATGATTAATTTTATTAATAAGCAAACCAAAATTACTCGAAAAGTGTGTTGATAAAAACTCATCATATTCCTCTACCATTTCTATCGATATTTCAACGGATTTATTCACAATGACTTCCGCTATATTTTCATTAAGAATATTTATTGAACAAAAACTAAGTTCATATTTCATTTCTATTTCCCCATGCACACACAATAATAATGATCACTAAACCTTAATAACTAGGTTTTTATATTTTCTCTACATAACAAACTATAGGGCATTGTACGTAATTGATTTACGTTATAAATTGGTCAAATAACTGTACCGTTACTACTTCTCCCGCCTTAACTTTGCCCTGCTCAGCGGGTAACACGATAAAACAATTTGCCTGTACTAAACTTGATAAAATACCGGAGCCTTGTGAACCAGTTGATTCAACAACATTATCGCCTTGGTCATTAACACTAAGCACACCTCGCTGAAAATCCATACGACCAGGTGATTTTTTCAAATCCTTAACACATTTCACCTTTAAATAAGTACGCTTTAGCGGTTCTGCATTTTGCATTTTAGTTAAACCAAGCATTGCTAATTGATGAAAAGTAACTAACGCTGAGACTGGATTTCCTGGTAAACCAAAAAAAATACTGTTGGGTAACTTGCCAAAAGCAAACGGTTTCCCCGGTTTCATGGCAATTTTCCAAAAACCAATTTCCCCCAAATCATCAAGCACCGTTTTAGTATAGTCTGCTTCTCCTACGGAAACACCACCAGATGAAATAACCGCATCTGCCTGCTTATCGGCACTAACAAAAGCTGCCTTGATTAAATCGAAATCATCTTCAATAATGCCAAAGTCAATCACTTCAATATGTAATTTTTCTAACATGCCACGTAAAACGAAGCTATTACTCTCGTAAATATCACCTGACGCTAATATTTGCCCAGGGAGCTTTAGCTCATCTCCGGTCGAAATTAGCGCAACCTTTACTCGGCGGTAAACCTGAACTTCACTAATACCCAATGAAGACAAAATACCAATATCTATGGCCGATAGTTTATGCCCTGGGCTAAAAACAGGCTGACCTAATTTAATATCCTCACCAGCCTTACGCACATGAGAGCCAAATGATTTTTCATTAAGAAAGGTAATATTGTTGTCATCCACTTGCACATTTTCTTGCATTTCAACACTATCACAACTCTCAGGCATTTTTGCGCCAGTCATAATACGAATGCACTCCCCTAATTTACATTCACCTTCAAAAGGCGATCCTGCCATAGAGCGCCCTATTAAGGTTAATACTTTACTGGTTTGAAAACTCTCAATAGCAAAAGCATAACCATCCATTGCTGAATTATCATGATTAGGAACATTTAGTGGACTAGCAATTTCTTGAGCTAAAACATAATTAAGTGCCTGTGAAATTGGTAAAGTTAACGTTTCGGTCACCGGCGTTATTTGTGACAATAAATTTTCTAACGCATCCTCAAATGGTAATAAACCAGGAGCTGAACAACAATCAGACATGACAATCTCACTTAATTTTTTATTTTTTGAATACCTTGAAACATCTTTTAATTATTTATCAATAATTAAAAGAGCATATTGCCACTATTATTACCTAATTAGTGACAAAAGTAATTGGGCTTTTTATTGTCTATAGACAGATTAAGACAGGAAGTCAAAAAGTGCTATTATGCAGGCTATTAAATGGTATACTTTTTCTTGAGTCATAAGACTATATAATTATTTTACACCGAGCTTAAATAGCTAACACCATACTTTATAAAAGTAGGCTATGTTATTTAAAGCCGTAGTAATTGTTTTCATTAGATAATTTATTGATAGCAATTTACTGCCAGGGTTAACAAGGAAACGCGTTAGCCTCCCTACATTTGGAAAGGTGATATGTTAAAAGACAATTTTGGCCGTAGGTTTTATTACCTACGCCTATCGATTACGGACGTTTGTAATTTCAAATGTACTTACTGCCTGCCTGACGGTTATCAGTGTGATCAACCACGTGACTTTCTCTCGCTTTCAGAAATAAAACGTCTCACGTCTGCGTTTGCTAGCTTAGGTACGGAGAAAATTAGGATCACTGGTGGTGAACCAGCACTTCGTAAAGATCTTCCTGAGATCATCCATGCTTGTAAGCAAACTCAAGGTATTAAAAAAGTTGCTATCACTAGCAATGGTTTTAAATTGCCTGACCATTTACCACATTGGTTAGATGCAGGAATTGATGCCATCAACATCAGTATCGATAGCTTAGATCCGCGTAAGTTCCATGCCATTACGGGGCATGACAAACTCGATACTATTTTAAAAGGTATCGATTTGGCCTTAGCTGATGGACGCCCAACGGTTAAGGTGAACACAGTATTAATGCGCGAATACAGTGGCTACGATATTCAAAGCTATTTAGATTGGCTAAAAGATACTCCGGTCACCCTACGTTTCATAGAGTTAATGCAAACGGGCGATAATAAAGCCTTTTTTGATGCACAGCATGTGCAAGGCTCTCGTATAAAACAAAACTTAATTCTTGATGGCTGGTTACCCGTACTACAAGACAGGTCTGCGGGGCCTGCACAAGAGTTTTATCATCCTGACTATCAAGGCCGTATTGGGCTAATTATGCCCTACTCCAAAGATTTTTGTAGCAGTTGTAATCGCTTACGAGTGAGTTCATCAGGAAAATTACATTTGTGCCTATTCAGCGAAAACGGTTTATCTTTACGCGAACAATTACAATGTGATGATATTGAACCATTACAAGCACAAATATTGTCTTTATTAGGTGATAAAAAGGCAACTCACTTCCTACATGATAAACTTACTGGCGGCACAAAACATTTAGCCATGTTAGGTGGTTAGTATGAATAACATTGTAAACACAGCACCGATAGACACGACACTATTAAATCATGAATGCTTAGGAGTCGTACTTGCTGGTGGTTTATCTACTCGTATGGGCAATGATAAAGCCAAGTTAGTTAGAGGAAATAATTCACCGCAGTCTATGCTTGCCTTTTCTAAGCAAACACTGACTAATTCAGGTATTAATAACATTGTTGTTAGTGGTGATCATTATGATATCCCCGATCAAGTAAAGCGGTGTGGACCTGTTGGAGGAATTTTCAGTGTCTTGGCCAAGTACCCAAATGCGAAGTCATTATTAATACTGCCTGTTGATTTACCTTTTATGACCGCAAAAGCCTTAACTGACTTACGTGTTAAAGGTGAATTAAGCCAAAAAGCAACATACTTCGAAGGTCATAACATCCCTCTCTACTTACCGAACAGCGCTTATGTTGAATTATTTTTATCACACACGTTTGCAGATAACTTAACAAATGAACATATACAGCTTAATAACGGAGAGGCGAAAAAAGGCCCTTCAATCAAAGCTTTGTTAAAAAACATTCCACATCAAGCAATACCGATTAATGATAAAGCTGTTTTATTTAATACAAATACGCCCGAACAATGGCAACAAGCAAAGCAGCAGCTTAACTTTTAACCAATTAATTTAAACAGATAGCGTAAAAGGATAACTTATGTCAGCACATGGCGGCACAACTTTCATTCCCTTAAATATTGCAGTATTAACTGTTTCAGATACTCGCACAGAAGACAATGATACTTCTGGTCAAGCATTAGTCGAACGACTCACAACTGCAGGCCATACACTAGTAGATAAAGCGATTGTTATTGATGATATATACCAACTGCGAGCTCAAGTTTCTAAATGGATTGCTGATGATAGTATTAACGTCATTATTTCTACAGGTGGTACTGGATTTACCGATCGAGATAATACACCTGAAGCATTAATGCCATTATTTGATAAAAATATTGAAGGTTTTGGTGAAGTATTTCGCCATGTTTCATTAGGTGAAATAGGTACATCAACAATTCAATCGCGCGCTTTAGGTGGTATGGCAAATAAAACTGTCATTTTATGTGTACCAGGTTCAACTAACGCATGTAAAACTGCCTGGGATAAGGTAATCAAAGAACAATTAGATGCTAGCCATAAGCCGTGTAACTTTGTGCCTCATTTAAATATTAGCGCTGACCAATGCGAGACACGTAACTAATGAGTAGTTCAACAACATCATCATCGCCAACACTTAGCCATCTCAATCAACAAGGTGAAGCTAATATGGTTGATGTGACCGAAAAAGCGATGACCTCACGTACCGCTACAGCGCAAGGTGTTATAAGTATGAATCGCGCGACTTTTGAATTAATTACCACCGGTAAACATAAAAAAGGCGATGTGTTTGCCGTTGCTCGTATTGCCGGTATTCAAGCAGCCAAAAAGTGTAGTGATTTAATTCCTTTATGTCATCCATTGATGCTAAGTAAAGTACAAGTTGATTTCAGTTTAGATGAAGAAAATTCACAAGTGCAGGTTACAAGCCTTTGTCGTTTAACGGGGCAAACCGGTGTTGAAATGGAAGCATTAACGGCGGTATCAGTTGCTTGTTTAACTTTATTTGATATGTGTAAAGCAGCTGATCCTGCAATGGAAATTGGCAATATTAAAGTATTAACTAAAGAAGGTGGTAAGTCAGGACATTGGCAGGCTTTATAGAAAAA
>Ga0193951_1000228_pt1 | contig 26659 bp, 23 predicted proteins | sample BB_2_MG_FD_140370 | JGI IMG/M metagenome (GOLD analysis project Ga0193951, IMG submission 140370) | Microbial mat bacterial communities from the Broadkill River, Lewes, Delaware, United States - BB_2_MG | ecosystem: Environmental > Aquatic > Freshwater > River > Microbial mats | place: USA...
ACTTTTCCATTCTCATCTATTTGAATAACTTCGTAATTAAAATCTGCTTCTATTTTTGGGAACAATCCCAAAGGTGCTTTATGATTTATCATTTCCAATCTTTGATTAGACTCTGTTAAGAGTTGAAGGCCACACATCCCATTTACCATTGGCTCTGGTGGTTGACAAGATGATGTATCAAATGTATATACTTTTGTATCACCTTCTTGAAACTCAAAAAAATCTACTGTTGCTCCTGTTACTTCTATTTTATTCATTGTCTTCTCCTTATTAATAAGAGAATTTTAATCTTATTGATAATTGTTTTCATTGATTGTCATCAATTTAACAATTCTTTAACAAATTTTGTATAAAATCACTTATGAAAAACAAAAAATTCTTTACCCTACTTTTTATAGAAGTACTAGTTGTACTTGGTGTTGCAGCTTATTTTTTTATTGATAGCGCAAGTATATATAAATACTTTTTTGGTGATACAAAGTATTATGAGCAGTCTAAAAACTGTGATTTGCATAAAAAAAGTTGTAGTATAAATATCCCCACAGTTGGTATTGTTACATTTGATGTTGAACCAAAAGACATCCCCCTCATGGCACCACTTACTTTTACTGCTATTACTGATAAAAATATAAATAAAGATGAATTAGACTTACATATATATGCAACGAATATGAATATGGGATACTACAGTCTTAAAATGAAAAAAATTTCTAAAAATAGATATCAAGTACAAAGTATACTTCCTACGTGTGTAGTAGGAGGAATGATATGGCGAGCAGAAGTTGTTTTTGGAACTGTTGGCGGGGCTTTTACTTTTAAAACAAAATAACAGTATAATAACTTTATGAGATACCCTATTGATAATAAAAGTACTATAGATCAAAGTTTACTGTTCTGGTTAGATAGATTTGTAAAATCAAAACTTACTTCCTTGTCTAATAGACAAGTAACTGATAACAAAAAACTTTCAGAGTTAATTGGCAAGTTAAATGCTGGAAGCTCTAGTATGAATGAACTCAAAAACCTATGTAAAGAAGCAAGAAAAATAGGTCTTATCGGTATAAATACATATATAAATCCTCTTGAAAAATTCTACTATCATATTATTTCATTTCAATTTTCTAGTTTAAAAGAGATAGATGAAGAGATGCTGAGTGAGTTTTTAGCCTCCCAAACAGGCTCTCTAAGTGATGCAACGAAAAAAAACTACCGTATGGCTATTGTAGGTTTTTTTGGTTTTATAGATAAACAAAATGAGAACAAAGAGGGAAATTCTCACCAGTTTAGGATCGAGCTTAAAAACTGGGGAGGACTCAGAAATGGTAGTGCTACAAAACTTCCATCTCACATGCAAGATAAAGAGCTGACGAGATTTTTAGAAGCAATAGAGACTACAGAATTTAAAGAGTATGCAAGAGCAAAAAATAGACTTCTTATAAAAACTATACTTTTTAGTGGTATGAGAGTTAGTGAAGCATTGGGTTTACATGTAAAAGATGTTGTTCTTGAAGATGGATTTTATACCTTTTACATCAAAGGAAAAGGGAATAAACCAAGAATCGCTATGATAAAAGAGGATTACATCAAAAAAGATTTAAAAGAGTGGTTACTTATACGAGATGAAAACGTTCCTTTTCTTTTTCAAAGTAGAACCTCCAAACCTCTTACTCAACCCTATGTTAGCTATATTATGGACAAAATTCTAATGGTAGCAGGAGTAAGAAAAGAAAAAAATGGAGCACATATGCTTCGTCACTCTTTTGCTACAAAACTTTACCAAAAAAACAAAGATTTAATTTTAGTACAAGAAGCTCTTGGTCATGCAGATTTAAATACCTCTAGGATTTATACACACTTTGATAAGGATAGGTTAAAAGCAGCTGCTAGTGCGATGGATGATCTCTAATCAATATTGTGTTTTTTTGGATAATCAAAAAATAAGATTTTTCCACTTTCCTCAGTAATATCTTGAAAACTTTTTACATCAAACTCTATTGCCACAATCGAACACGTGGGGATGTTTGTAAGAATTGCACCACTAAGCTTTTCTCCAACATCTGTTAAAGTTGGATTGTGTGCAATTATAAAAATTGAATCTATTTTATCATCAAGGGAATCAAGTAAATATCGATAATTCGTATAGCAACTATCATAAAGAGACTCTTCATATACTATATCTTCTTCATTATACCCTATAGTTTGGGCTATTTCTTTTGTTGTTCTTTTTGCTCTTTTTGCAGGACTAGACAAAATTAAATCAGGTTTTATGCCAAATTCTTTGAGTCTATTTGCCATATAAGGGAGATCTTTCTTCCCTTTTTTATTAAGTGGCCTATCAAAATCACTCATGCCAATCTCACTCCAGCTAGATTTTGCATGGCGAATCAGATATATGGTTTTCATATAATCTCCAAATTAAAATATAAAGTTTTCAACTATCCAATTTCTTGCTAAGTTTCTAGTTGTTGCAAAAAATGGTAAATCATATCTTAGGACAACTTCTAGCTTTTTTACTAAATACTCATCCGTTATTGAAAGTTTAGCACAAACTTCTTGCATCATAGCTTTCATTTGTGTTTTTGATTTGGGATTGAAAGGCAAATGCCCCTCTTCTAGAAAGAATTTTTCTATATTTAACTGCTCATTTTCTATTTCATAATCAAACTGTAAAGTCATTTCTCTCTTTTCTTCTCTAAAATTTCTTCACCTTTTTTTATTTGAAGATTATATACATGCAACTCTTCTTCTAGTTCTTCTTTTCTCTCAGGAGTTACTTCTTCATTTTTTAATTCATCTTTTATAGTTATTTTATTTACTTTGAGTTTTTCTATAAGTTCGATTAATCTCTTCTTTTTACTAATCTCTTCATCTTTTGAGACTTTGATGCCTAAGTTTTTTTTAGTACTTTTAAAAAAGTTCTTAATATTCATAGTACTTCCTTACTTTTGAGTAACTATTTTTTCTACTTCTTCTTCATCAATTATCAGATGCTCATCATGTTCACTTTGACTACTAAACATCTCCTGGGCCATTGAAATCAAGTTCTTACTTATTTCATAAGCATAACTACTATCATTCATCAAAGAAACTGCCATTTGATTTGATATGAGACCTTTTCTAATTAAATCATCAGCAGTACCATTAGTAATTATATCATACTTTTTAACATTTAGTTTTGCTTTTGATATCAACATAGCAATTTGCTCACTATCATTTATAACATCAATAGTGTCAATCATTCTTAAAAGCTTAACTAAATCTTTTCTAATTATATTGTATTGCTCCTTTATATACTCATTTCGTGATTTTGTGTAGTATTTTATGTTTTTTTCAATATGTTTTGTTGCTTTTATAGCTGCAACTATATGTTTATTTGCTAATTTCAATTTATAAATTTTTTCTATATTCTCAGGGCTCATAGTATTTTGTGCTTTTGTAGCAAAAAGTAAAATTTCACCTGATATTTCTTTGACTTTTAATGCATATTCTGTATTAACATCCATATCACTCAGTGCATGTTCATCGTTTAAAACATCATCAATTGGCATACTTGAAAGAATATTTTTCTTTTTCAATAAAAGGCCATTGGCAATAATCTTAAATGCAATATCATAAAGATGCTTTGTCTCTTTTGTAATAGCAATGAGTGCTGTATCAGGAAGCTCTAATACTGAATCATTTAAATACTTAACACCCTCAACTGCATCATCAAATTTTGTTGAGTATTTTTTGGATTTTAAAAGTCTTTCAAGCAAAACTACAAGTTTTCCAACAAGCGGTACAAATAAAACAACGCCCATCACTTTAAATACTGTATCAAAAACTGCAAGTTTTAAAGTGTAATTATCACTTGCTATTCCAAGATAATCACTTATATAACTTACTATGTTAATCATGTCTTGCATAATAAAAATAGCAATAAATCCCGTAGTAAGATTAAAAATAAAATGTGCTCCTGCGAGTCTTTTCCCATCTATATTAGAACTTAGTGATCCTATAATAGCAGTTATTGTTGTTCCAATATTTGCTCCAATTGTAAGTGCTAAAGAGTTTTCATAAGTTATTTGTCCGACCGAAAGAGCAGCTATTATAAGAACAATAGTCGCATGAGATGACTGCATAACAATGGTCGCGAGAATTCCAATACCAATAAAGATAAAAATCCCTTTTAAACCAGGAACTGCAAATGTAGCTAAATCAACACTCTGTTTAAATGTTTCAAATCCCTCTTTCATATAATGAATTCCTAAAAAAAGAAACCCTAATCCAATAAGAATATATCCAAAGCCTTTCAATGATTTTGTTTTTTGGAAAAGTAGCAACACACCAAAAACAAGCATAGGCATAGCATAGGCAGAAATCTTGACTTTTAATCCAAAACCAGCCATAAGCCAAGCACCCGTTGTTGTTCCTATATTGGCTCCAAAAATGATTCCAATACCTTGATATAGCCCAATAAGACCAGCACCTAAGAATGATATTGTTAAAACTGAAACAAGAGAACTTGATTGCATTATTGCAGTTGTAACAATACCAAAACTAATACTTTTATAAAGTTTATTTGTAGATTTTTCTAAAACTTTTTCTAATATTCCCCCTGAAAAAGCCCTAAATCCCTCTTCTAGCGAAACCATACCAAATAAAAATATGGCAACACCAGCTGCAATCGTTTTAAAATCTGGGCTAATCCAAAAACCATAAGATAAAACAATAAATATTATTGGTAAAAATAGTTTTTTAAGCATTTTTTTCCTTAATTATTTTACGAAGCAATCCTGATTTTTTAAGTGTGAACCAATTTTTATCTTTTTTATGGGTATTTGTTGGAAATATTTTTATGTCATACTCTGGTAATTCTACCCTTTTTATCCCTTTTTTATCTAGTATGAGTCTTGCTTTATGATATGAAACTTCTACATCTGATTTGTATTCAACTATGATATTTACATGATAAACTTTACTACCATATAAATTACCTCCATCCATGCGGTAAAGAGGAACTTTAGGTTCATCCATTTTCTTTAAAAATTTTGAAATATCAAATCTCATAATGTTGTGTATACCATTGATAGTATTGTTATAGTAACTTTGAATATTTTTGTTGTATAAAGATATATTCTTTTCATACTTTATAATGTCTTCTCCAAGATACCAAGTTGAGAGTCTATTTGGTACACCCTTTATTCTAGTTTCTACAACTTTTTCATTAAGATCATTTTTATTTATAAAACGCATTCTCTCTTTAATAAAAGCAAAAAGAGATTTTTTTTCACTATCATAAATTTTTTCTTTATAATCATAAGTTTTAAGTGCTATTTTTTTATCAAAATAATGTCTATAAGCTTCTTTAAGCCTATCTTTAAACATATAACTAATAACAAGTGCCGCAAAAAATGATGTTGTAAAGTTGCCATACTCTTTTTGTGTTGCAAAAACGATAACAGTTGTAAAAATCATAGATATTCCTGCAGCTAAGGCATAGTAAAATTCTTTAATACTAACTCCATCTTCTTTTCTTTTTTGATACAAATATAAAACTTCGTAAAAATATTTTTTAAATACTGAGTGCCTATAAATAACTCTTTCATTTTCATATTCATCACTAGAAATAATAGGAAAATTGTTTTTTTTGCAAAATGTAATTTCATTGTTTATAAGCTTTACTATCTCATTCATAAGTTCATTATAATCATCACCAAAACTTTTTAGATGAACATTTATCCTAAAAAGATAATGTTGCGTAGTGAGACTCAAATACTCTGCAGTAGACTCTATAAGGTACTTTAACTTTTCATCTTCGCTATTTACATGTAAAGACAATAGCTCACTCTTAATTTTATCAAATTCATTGATTCTATTTAAAAGAACTCTTACTCTTTTTGGTTTAATACCTTTTTTTACCAAATCTTTAGTGTAGTTTCTCAGATACGATATATATGAACAGACTACAAGCTTAACTTCATGTTTTAAATCACTTAATTCTTCTGCATTTTGCATATTGTTTTCTATAGCCATAACTAAACCTTGCAGTTTCTTCTTTAAAATTCCAAGCTCATTTTTTGGAGTAATTAAACGAATATAGCTTATGTGATCATTATAAAAATCTTCATTTGTGTATGTTGATTTATTTATAGTTAGATTGGTGGGGAAAAAAAGATAGATATTTATTTTATAATCTATCTTTTTCTTTTCATTATTAGCAAGATACCCTACCCTAATCTCAAACTGATTAGGGTTGGTTATCTTTATAAATTCTTTTTTATTCATTTTTTAAGGCTTTAGCTTTCTCTCTTTTATCTTTGAAGTGGCTAAATAGAGGTTGGATTAATAATACTATGATGATGACCCAAAGAACTTTGGCTGTAACAGAAGCAAAAAAGATTGAACTATCACCCGCAGAAATAGTAAGTGCTTGAGTAAATCCATTTTCTGCGATTGGGCCTAGTATCATGCCTAAGATAATAGCACTTAGTGAAAAGCCTAGTTTATCCAAGAAAAACCCACCAAAAGCAAAAATTAGCATTAACCAAACATCGAAAAGTGAATTATTCATAGAAAACGAACCTACTATCGCAAAAACACTAATAGCTGCAATAAGTATAGAAGTTGGAATTTGAGATATTTTTGCAAAATAAGGTGCAAAAAACAGTCCAACGACCAAAAAAACAATATTAGCTATAAATAAAGAAAGAATAAATCCATAAGTAATGACACCATGAGTTGTAAAAAGTTCAGGTCCAGGAATGAGCCCTTGAATCATAAGTCCACCCATAAGTGCTGCTGAAACAGTATTACCAGGGACTCCAAGTGTCAAAAGTGGAACTAAAGAGCCCCCAACACAAGCATTATTTCCCGCTTCTGCTGCTGCAATTCCTTCAGGATTTCCTTTCCCAAATAACTCTTTAATTTTTGATTTAGCCATAGCCATATTATAAGATACAAAAGCCGCTATAGTTGCACCCTCTCCAGGTATAATTCCAACAACAGTACCAGTGCCAGTTCCTAAACCAATAAAAGGCCACATACCTTTTGGCATTTTTTCTCGTTTAATAGTAGTTATATCTATATCACCACTCGTTATGTTTTTTTCACTCGTTAGTGCTAACATCTGCGTGATAGAAAACATACCAATAAGTGCAGGCATAAAAGACACACCTTCATACAAATCAATAATTCCAAAATCATATCTGACCATACCAGTCATAGGATTAGTTCCTATAAGAGCAATAATCAAACCTATAAGCCCCGATATAATTCCTCTAGTTAAACCACCACTTGCAACTGAAACTACACCTGTCAAGCCCATAAGTGCAAGTAAAAAATACTCAGGAGGTCCAAACTTAAGTGCAAAATCAGCCAATATAGGCGCAATAGCGAGTAAAACTATAACTGAAAATGTTCCTCCAACAAAACTTGCAACAACAGAGACTTTTAAAGCTAAACCACCCTTTCCTTGTTTTGTAAGAGGATAACCTTCAAGTGCAGTTGCAGCTGCAGCTGGTGTTCCTGGTGTAGAAAGTAATATAGCAGGGATTGAGCCACCATACATCGCTCCCGCATAAACACCCCCCATAATAGCAAGCCCAATAAGAGGTGTAAATGAAAAAGTTATAGGAATAAGAAGAGCAACAGCCATAGTTGCTGTAAGTCCTGGCATGCCACCAATAATAACACCTGAAATTGTACCAATAACTACAGCTATTATTACATCATAAGCCAACACTGCTTGTAATGCCTCTAATAATATCATCATTCAACTCCTTCAAAAATCGTCGGTTCAGGAAGCAATATCTCAAACCCTACTTGAAATAATAGATAAACAAACAGTGTAATACCTATAGAGATAATCAATGCTTTGAATGTACTTTTATATCCCATAATTTTCATGGTTACAGGTAAAAATAAAAGTGTAGCAATTATAAAACCTATATACTCCATAATCCATACATATCCTATTAAAGAGATAATGAGCAAAATAAATTTACTAGGATTTTTTGTAAACTCTAACATTGAAGGGCTTGAGATAATGCTCATAACAAGTTCTATAGCACCTGCAATTCCTAAAACAATTGCTAAAGTATCAACATAAGTTGATGTGCTATCTGTAGAAGCTTGGCTAACAGCCTGATTTACAGTATCAGCACTACCGTAAAGTAGTGCTGCTAATACTATAAAAAATATACTGATAATTATTTCTATATATTTTCTATTAAACATTTGTTTTTACCAAGGTGTTTTATCAAATACTTTTTGAGTATCTGCTTGAAGACCTTTTAAATACTTAGCATATTCTGCTCCTGGACGAGGATCTAAGAAAATAAAACTTTTCGCAGCTTTTTCTTGAAATCCTTTGTCATTGATAACTTTTGTATATAAATCACTAATTTTATCAGCAATCTCTTTTTTCACATCTTTACGAATTACAAGACCTCTTGTTGCAGTCATAAGTACATCATAATTTTGTTCAACTGAAGTTGGTATATCTTTTGCTACTTCTGCTCTTTTTGTATCTAAAACAGCAATAATTCTTACTTTCCCTGCATTATGATTTGCTAACATTTGAGACAAATTCATAAATGCTACTTCAACATGGTTTCCTAAGATTGCAGTTTTTTGCTCAGTTGAACCTTTTGTTGGAAGAAGGTTAAACTCAACTCCTGTTTTCTCTTCAAACTGCTTTGCAGCTAAAAAATCATCACTTCCTATACCGTTTACAGTTGCTGTGATTTTTTTAGCTTTAGCTACTTTTACTAAATCATCAAGTGTTTTAATAGAACTAGCTGAGTTAACAACAACAATCCCAGGATCTTGTGCAATATTACCTATGACATTAAACGAATCAATTGTATATTTTGCTTTACCTGAAACTATATGTGCAACAAATTGAGGTGTAAACATAAGACCGATAGTGTACCCATCAGCTTTTTGTCTTTGCTCATATGAAAAACCAATCAGTCCACCAGCACCTGGTTTATTTACTACAATAAAATCAGCACCTTCCCAGTACTTCTTTGCTGTATCGATAAATAATCTAGCTGATGTATCTGTTGATCCACCTGCTTTTGATGGGACAACTAGCTTGATTGTCTTACTTGGGTATGCTGCCATACTACTTGTAGCCACAACTGCACATAATGCAATCGTTGAAAGAATTTTTCTCATTTTTTCTCCTTATGAAATATTTGAGTTAATAAATACTAATTAATAAAAGTCAAAAAAAAATCAAATTTTAGTTAAAACTTTAAAGATTACCTAGTTTTTTAATGAATGATACTTATTGTTACTATATTTTGATAAAATACAGAATGCAAAATAAATTTAAAGATTTCACTATATTATATGTTGAAGATGACGATGGTGTAAGAGACATTAACTTTAGTATGTTTCAAAGGATATTTAGAGAAGCATATATCGCCGAAAATGGTTACAAAGGGTATGAACTATATCTTGAAAAAAAACCAGACATAATAATCACAGATATAAAAATGCCTAAAATGGATGGATTAGAACTCGCAAAAAAAATTAGAGAAAATGACAATAAAACAAAAATAATCATAACAAGTGCTTTTAGTGATGAAAAATACTTACTTGCGGCCATTGAATTAAATCTAGAAAGATATTTGGTAAAACCGCTTACTAGTAGAAACCTTTTCCCTGCACTTGAAAAAGCAGTTAAGGGCATAACAAAAAAATACTCTATATCAAAAGACTTTTATTTTGATTTTACTACACAACTTTTTTACTATAAAGGTAAGATTATACCAATGACAAAAAAAGAGTTACTTTTTTTATCTCTATTGGTAAATAACAGTGAGCGAATAATTTCTTATGATGAGATAGAAAATGAAGTATGGGGATATGAGGGGATGAGTATAAAATCCCTTAGAAGCATGATAGGCATACTAAGAAAAAAATTACCTTTTAATGCAATAAACAACATTTCAAATATGGGATATAAATTAAGCACAGATGAAACTCATTAAAAAAGTAGGTGAAGAAGAAAATACAAAAAGGATAATCCTCATAGGATCTACCCTTATGGTTATTGTAGTTTCTATGATAGTTGCTTATGTATTAATTAGTTCAGAAATTACAGATTTTAAAAATCATCTTAAAAACTTTAAAACTGCTCTTATACAAAGGGAAAAATCAGCTATAAAAGCAGTTGTAAATAACTTAATAAGTGACATTGAATATGCTCAGAAATTAAAACTATTTGAGATACAAAAACGAGTAAAAAATCAAACTAACATTACTTATGAGCTTTTACAGGAATTACTCTCAAACAATCAAAATATAAAAATTAATTCAGTGATTAATACAATCAAAAAAATTTCTAATAAATACAATTTAGAGTTTTTTGTATACAAAAATGATGGAACTCTTTTATTTAACAATAATAGCAATCTAAAAATTGGAGATAATTATCTTGATTTAGAAGACACTAATGGTAAAGAATTTGTAAAAAAGATAGTAACTAAAGCTGGCTTTGTAGATTATCAATGGTTTGTGCCAAAAAGCAATAAAATTTCAAAAAAAATCACCTACTCTATAAGACTAGAAAATCTAGGTATAACAATAGGTTCAGCAGAATTTTTAGATACTACATACGCTCTTAATAAAAAACTACTAGACAAAATGAACCAAGAAAATTTTGGAAAAAATGACTTTATATTTATTTATGAAATCATGAGTTTAAGTAGTTCAAGAAACTATTCGAAACTTATATTAGAAAAAAATATCATTACAGATGAAAGAGAACTCATTGCCATTGAAAGTATACTAGAAAAAAGTGAATATAGTGGAAAGATTTTTTATGAGTACGATAATAAACTTGTTTATTCTGCATTTTTATACGACTATAAAACTTTTATTAGTACTGGTGTTGATCTTAATTCTATAAAGAAAATTATAGATAAAGAAACAAAACTTTCAAATGACAATCTAAATAAAAAAATACTCTCTTTAATTATAAATTTGATAGCTATTTCTATTGTATTTTTTTTATTTTCTTATTTATTAGCTAAAAAAATTGAGAAAATGTTTAGTAAATACAGAATCAAAATTGCAAAATCACAACAGCTTCTCATACAAAAATCAAAAATGGAATCAATGGGAGAGATGATAGGAAATATCGCTCACCAATGGAGACAACCATTAACGCAACTCTCAGGAGTCTTTTTAGATATAGAATCAGCACATAGATACAATGAATTAAATACAAAGTATCTAGAAACAAGGGTCGATCAAGCAAATGATTTACTTGAGTATATGTCGAAAACTATTGATGATTTTAAAGAGTTTTATAACCCTAATGCAAAAAGAAAAAAATTTAGCATAGAAAAATCTACACAAAGTGCAATTAATATAATTGGTTCTTCATTAGATTTTCATCAAATTAATATTGAAATCGACATTGATACTTCTTTACATGTAGAAGGATTTTGTAATGAGTTTTCACAAGTTCTCTTAAATTTACTTGCAAATTCAAGAGATATGGCTATTCAAAAACAAATACAAAACCCTAAAATAAGGATATATACACAACAAAACATAGATAAAGTATCTTTACATGTAATAGATAACTGTGGCGGCATAGATAAAGATATATTAGAAAAAATCTTTGAACCATATGTTACAACTAAGTATACATATGGAACAGGTATAGGTCTTTATATGTGTAAAGTAATTATAGAAAACAAAATGAATGGCAAAATAACTGCTTCTAATATATATAAAAACAAATCAAAATTTACTATTATTTTAAATAATTGTTACAATATGTAGCAAACTATTATATAAAAATATTTAATATATACACTTTTACTCACTTACATTTTTCTTACATTTTTTTTAATTATTCTTGTTTAAGATTAAAATTTAAGGAGATCTTATGAAAATAAGTAAAGTTTGCAAAAATGTCGCATTGGCATCTTGTTTAGTTGCTGGATTAGCAACTGGTTCGATTGCTAGTAGTGTTGAGTCAATTCATTTTCTAATCCCTGGTGGAGCTGGTGGAGGCTGGGATGGTACAGCTAGAGGCGTAGGTGAGGCTCTTAAAAAATCTAATTTAGTAGAAGAAACATCATTTGAAAATATGTCTGGTGGTGGTGGTGGAAAAGCTATTGCTCACATCATAGAAACTGCCTCAAAACAAAAAAATACAATTATGGTTAATTCAACTCCTATTGTAATTCGTTCACTTCAAGGTGTATTTCCACAATCATTTCGTGATTTATCTTTAGTTGCATCAGTTGTTGCAGATTATCAAGTTTTGGTTGTTAGACCTGACTCAAAATATAAAGATTGGAACGATGTTTTAAAAGCATTTAAAGCAAATCCTAGAAAAGTAAAAATTGCAGGTGGTAGTAGTCGCGGTAGTATGGATCATCTTGTAGCAGCACAAGTATTTCAAGCAGCAGGTGGAGACCCAAAAGCTGTTAGATATGTACCATATGATGCAGGAGGAAAAGCACTTGCTGGACTTTTAACTGGTGAGGTAGATATCCTTTCTACAGGTTTTGGTGAAGTTCTAGATAAACATAAAAAAGGTCAAGTTCGTATCATTGGTGTTAGTTCAAAAGAACCAATAGAAGGAGTTCCTTCATTTATAAGTATGGGTACAGATGCATATTTTGCTAACTGGAGAGGCTTTTTTGGAGCTCCAGACTTAAGTGATGAACGAATTGCTGCTTTAAATGATGTATTGAAAAAAATGTATGACACTCCTGAGTGGGAAGTTGTTAGAGCAAGAAACGGTTGGACTAATCTTTATCAGCCAAGTGCAGAATTTAAATCATTTTTAGAATTACAAGAAAAAACAATTGGTACACTTATGAAAGATTTAGGTTTTTTATAGAAATTAAATAAATATTTCAAGGGAAGATAATAGTACTTTAGTACAAGTATCTTCCCTTTTTTTTAGGAGAAATAATGACAAAAAGTCGTATAGGATCACTATTTTTTTTAGCTTTTTCAATTATATATTTATATCAATCATACAATATTCATCTTTTGCCAGGCTCTCACTATGAAGCTATGACAGCAAAAACATTTCCTCATTATTTAGGGATCTTTGGAATTATAACATCATCAATAATATTTATATTATCATTTATAAAAGCATCAGATGATGATTTACTTGATTGGGAAAACCTAAAAACTTTTGATTTTAAAAAAGGTTTTTATTTTGTTTTGGCAATGATACTTTATGGTTTTACTATTAGAACTTTAGGTTTTATTATTGCAACGATTATATTTTTAATTTTAGGATTTAAAATACTTGAAACAAAAAGTTGGAAAACTATACTTTTAACTTCATTTGGTGTAAGTATAGTTTTTTGGTTCTTGTTAACTCAAGTACTTGGAATCTATATTGAACAAGGTTTGATTTTTGACTATCTTATAGGAGCTCAATCATGATGGAAGGAATTTATGAAGGTGTAACAACTGCATTAACAACATATAATATTATGATGGTTGCTATTGGTTGTTTTGCTGGTACATTTATAGGAATGTTGCCTGGACTTGGACCAATTTCTGCAATTGCTCTTATGATACCTATTACTTATGGTATGGAGCCTTCTAGTGGTTTAATTTTAATTGCTGGTGTTTATTATGGTGCTATTTTTGGAGGTTCAACTTCATCAATCCTTATAAATGCTCCAGGAGTTGCAGGAACTGTTGCCACAAGTTTTGATGGTTATCCTATGGCAAAACAAGGTTTTGCAGGGAAAGCTCTAGCAATTGCTGCTTATTCATCATTTACTGGAGGAACTATTGCTGCTGTATTTTTACTTTTTGCTGCTCCTGCATTAGCGAAAGTATCACTTAGTTTTCAATCATCTGATTATTTTGCACTCATGGTTTTAGGTCTTACTGCTGTTGCAGCTTTTGCTGGTAAAGGTAAATTTTTAAAAGCTGCAATTATGACTATATTTGGTCTTATGCTTGCAACCGTTGGAACTGATGCAGATAGTGGAGTTTCAAGATATACTTTTGGTAATCTTGACTTAATTGATGGTATTAGTTTTTTACTTCTTGCCATGGCAGCCTTTGCTCTTTCTGAGGCTCTTATGAATGTTATTGAAAACAAAAAGATGAGCAAAGAAGAAAAAGATGCGCTTAATAAAGATATTGGTAATCTAAAAGTAACAAAAGAAGAGTTTAAAGAGATGGCTCCAGTAGTTGGCCGCTCATCTGTACTTGGTTTTTTCGTAGGTGTTTTACCAGGAGCTGGAGCTACAATCGCCTCATTTTTAGCTTATGGAATGGAAAGAAGTATAGCTAACGCAAAAGATAAACTTAAATTTGGGAAAGGTAGTATAAAAGGTTTAGCTGCACCAGAGAGTGCAAACAATGCTGCTTGTTCAGGATCATTCGTTCCACTTTTAACACTAGGTATACCTGGAAGTGGTACAACAGCTGTAATATTAGGAGCTTTAATTTCTTATGGAATTCAACCTGGACCAACTATGTATACAGAGCAACCTGCCCTATTTTGGTCAGTTATTATCTCAATGTATATTGGAAATATTGTTCTTTTAGTATTAAATTTACCATTGATCCCTTATATTGCTAAACTTTTGGCTATGCCAAAGCAGCTACTAACTCCATTAGTTATATTTTTCTCATTAATTGGTGTGTATTTAGTGACTTTCAATACATTTGATATATATATGATGGTTGGATTTGCTTTAGTTGCAGTTGGTTTACGCTTAATTGATTATCCAATGGCACCTATGATTCTTGGATTTATTTTAGGTGGCATGATGGAAAACAACCTCAGACGGGCACTTACGATCAGTGATGGTGAGCTAAACTTTCTATGGGAGAGACCTATTACTGCGACTATTTTAGCTATTACCATTTTAATGCTAATATCTCCACTTATAAGCCAATTTCTTTCAGGTAGAATTAAAAAGGGATAGTTTATACTATCTCTTTTCACGAAAATTAATTATGGAAGAGATAATGAATAAATTTCAAGATTTTAGTATACTTTATGTCGAGGATGATGATGGAGTAAGAGCTATAAATCTTAGAATTTTAAAAAGACTTTTTAAAGAGACCTTTGAAGCTAGAAATGGCGAAGAAGGGTTTAACTTATATCTTGAAAAAAAACCAAATATTATACTGACAGATATTAAAATGCCAAAATTAAATGGTATAGAACTTGCTCAAAAAATTAGAGAAAACGATAATGAAACAAAAATCATAATATCAACAGCTTTTAGTGAAGCCAAGTATCTTCTTGAAGCAGTTGAGCTTAATCTTGAGAGATATCTTATCAAACCACTTACAAAAAGAAACTTGATTCCAGCACTTGAAAAGGCTATCTCATCTATACATGTAGATAAAAGACTCTTATTAGCAGAAGATTTTTATTATGATTACAGAACAACCTTGTTTTATCATAAAAACAAAGAGATAGAAATGACAAAAAAAGAGTTGTTATTTCTGTCTCTTTTAGTAAAAAACAAAGAAAGAATAGTTACTTATGCAGAAATTGAACAAATAGTTTGGGGTGATGAATATATGAGCTTAAATTCTCTACGAACAACTCTTGGATTTTTACGCAAAAAGCTACCTTTCAATGTAATTGGAAATGTGTCAAATATGGGATACAAATTAAAAGTATTAGATAATGAAAACTCCTAGTATAACCAATGACGAAAAGAATATAAAAAGAGTTGTTCTTTTAAGCTCTACCGTTATTATTTTTATAGTCTCTATTATGATTGCTTACTTGCTAATAAATTCTGAAATTGAAAATTTTAACAATCATTTAAAATCATTTAAAAGTACTTTAATTGAAAGAGAAAAATTTTCTATTAGAACAACTATGAAAAATTTAGTAAATGATATCCATTATGAAGAAATATCTAGAAAAGAAGAAATCAAGCAAAGAGTAAAAGAACAAGCTTTATCAATGACAAATTTAACACAATCATTTTATCTTCAAAACAAGAACCAAAATACTAATGCTATCATTAATGTTGCTAAAAAACTTATTCAAAGCACAACCACTTCAAAAGATGAAATACATTACTTTATTTTTAATACTAATGGATTATTATTATTAAATACGAATAATAAGAATAGTGAAAATAAAAATTTTATAGATTTTGAAGATATAAATGGTAAAAAATTTGTTCAAGAAATATTAAAAAAAGATGGATTTTCTTACTACTATTGGTTTAAACCAAACAGTAGTAAAGTAGCTTATAAAATAACATATTCACAAAAAATTAAAGATTTGGATATTGTTATTGGTGCAGGAGCTTTCGAAAATACGACACATAAACTAAGCCCAAAAATCTTAAATAAAATCAAAAAATACAACTTTGGTAAAGATGAATTTTTATTTATTTATAATATAAACAGTCTTAACAATCCTGTTGAATCTTCTGAACTTATATTAGAAAAAAATATTCAAACAAATAGTGAAGAGTTGTTTGAACTTAAAAATATTCTAGTAAAAAGTGACTACAAAACAAATGTTTTTCATGAATATAAAAATAGACTTATTTACTCAGTTTATCTTCCTAGTATTAGAACTTTTATAAGTGAAGGTGTATATCTAGATTCTATTAATAAAATAGTAGAAAAAGAGACTACGGTATCGCACAAAAATTTAATTAAAAAAATCATATTTCTAATTGTTAGTATTTTATTGGTTACTATTGTATTTTTTATATTTTCATATATTATTTCGAAAAAAATAGAACTTATGTTTAAAAACTATAGGATTAAAGTTGCTCATTCACAACAACTGCTTATTCAAAAATCTAAAATGGCCTCTATGGGTGAGATGATTGGAAACATAGCACATCAATGGAGACAACCACTTTCTCAACTCTCAGGACTATTTTTTGATATTGAATCTGCCTATGATTTTAAAGAATTAGACAAAAAATACTTAACAAATACAATAGATGAAGCAAATGATCTTGTTGAATATATGTCAAAAACAATCGATGATTTTAAAGAGTTTTTTAATCCAAATGCAAAAAAAGAAAAGTTTAATCTTTTAGAACCCATAAATAACGCATTAAATATAGTAAGTTCAGCATTAAAATCTAATCATATACAATTAAATATCAATGTAGATAACTCTTTATATGTAGAAGGACTATCAAACGAATTTTCTCAAGTAATTTTAAATTTGCTATCAAACTCACAAGAAATAGCTCTTCTAAGAGATATTAAAAAACCAAAGATTAATATTTTTACAGAACTTTATAAAAATGAAATATTTTTACATGTAGAAGATAATTGTGGGGGGATAGATGAAGCTATTTTAGATAAAATTTTTGAACCTTACTTCACAACAAAATTTCACTACGGTACAGGAATTGGACTATACATGTCTAAAATTATAGTAGAGAATAAGATGAATGGCCATATTTATGTAAAGAATATAGAAAATAATAAAACTCGATTTACTATTACTATAAAAAAATCTCTACTTTAAAAGTAAGATATAGCCCATACCTCCTTGAGAGAGTATAGATTCTGTTGGAAGCTTTTTTCTCAATCTTTTTATTAAAGCTCTTATATTTTCATTTGTTGTTAAATTCCCTTCCCATACATACTGTTCAATTTGTTCAAAACTTACTATTTTGTCTCTATTTTTTGTAAATAAATCGAGTAATAATATCTCTTTTTTAGCAAGTTTAATATCTTCACTATTAGCATTGTATAATTTTTCTTTTGATATGTCATATTTAAAATTTTCTTTTAAATCAACAATATTTTCTTCAATCTTACATAACTTTTCTAGTTTAGTTTCCAACTCATACATATAAAATGGTTTTTTTAAATACTCATCACACCCTTTTATATAAGCATCTTGTATAGTTTCTAAATCTACATTTGCGCTTATTATGATTGCTGGGGTATCTTTATTCATACTTCTTATTTCTTTTAGTAATGAAAGTCCATCAACTCCAGGCACATTTATATCAAGTATAAAACAATCGTATCCATTGTCTATTACTTCAAGTGCTTTTTTCCCATCAGCATACAAATCAACTTTGTAATTTTTTTGAGAAAGTGCTTCTACTATTAAGTTTGAAAGCCTTTTATTATCTTCTAATACTAATATTTTCATATCTAATTTTACCTTATTTTAAAAATGTATTGTTAATGCATATCAACATTTTTGCACCACTGTTAGACTCAATTGCCTTAATACTACCCCCCATCTTATCTTCAATTATGAGTTTAGCCATATAAAGTCCAAACCCATCTCCATCATCTTTTGTTGTAAAAAATGGTTCAAATATAGATTCTAACTTATCTTTTTCTATACCTATACCATTATCTTGAATTGTAATACAGATCATATCTTGAACATCTTCTATATACAAAGATATTTTTCCTTCTAATGGTTCATTGACCTTTCTCTTAATGATGCTATCTCTGGCATTATTAATAATATTTAAAATAGATTGCTTAAACTCATTTGGATAGCCAAATGTAATATAATCTTTAGAATCTTTATAGTTAATGTCTACTTTTATATAATTATATTTGATATTGTGATCTATTACATGTAAAAGCTCTTTGATTGCATTATTTACACTAAATTCACTTTTATGTGTAGATGGTTTTATAAAGTTTCTAAAATCATCAATTGTATCAGTCATATAATGCACTTGTGTCATAATTTCATCCACAAAATCATCTGTATCTTCTTGTGAAAGTTGCATTTTTTTTCTTTTGTATTGCAACTCTTGTGATATAGATGAAATTTCAACTAAAGGTGTTTTCCACTGATGAGCTATTGAAGTCATCATTTCCCCTATTTCCGAAAGTTTTGAGCGTTGTATTAAAAACTGTTCATTTTTTTGTCTTTGTTTTTCCAACTTTTTTAAATCTGTAATATTTGTAATAGTAGTAACAATTCCAGCTAATTGATTTTTATTATTTAAGTATTTTTGTCTACGAATAATTACATTTATAGGTCCTTTTGCTGTATTATAAAGTTTTGTTTCCACTTCATCTATAAACGAATCATAGCTCAATACTGTATTACACACTTCAGGTATAACTTCATGTGCATACTTACCAACAATATCATCTTTTGTTCTGTTTATAATTTCACATAAAGCACTATTACACCCTAAAATTAGACCTTCATTACTTTTCCAAAAAATTGCACTTGTTACATTGTTTAAAAGTACATTATCTAATTTACTTTGTTCTATTAACATGATTTCTAAAGATATTTTTTTATATATACCAATTATCAAAAAGATAATAAGTATAACTAAAAGGGGCATAACCAGAAATATACTGTCTATAAATTTTCTATTTTTTTCAAAAAAATCTTCTGGTTTATTAATTACTGTGGCACCTAAAGGAACATTATTTTTTGAGTATTTAAATTTATTTAAAATATTTTGATCAAAATAAACTTGTCCTATTGGTGTAGTAACATCAATTTGAAGTGGACTTTTACCTTTTAAGATTTCAAATATTTTTTTACCAGCAACATATCCTTGATCATAAGGTTTAATCATTACTCCCCCAAGAACACCTTCTCCTAAATGAATTTTATTTAAAGCAAAAATAGGAACTTTAGAATTTTGAAAAAATGTTTTCAATTCATTATAAGGTATATACTGCCCATATTTATCTTTATATAAACTTGTAAAAAGTATAGCACTATTTGTAGATAAAGCATTGACTTCACTAGGTAGAGTATTTAAGTCAATATCGTTATTGTAAACTATATTGAATTTCTTTTGAAATTCTTCTGCAGTACTTAAAATCTGTTGTTTTATAGCAAGTGATGAAAAAGAGTTATCACTTATTATCATAAGTGTATCTAGTGAAGGTAAAAATTTTTCTATTAACTTTAAATTTCTTCTTATATCTTTATATTCAACAACTCCTGTAACATATTTTTGCTGATTTAAGGGTATATTTTTTTTATCAAAATTTTCAACTCCACAAAAAATAATAGGAACCTTATTAAAAAGGGTTGCATGGTTTTTTAGCACAAACTCATAAGCATAATTATCTGCAGTTACTATAGCTTTATATTGTCTTGAAGAAAATTTCTTTTTGTATAAAGCAACTAATAAATCAAAATATTCTTTTGAATCTGTCTTTTTACTATCCATATATTCTGTCGTGAGCTCATACTTTGGATGTTCTTTTAATACATCTTCTAATCCTTCAGATATACCATCACTCCATTTTAATCCTTTATTATAGGAATGAAGTAACAAAATTTCATTTGTACTACTTGAGAACAAAGATGTAAAAACAAAAACTACAAATAACATATATTTCATATTAAAACTTTACCATTTCTCCTATTTTAGCAAAAAGTCTCATTTTTATCCAACTATTAGTCATATAATTCATTATTAAAACTTTAAAGGAGAAAATTATGAGTAATACAGTCAAAATGATTATACCAGTATTGGTTGCAATCATTGTCGCTTTATTTCCTACACCAGAAGGTTTGGATCCAAATGCACATTACTTTTTTGCAGTGTTCTTAGGTGTAATAGTAGGTTTAATTTTAGAGCCAATTCCGGCGGCTTTAATAGGTTTAACAGGTGTTGCATTTTCAGCAACTTTCGGTTTAGTTGGTGAAACAGCAAAGGCAAGTAGAAGTTGGGCATTAAGTGGATTTTCAAACGGCGTTATTTGGTTAATCTTTGCAGCATTTATGTTTGCACTTGGTTATAAAAAAAGTGGCTTAGGAAAAAGAATTGCACTTATGCTTGTTAAATTACTAGGTAAGACTTCTTTAGGCCTTGGTTATGCTGTTGCATTTGCTGATGGAATTTTATCTCCATTTATGCCTTCAAACACAGCAAGAAGTGCAGGAACAATTTTCCCAATTGCTATTAATATTCCTCAAATGTTTAATTCAACTCCAGATAATGAGCCTAGAAAACTCGGCGCTTATATATCTTGGGTAGCTATTGCAACAACTTGTGTTACAAGTTCAATGTTCTTAACAGCTCTTGCTCCTAACTTACTAGCAGTTTCATTAGTTGAAAAAAGTACTGGAATAGTTATAGAGTGGGGACAATGGTTTGGTACATTAGCTATCATTATGATTCCTCTATTTTTAGCAGTTCCACTGTTAACATATATTTTCTATCCACCAGAGCAAAAAACATCTCCTGAAGCTCCAGCTTGGGCTGCATCAGAACTAAAGAAAATGGGTTCAATTAGCAAAAATGAACTTTTAATGCTAGGATTTGGTCTTTTGGCTCTTGCTATGTGGATTTTTGGTAAACAAATAGGAGTTAATGGGACAACTGCTGCATTAGCAGTACTATGTCTTATTGTTCTTACTGGTGTTATCACTTGGGAAGATGTTATAACAAACAAAGGTGCCTTTAATGTATTTATTTGGTTTGCTACTTTAGTTGCAATGGCTGGCGGTTTAAAGAAAGTCGGATTCTTAAAATGGGCAGCAGGATTAATCTCAACAGGTTTAACAGGAATGGAACCTATTACCATTGTTATACTTCTTGTTGTTTTATTCTTTGTTTTCCATTATTTCTTTGCAAGTGTTACAGCACATACAGTAGCTTTACTTCCTCTATTCTTAGGTGTAGCAGCAAATTTGATTCCTGCAGAGATGATGCAACCTCTTGCAATGTTACTTGTAGGTTCTCTTGGTCTTATGGGTATATTAACTCCATATGCAACAGGACCATCTCCAATTTGGTATGGTGCAGGATATATATCTCAAGCAACATGGTGGAAATTAGGCGTAATTTTTGGTGCTATTTATCTAGGGGCTTTAATACTACTAGGTTTCATGATTCTATAAATTATATGAGTGAGTACATTAAGTGCTCACTCTACTTACTATTTATCTTCACTGCTTTTTTAAGTTCAAAAATAAGGTCTTTCTGCCTATCATACATGTATTTTAAAAGATATGAGTCATAAGGTTTTATAAGATCAAGCATTACAACAATCTTGCTTTTAGTCAAACCAACAGATCCTACATGAACTACTTTCCCATCAACATCGATGACAGAACAACCCTCTTCTTTAGAGCTATCTGGTACTCTAAACTCTATTTCAACTTGCTTAGAAACTAAACTAGTATCTAAAGAATGATTTAATTTTAATGCTACGGATTGTGTTGAAATATCAATAACCTCACCTTGATATGAGTGCTTTTCATACTTTATGGATATAGGGGTTCTAATACTAGGTTGTACTCTTGTATGTTGTCTATTATTAGCACTTGAATTTAAAAACACCAGGTTATTTAAAATTGCATAAGATTTTTCAAGGTTTACATAAACAATGTCTGCTTGTATATCTTTTTGTAAATCCGGTGCTTGAAGAATAGTCTTATTTTCAAATTTCATAGAGTATCCTTGAAGGTTCTCACAGTGAAAAAAGTAACTATTGTCTTTGATCTTTAATACTTTTGAGACAGTATTTATACAAAGACCTTTATATATATTTAAAAGTTTTAAAGGCGTTTTATTACCGATACAACTTTGCAAATACTGGTGTATTTGCTCATCTTCATCAATATAATCATTTAAATGATTTAATTCAAAATAGTCACCATCATTAAAATCATCACAATCGTATTTTCGTGAACATATCTGTTCAACACAGTCAATAACATCATTTATATTAAGTTTTTCTATCCTTAAAGCAGATGAAATAATAATCGGTGAAACCATTTCATCAATTTCACTATAAATAAGTTTTTGGTGCATGGAATCTAACTCATTTTTTACATTTTCAAAACTTTCTCCTTCTATTAAAAATGCAAAGAAATGTGGGCTCCATTGGGTTAATTCCTGGCAAGAATCTTTATAAGAGCACAATTTACTTATAAATTTTTTAACAAAATTATGAACAACTATACTACCACTTGCTTCAATAAGCTTACTATAGTTATTAATTGATACGCTAATAAGTGTCATAGGCATCGGATTAATACTGTTTTGCGCTAATTTGTCTTTTAATAATTCTATAAATTTAAATCTACTAATTGTTGATAAAAATGCATCAATTTCTTCTACTTTATTTAGAGGGATAATAGTAACAAGCTTTTCAACACTATTAGAAAATTGATTACAATAAAAAGCATAATTCCAAGCTTCATTATTTTCATTTATCATAACAACTTCAATACTATGGAAACTTTCTCGACTACTTATTAGTTTATAAATATCCTGATGATTCTTTACTATATTTTCTATTTCTAAAAGATCATCAGTATTAAATAAACTTTTAACTTTCTCATTTGCAACTATAAGTTTATTATCTTTAAAAATTAAAAGTGAAAAAAATGAATTGATTTTTTTACTTATTTCAACTTGCAATTTATCAGTATGAGAAGATATATATCGTTTACTAATATCGGTAAGAAACTTTTCAAAATCTACATGATCTATTTCCAAAGAATATATTTTATGTAATGAAAAATGAAGTGCAAATTTCAATAAAAATAAGTTTTCAGTATCATTAGTAAATATATATATTTCTTTAGAAATATGTTTTTTTACTATATTATTTAAAAGCTTAAAGCTTTCCTTATTTAAGGTTTTAAGCTCTATAAATAATAAGTCATATATTTCTAAATTCATTTGCATATTACTAAAATCAAAGTTTTTATATTGAGAAAAGCACTCTATATAATTATTTATTTGAGTTAGTTTTATATCATTTATATATAAATGACCTACTTTAATATTGCTAAGTTGTTCTTTTAGCTTATTGTTTTTCATAAGTCTAACCAGTCCTTTATTGTCATATAATAATACCAAAATAAAATATAAATTATATTTTATTTGTTAGTAAAAAAAGCAAATTGTTTTAAATTATGGAGTTTTGTTACAATATACTAGATTTTAAATATATTTTCTATATAATGGGCACAATTATAACAAGGAAATATTTTAATGCACTATTTATCAATAAAAGGCAATCAAAAATTAAAAGGTTCAGTGTCAATATCTGGAGCCAAAAATGCTGCTTTGCCACTATTAACTGCTACGCTTTTATCAAAAAATAAAATCAATATAGAAAATGTACCAAATGTTGCAGATGTCAAAACACTTTTAACTCTTTTGAGTAATTTAGGTTCTATTTCAAACTATGAAAACAATAAAGTAACTATTGATACAACTGGGGTAAAATCTGCTTGTGCAAACTATGATATAGTAAGAAAAATGAGAGCATCAATACTCACTTTAGGTCCTCTTCTAGCACGATTTGGACACTGTGAAGTATCTATGCCTGGTGGATGTGCTATTGGGCAAAGACCAATTGACTTACATTTAAAAGCATTAGAGAAAATGGGTGCAGTAATTGAGCTTAAACAAGGTTATGTTGTTGCTAAAGCACCAAATGGACTCAAAGGTGCAACTATTATTTTTGATAAAGTTACAGTAACAGGAAGTGAAAATATAATAATGGCTGCTTCATTGGCACATGGAGTCACAAAACTACTCAATGTTGCTAAAGAACCTGAAGTTGTCCAGCTTTGTGAAGTTTTAAGTGATGCAGGCATAAAAATTGATGGTATTGGTACTGCAAATCTAACCATAGTAGGGAGCTATGGACAATTATTGGACTTAAAAGACTTCAAAGTAATCCCAGATAGAATAGAAGCAGGGACCTACCTCTGTGCAGGAGCGATTACAAATTCTAAAATAACTCTAACGGATGTTAATCCAAAGCATATGGAAGCTATTACTTTAAAATTAATAGCTATGGGTTTTGGCATAGAAAGTACTGAAGAAAGTATTACAATCTTACCTGCAAAAAAAATCTTACCTGCTGATATAGGGACAACTGAATATCCAGGATTTCCAACTGATATGCAAGCTCAATTTATGGCACTTTGTACACAAGCTACCGGTACAAGTGTCATAGATGAAAGGCTCTTTGAAAATAGATTTATGCATGTAAGTGAGTTAAGTCGTATGGGTGCAAGTGTAAAACTAAACGGACATAGTGCTACAGTTGCGGGTAATTCAAAATTAAATGCCGCAGATGTTATGGCAACTGATCTTAGAGCAAGTTCTGCTTTAATACTTGCAGCACTTGTTGCCGAAGGAACAACAAGAGTACATAGAATTTACCATTTAGATAGGGGTTATGAAAATCTCGAAGGTAAATTTTCAGCACTTGGAGCAAAAATAGAAAGATTGGAAGAATGAAACAACTAAATATCGTAAGCTTTGATGAAGCAATAGACAAATCAATTAATTTAATACAAAAGGAAAATCCTAAAGAGTTTGTATCATTATTTCAATCTCTTGGTAGAGTTCTAGCAGAAGATATTACATGCATAAAAAATCTACCTGCTTTTAATAACTCAGCAATGGACGGTTTTGCTTTTAAATATAAAGATTTAGGAAAAACTCTCAAAATCAACACTACTATATACGCTGGTATGAGTACAAAATCTTCACTAGAGGAAGGTGAATGTTATAAAATTATGACAGGAGCTCAAGTTCCTGCTGATGTAGACAGTATCATTCCTTTTGAAAACTGTACTCATTACGATGATAATGAGGTTACTTTAGACAATAAAACTAAAAAAGGAAATGCCCTTCGTTTGAAAGGTGAAGAACAAAATGAAGGTAGTGTACTTTTTAAAAAAGGCAAAATCGTAACTTCTAGTACAATAGCTATGCTAGCATCACAAGGCATAAGTACGGTTGTTGTTTACAAAAAAATAACCATTGCAATTTTTTCAACAGGAGATGAGCTAAAAGAACCATGGGAAAAAGCAAATGATGATGAAATATACAATGTAAATTCATCTGCTCTTTTATCTTTACTTCATGAGCATGGATTTGTTGCCGATTATTGTGGTGTAATACCTGATAATTTGGAAGAAAGTATTAACTATTTTTCCAAAATGAAGAACTATGATGCTATTATCACTACTGGTGGTATTAGTATGGGTGAAGCTGATTTTGTTGAAGATGCCTTAAAAGCAAATGGATTTAAAGAATCATTTCATGGAATAAATATAAAACCAGGAAAACCTACTATGATGGGAACAATGGGCAACACTCTTGTTGCTTCAATGCCAGGAAATCCACTAGCTGCATATGTAAATGCTTTTATATTTTTAATTCCTGCTTTAAAAAAACTGCAAGGTAATAGTGAATATATGCATGATAAAATTCATGCAAAAAACAGTGAAGAATTTAATGTAAGACCTGGTCGTGTCAATATAGTTTTAGGTAAACTCAATGATGGAAAATTTAAAGCTTTTTCTAAAAACAAATACGGGTCTGGTATGATTACACCTATAATAGAGAGCAATGCCATCTTTATGAGCTCGCAAAATGATAGCTTAATCAGTGCAAATTCTCATTTAAAAGTCTACTTTTTTTAATTTATCTATAAAAAGTAAAAAATAATAAACCAATTTTAATCTTTATTGAGATAAAATTTATGAGAAATAAATGGAGGTATGGATGTTTAACTTTGTAAAGAATATCAAGATTTCAACAAAACTACTTTGGATTTCAGTAGCTTCTGTTGTTGGATTAGCAATGCTTTCAGGCATAGGAATTCGAGCTAGCCTTACGGGAATTAACGCGTTAAAAACTATTTATGAAAGAAATGTTCTTCCTCAAAATGAAATAAGTCATGCAAAAATACAATTTGATATGAT
>Ga0193951_1000229_pt1 | contig 26544 bp, 19 predicted proteins | sample BB_2_MG_FD_140370 | JGI IMG/M metagenome (GOLD analysis project Ga0193951, IMG submission 140370) | Microbial mat bacterial communities from the Broadkill River, Lewes, Delaware, United States - BB_2_MG | ecosystem: Environmental > Aquatic > Freshwater > River > Microbial mats | place: USA...
ATTATTTTGTAAATACCGTGATTCTCATTAGTAACCCATAATGTTCTGGAGCTATCTTCAAAAGCTATTCTTAAACCATGACTGTATTCAAGCTCAAATTTTTCAATGTGGGAACTTGAGTGTCGTTGATGAAATAAGCCTTTACTCGTCACAAACCAAATATTACCTTTATGGTCTTCAATCATTGAATTGACTTGACCTAAATTTTGATCGATTAACGTTTCTAATGAGCTAAAAGTACTACTTACTTTATCAAATATAAAGGGCCCTTTTTGAGTGCCAACATAAATTTTATTTTTTGACGTTTTTAAAATGCTTCTAATTTCGTTTGCGCCTGTAGGCGTTAAATTTTCTGGGTCTGGGAGGAAATGGGAAAAAGTATGGTTCCGCTTATTATATAAATTTAAGCCAAAGCTCGTCGCTATCCAAAGGCTATCACTATCGTTATCTTCAATATCCCATATCCTATTATGAGATAAACTTGATTCGGTGCCTTCAACTTTTTGAACGTGCTCAAAGCTATTACCGCCAAGATATTTATTCAAGCCATGTTCATAGGAGCCTAACCAAATAGTACCTTCTTGATCGTGATACAAGCTTTGTATGCGGTTAGATGAAATAGAATCAGCACGTTTTGCATCATGAATAAAATATTTAAATTCTCCGGTAGTAGGATCATACAGGTTAGCGCCACCTCCCCATGTACCGATCCATATCTTTCCTTCACGGTCTAACATCAGATTGCCAGCATAATTATGGGATAAACCAGTAGTACTAATACCGTCAGACTCAAAAAGAGTGACTTTACGGCCGTCGTAGCACATAACGCCATTTTCACCGGTACCAAACCAAAGTAACCCTTGAGTATCTTGAATAATGGAGTAGATTTCTGACGCAACAAAACCATCTTCTGCTGTTAACATTTCAACAGAGTATTCGTTAGTTAGTTGTGAAGGACGTTCATTACTGAAAGCAGGTAAAATAATGCCAGTAAGAAATATAATAAAACATGTAAATTTATTAAAAAACAATAAAATATATCCCCTAAACCTGAATGTGCTAACAATAAAGTGCGTTTAAAATATAATAATATTATCTTAGTGTATTTAACTGCGTATTTCTATCATCAATCAATATAAGGTTGCTGGTAAGTTAATATAATAATTGCTGATACTATTGTTAATGAGGAAACTTAGCTCTATTAATGTAGAGCTAAGCTTGCTTAGTAAAATAAACAGGAAATGATTAAACAGATAATTCTATACGCGGTTGTGCGTTTTCGCTACTGTCTATTTTAGGAGAACATAATAACAGCCTTGATGAAGCAATGCCGCCATGCTCTATAATATAATCTTTAAACGCGGCTTCTCGTTGCTCGGCAATTTCTTTGAGTTGATTAATATGTTTTGCATCTGTTATTTTGGTGCCAGCACTCAGATTAATATCGCCGGGGACACTAATACCACAAATATTTACTCGGGTTTTTTCTTTATCTTGCATTAAGGCGATAAAACCTTGTAAGTAGGCCTGTTGTGCTTCATTTGGTTCTATTTGTTTGGTTTGATATATTAAATCATCAAAACGTAATTTTAAGGCAAATTCACCTACGCTCATCGCAACAGAAACAACATTTGCATAAGGGACGAATGTCGTCATAACGTACTCTTTTGTAGCCATCCAAATAGCTTTTTGGGTTATTAAAGTGACGATACTACTCATACCAAAATTTGGATCTGAGGTTGAACCTGATAGCGGCACATCAAGCTCTACATCACCATGACCATCTTTAAGCATGCCAAGCGCCATATTAAAAGGTAATGCGCCTTGCTCAATCAGAGAGCCTGCTTCATCACTGCCTGCTACCGCTGTTTCTAAACTTCGTAATAGAATAAGGATCTTACCATTAAGCTCTTCCCCTGTTAGCGTCACATTAATATCAGTATTGAGTTGACCACTTTTTAGTTCCATATTTACTGCTTTTTTCATGTAGCGAGAAACTGCTGGTAATGAAAGTTCTTGTAAAGAGCCTTCTAAATGATGTTTTTGAGTTTGAGAAAAGGGCAGGGTGAACCCCTTAAAATCAAAGTGAGCATATTTATTAATGCGGCCTTTTAATTCGAATGGTGTTTGCTCTTCTTGTTTGCTAACTGCATTACTTAATGCACCTAGTGTTAGTGTGTCTATAATCACTTTACTTTGCATCATAGGTTCAACACTATGATCTAACAGTGTTAGCTGGTTATCATTTATTAATGAAAACTCGTTTAATGAAATAATAAAGGGAGCGTCTTGTGTTGGGTCTGCAACTTCAACAACGGCGACCATTTCTTCTTGCGCTTCATCTTTTTCAGATCCATCTTTTGCTATAGGTAATGACACTAAGTTAGCTAACGCACTTTCTTCATTTAAAATTAGGTTACTTTGTAAGCTATCTAAAATGATTGTATCGATAGAGAGTTGTTTGGCATTAGCAAATACATCTTTGACACTAAATTGTTTTAAAGTCACGATAGGGGGATGTACAGTATCTTCATTTTTTGACCCATAAATTTCGTCAACAATAAAATTTGCTATTTTTACTTGTGGCTCGCCGTTAGTTAAATAAAAGCTAATATCTTGTAATGCTAATTGCTTAATGTAAGCTAATTTTTGACTGGCTTTTTCATAATGCACCTCTGCATCATTCAGCGTTACTTGGCTCATACCACTTAACTCAGTAATTTCATCGCCACTGAGTGTCAGCAGTAGATCATCGATATTTGTTTCAAAGTTTTTAAGGGTAACAAATTGTTGTTGATAACCAACAATAAGGTCTGTGTTGCTAAGTTCAGCTTTATTCACATGTAATTTAACTATATCTGACGCGATAGTTAGCTTTTGCTGACTTGTAAAAGAAAGCAAACCACTTAATTCAGATAGTTCGGCGACGTAAGGTTGTACTTTTTGAATTGGGTAACCGTTGAGTGATAACTGACTATTTACTTCACCTTGTCCGTTATCAAACACTGCATCAGCTGTTAGTTCCAGTGCTGTGCCATCGACAACACTTTGCAGACTTAAGAGCGCCGTTTGAGATTTAAGATCAGCTTTTACTTGGCTAATTAATAGCTCATCGATGTTTATCTGGTGATTAATCTCGTTATTATTGAGTTCAATATTGACTGTATTTAATGATAATCGTGGCAATATTAGCTGAAATGGAAGTGGCTCTGATACAGTTTCAGGTGTTTTTTCTTCAGGTGTCGCATCACTTTCTTTATTTAAATCAATACCTGCAATGATTAGCTGAGAAGGCGTTTTTACAACGTTAAGATAAGCATCATTTAGTTCAAATTCACTAACGACAACCTCGTCGAATAATAAACGATATAAGGTTAAGCGAACGGTTAACTTATCTAAAGAAAATACTTTTTTTTCTTCATTACTAAATAATGCAAAATCTTTAATCGTTAATTGGCTTAAAAAGGGGTTGTAGTAAATGCTCGCTTCAGACGATAGTGTTAATCCCTGTTCTTGTAATACAGGTTCAATAAAATACTTACTAACAGGAGATGAAATACCCCAAATAATCAGATAGATACTTATAAATATTGCGGGGATTATTTTTAGTGATTTATGTGAAAACAGTGATTTTTTTGGAGTAGAAGCAGGTGTGTTCATAGATAAGTAAATACGTCTTTGTTAATATATTTTTATTCAAAATAAGGAAGTTCAATAATAACAGATAAACCATTATCTGCGTTATTTTTAGCAAAAATTTCACCTTGATGTGTGATAATGGCTTGTTTCGCTATTGCTAAACCTAAGCCTGTTCCACCTGTCGCCCGATCTCTGGCAAGATTAACTCGATAAAATGGTGTGAACAGCTGCGTTAATGATTCTTCAGGTACACCATTACCCTTATCGCTAACGACTAAAATAACTTTTTGCTTTTCTATCGATAATTGAACGTTAATAGTACTTTGCTCTGGGCTATATTTCACCGCGTTGTTAAGTACGTTACTAATGGCACTTGTGAGTAAGGTTTGATCAGCTAATAACATTATTTTAGCAGGAGCATTATAGTTAATACTGATCGACTTTTTATCCGCAATAAATTGTTCATCGTTTATGATATTTTGTATTAGTGTTGAAAGGTTAACTTGTTCATACTCTGCTTTTTGCAAGGTATTCTCTAAGCGAGATAGCACTAATACATTTTCAATCATGTGATCTAATCTATCTATTTCTCGTTGACAACGTTGTAAATATTGCTCACGTGCTTGTGGCGTTGTTGATTCTTGTTGTGCTAACCCCAGAGCCATCTGAAGCCTTGTCATAGGTGATCGTAGTTCATGTGAAACATCACCTAATAAGCGTCTTTGTGAGCTTTGGTGTTGCTGTAATTGCTCTGCCATTTTATTAAAACTATTAGCTAATTGTTCTAACTCGCCGCTAAGCTGACCTACGCCTTCAACACGTGAATCAAAATCACCTTGGCCTAATCTTGTTGTCGCTTTTTTAATTAATCGAATAGGCTTACTAAATGAATGTGCTAGTAGCAAACAAAGTAAAAAGCTAATCAAGGTTGGCGTCACAATACGCAACCAGTAGGGAAGTGATTGAACAATTTGACTAATGTTTGGTTTGTGAACTTTACGCGAAATAAATAGTTGATAAGGTTGATTATTAATATTGATTAGTACGGGGCCTACTATTTCCGTATGCGAAAAAAAGCTAGTTGTGGGTTGCGTAAAAGTATTCTCGCTAAGGTAATCGGTTAATACGCGTTGAAAATTTTTCGGTAATGGGATAGCGCTAACAATCCTTGAATTACCATCGATACTTTTTAACCAAATATTAAATGGGGTTAGAGCAAGTCTTTTTTTTTGTAGCGTTAAGAATTGCTCAATATTTTCTGCTTTATTACGCTTGATACGTTTTGCCATTTTATTGAGCTGATAAAGTTCATCAGGTTTTGATTTATGACTAACTACTTCACGAATAACATCATTGGATAGCTGCTGTGAAATCCAGCGTGTGCTAATAATAGATGTAATTGCAATGAGCCAAAACCAGACAAATAGTTTAATGGTAAATGAAGATAATAAGGTTTTTATTTTAGAGGAGGCTTTGATTAGGGACATGTTAACTATCTTCACCTGTTAAGAATAAATACCCTGCACCGCGGACGGTTTTTATTTTTTCAGTGGTACAAAATGGTAGAAATTTTCTACGAATATTACCAATATGTACATCAATGCTACGATCAAATGGACTAAGCTTTCGGCTTAATACTTTTTCTGAAATAGTATCTTTAGAAATAATTTTGCCGTGATTTTCCAATAATAAGGTTAATATTTGGTATTCAGTACCTGTGAGTTCAATTGGGTTATCATGGCAAGAAGCTGCTCGGATCGCATGGTTTAGTGCTATATCATTTACGGTTAAAATAGATTTTTCTTGTTCGTGACCTGCTTCAAGGGGAGACTGGCCTTGTTGGCTCGCTAATTGAATCCGGCGTAAGATGGCATTTATACGTGCTAATAACTCTTGATGGTGAAAGGGCTTTGCTAGGTAATCATCAGCGCCTAATTCTAAGCCTCTAACTTTATCGTTATGATCGCCTTTAGCTGTTAACATTAAAACTGGCGTTTTATGCTCTTGACCCAGCGCCTTCAATACTTCAAAACCATTAAGTTTGGGCATCATTACATCAAGTAATATTAAATCGTATTGATTCGTGAATGCCTGCTCAAGTCCTGACTGACCGTCAAAGCAACAATGAACAAGGAAGTCCTGCTGAGCTAAATAATCGGCTAAAAGCTCTGCTAACTCATGATCATCATCAATTAATAATATGTGCTTTTTATTCAAGAGAATTTTTACCTTATGTTAGAAGTACAATCATTTTACCTTAATCATTATTAACTTGTACTTCATTGTGTAACCTTTACTTAATCTTTACATTGGCTTTGCGTTTCTTTGCATTGAATTACTTATACTAGCTTTCGTGAAATTTATTTAACCTTTGGAGCCAACAATGAATATTACTAAACCAATGAAAACTATTGTTTCTATTTCTGCAGTCTGTGCCGTATTAGCTTTTACCGGTATGTCTAACGCCAATGTATCATCAGAAGATAATGTGGAGACTAAATCACATAAACATTATCAAAAAAGTGAACGTCATCATAGAGGTAAAGATATGATGAAAAAAATGAGTAAATATCTTGGCCTTTCTGAAGAACAAAAAACTCAGATGAAAGCGATTAAAACTGCAGCTAAAGAGCAAGATGTTTCTTTACGAGCAGAAATAAAACAATTCAAAGAAGCTGAAAAACTATTGCTACAAGCAGAAAAATTTGATGAACAAACCTATATCGCTTTACATGACTCTTATAAAGAAACGTTTGCGCAAATGGCATTAGCCAAAGCAAAAACGAGAAATGCAATGTTTAATGTCTTAACGCCAGAGCAGCAAGTAAAGTGGGAGAGTAAGATGGAGCAAAGAAAAAGCAAGATGCAAAGAAAAGGAAAAAATAAAAAGGCAAAAAGTGAAGATGTTAGTGAAAGCTAACTATGTAAACTAAACGCAAACACCTTAGACATTTGGCTTTCTACCGGCTTCCCGTTAACTTTAGCGGGTAGAAATCGCCATTGTCTTATTGCTGAACGAATTGAATTTTTAAAATAACTGACTTTTTGTTGATTGATAAATTGAAGGTTTTTAACCTTACCATTAATGTCGATAGTAAAGTTCACTTCCACTTCAAGCTCAATACCTTTACGTTTGGCGATATTTGGATAAATAGGGTTTACAGATTTTAGTTTTTTCGCATTACGTCTAATTGGTGCAATAGTTATAACTTTATCTTCTGGTTCTATATGAGCACTAGCTGAAGTAACAGCTGTTTTACTGATAGCATGATTTAATAAGCTTGACTCTTTTGATGTCTCGTTCTTATCGGCATTAGTCGTAAACTCATTATTTAGCACCGAATTGTGCGGAGATTTTTTGCTGGCATGATTACTAATAAATGTATTCGATAAATGTGAGTCATCTCTTAATTGTATTAGCTCTTGTTGATAAGCGCTGTTAGACGTTGTTCGTTCAAATGCTTTTGTCACCATTAATGAATCATTGTTTACATTATTTTTACTTAATTGTTCAGGTTCAGTTGCAGTATTTTGCGATGAATTCTTTAGCTGAATAGGTTCATTGGAATTAGGCTGTAAATTATTTAAAGCTAATGAATTACGTTTAATAATATCCATGTCTGATTTTTTTTCTATTGGCCTATCTACAGATACTAAAGTCGTTAATATATTATTCGTTGATAGCTCTTTTTTACCTAATACCGTTTTAAAGGTGTTATCAGCAGGTTTATTAGGTGATGGTGTTGTAATACTAGGTAGATTTTCACTAAAAATAGGTGAGAGCAGTGTTACGTTATTGTTGAGCGTGTTTTGATTTTCTTCACTTTTGGTTGTTTGTTTCCACGGTGTTTCATCTGGCCAAAGGTCCAGCAGTGGCATAGTCAGTAATTGTTTGCTTGACAGCAATACTATCGAGAAAATAATGGTAGCACTAGCAAACCATTTACTGATGTTATTATTGGGAGCGCAATGATGGTCAACTAAACGAATAACACGTTGTTTTAAATCACCGCCTGACGCTGCCATGGCCATATTAGGTATCGTATTATTGTGAATTTTAGTACATAAAGAAGCGGTATCTGCTAATGTGTGTGCATAAGCTATTGCGTCACCGCAGTGTTGTACGGCAATATCATCGCTACAATATTCACGTTCGTTACGCATTTGTTTAGAAACCCATGATACCGCCGGGTGGAAAAACAATAATATCTCGACCAACGTCTGTAAAAAATTAACGAGGTAATCATGACGTCGAATATGGGCAAGTTCATGCAAAATCAACATTTCAAGTTGTGCATTATTTAAACCGCTGATCATTGAAGCAGGAATTAGTACAACAGGTTTAAGCCAGCCAATGGCCATTGGCACATCAACTTTTAATGAAATCAATAGTCGTGGCAATATGCGTAGACTGATTTGTTTTGCCAATTCATCAAAGCGCTTTTGTAACTTATCACTTGGCTCTACCGTACCTTGGAGCGGAAGTTTATTAACAGTAGATATTTCTATTAATAACTTACTTGCTAATAAGGTCACAGTTGCCAGCCATAAAATTGATAAATAAGGCAATAATATATTAAGGGTTTCTATTAACTCTTTATAATTAAATAGCGAATCAGGTTGTTCTAATTCTTGTATAAATTCATTTAACGCAAAAGAGTTAACAAAGAAGTGAGTTGACGAAACCTCTGTTTGATAAATAACAATAAAAGTTATCAGTGGTAGTAGTAAATTAATCAACATAGCAAATGCAGATAAGGCATAACGCAATTGAGGTTTACTATTATTGAAAATAAGTAATGCTGATTTTAGTACGATAGCCACTAATAACCCTTGCCACAAAAAGTGCAATAAGGTGAGTGCTAAACTAGTTAGCAATGGGCTAGTAAATACGTTATCTAACATTTTTATTGTTAAGCTATTACTGTTAAGTTTCTTTTTCTAAAGAATTTAGAAGTTGACGAATATCATTAATATCTTCTGCAGATGTTGATTCATCGATAGCGCGCATCACTAATTTAGAGGTTGAGCCGCCAAAAGCTTTGCTGATTAAGTCTTTTATTAACGATGATTGTGTATGCATTTCGCTATTTGCGGCAGCATAAACATGTGCTCTATTTGTTTCATCACGAGTTACTAATGATTTTTCATGCATTATTTGTAGTATTTTTAGTACGGTTGTATAACCAGTTTTATGTGTCTCAGTTACTTCTTCGTGAATTTGTCTGACGGTAGCAGGCCCCATTTGCCAAAGAATATTGAGTAACGATAACTCAGCTTCTGTTGGCTTCACTGCGGATTTTTCACGTGCCATGTTTCTTGCCCCAATTATTAATTTTATTTTATGCCCAGAGGGTTGGAATTTTAGTTGTAAAAGTGGTTACGAATATAATCGTAAAACTTGGTTGCTAATCCTATACTTTGTGGAATTAATGAGCAACCCTTAATTTAAGCATCACTTTTTTCGACTAAATCTGCATAATGCTCACCTAATCTTGTCACGGTTTCAGGTCCAGCATTAGCGGCAAATTCAACCATGTTGGGGGCGAAGGTACTGACAACAGTAGAGCCTAACTTGAAACGGCCCATTTCATCACCTTTTTCAAAGGTAATTGCATCAATCCCTTTTGCTGGATATTGCCATCTGAAAATATCCTTTCCTGCTGGTGGTGTAATAGTGCCTGCCCACGTTGTTTCTATGCTTGCGACAATAGTTGCGCCTACCAGTACCATAGCGAAAGAACCATGCTCGGTATCAAATACTGTTACCACACGCTCATTGCGCGCGAATAAATCAGGAACGTTATTCGCAGTTAATGGATTCACTGAAAATAACTCACCAGGTACATAAATCATTTCACGTAATGTAGCCGCCATAGGCATGTGAATTCGATGGTAGTCTTTAGGTGCTAAATAAATACAAGAGAACTTACCTTTTTGAAAAGGAGCGGCCGTTCTAGCATCACCACCTAACAATGAGGTAAGGCTGTAATTAAAGCCTTTGGCTTGAATTAATCTTCCTTCAACAATATCTCCTTGCTGAGATATTGCGCCATCAACGGGATAACATAAAGTACTTGAGTCTGAATCAATAGTCCGGGCACCTTCTTCTAATTCGCGCGTGAAAAAATCATTAAAGGTGGCAAAATCTTTTGCATTTTTTAATTTTGCTTCATTCATGTTGATCTTGTATGCCTTGATGAACATATCAATGAGTTTAGTGGTTAACCAACCCATTTTAGCAGCAGCTAATTTTCCCACTAAACGAGAAATAGCATGCTTAGGCATGGAATATTGCAAGGCAATCTTAATTTTATCGCTGAACTTAGTCGTTGAAGATTGATTCTGTGAAGACACTTTTTTTCCTTTATTTACTTAGTTTTAATTTATTTGGTAATTAATCATTAAACCGTGAAGTTAATTTGTTGTCACCTAAGCTGGCGATAATACGGGTAAAGCTAGCAAGTCGTTTAGGGTGAATTTTATCCTCGGCAGCTGAGGTCAATGCACAACCAGGATCATTTTTATGTTTGCAATCTCGGAATTTACATAATCCTTGAAATTGCTCAAACTCTTTAAAGCCGTTAAAGACTTGATCAGGCGTTAAATGCCATAGGCCAAACTCTCTAATCCCTGGGGAGTCAATTAAGTCACCACCTTCTTCAAAATGATATAATCGAGCGACAGTTGTTGTATGTTGCCCTAACCCAGAGTTTTGTGAAACCTCTTGAGTAACTACGCCAAGCTCTGGCATTAAAGCATTCACTAATGTTGATTTTCCCACACCTGATTGACCAACAAAAATACTAATATGCTGGCTCAATTGAGTTTTTATTTCGCTAATACCTTCATTAGTTTGACTGCTACCATAAAGTATCTGATAGCCTATTTCTCTATAGATTTGTAATTGTTGTTCAATTTCATCTTGCTCGTTTTGGCTTAGCTCGCTAAGCAGATCTATTTTGTTTAAGACAATAACTGGCGTTATGCCCGTCTGCTCAGCAGCAACTAAGTAGCGATCAATAATGTCACTGTTAAATGCCGGCAATACAGAAGAAACAATTAAAATTTGGCTAATATTAGCTGCAATAGGTTTTACGCCATCATAAACATCAGGTCTGCTTAATACAGTCTCACGATCATGCACGGCTTCAATAATGCCACAAATGCTATGTTGAGTTTCTTTGCCTAAACGCCAAAGTACTTTATCGCCACAGACTAAAGTTTTGATAGAACGGCGTAAATTACATCGGTATATTGCACCATCATCACCCTCTACATCCGCATGTTGACCAAATCTACTGATCACAATACCTTGTTGAGTAGCACCTAGCTCTTCATCTTCCCACTGAACTTTACCGCCACTAGCGTTTACTTTCGTGTGCAATTTTTTGTCGTGATTAGCTTTAATGCGTCTTTGCTGACCATTAGTTAATTTTTTCTTAGCCACAAGTCTTAATCATTTTGTTTAATCCTAGTTATTTGTTCGCTATTATACTGATAATTACTAGCTATTGCTTGTGCAATTTTTAAGGGATATTTATGACGTGTAACAATACCAATTTAATTTGGCTTGATTTAGAAATGACTGGGTTAGAGCCTGAAATTGATGTAGTGCTCGAAATTGCTACTATTATTACTGATAGTCAGTTAAATATTTTAGCTGAAGGCCCCGTTTTTGCCATTCATCAATCAGATGATGTGTTAGACAATATGAGTGAATGGTGTATTGAACATCATGGTCAGTCAGGTTTAACTAAACGATGCCGTGAGAGTAAGATTAGCCTAGCTGAAGCTACCGCTCAAACTATTGCCTTTGTTCAACAATATGTGCCGAAAGGTGTTTCACCAATGTGTGGTAATAGTATTGGTCAAGATCGACGTTTTATTAATAAGTATATGATTGAATTTGAAGAATATTTTCATTATCGTAATTTGGATGTAAGTACAGTGAAAGAGCTTGCTCGTCGCTGGAAACCTGAAGTATTAGATAAAGTAGTAAAAACGGGAGCTCATTTAGCTTTAGATGACATTAGAGAGTCTATCGCCGAGTTAAAAGTCTACCAAGAGCACTTTTTCAAAATTTAACTAATCATTTATCACTCTTTGGGCGTTAACTTAATATTGAATATAAGTGCCAGTGATAATATTGTAAAAGTCAGTTTATTTAATGCGCACATCAACTTGATGTGCGCTATGCTCTCACTATATTTCGTCTGTAAATTAGTAAAAATATTCACTTAATCTTTATCAATCTATTATTATCATTGTAGTTTGGTATAAACTAACGTCATTAAGGGATGTAGAATAAAAAACCACTATGAGTAATATTGACGGCGTTGCAGAGCATATTGAAAATAACACTGAGCAGAAGCAACACCATAAGAAAATTAAATTAAAGCTTTTTTATCAAAAATTTAGGTTTAAATTTGTAGCATTATGTTTTTTAATCATCATTACGATAGGCTTAACCTCTGCCTTATTTTACCAAACTAATGTGCAGGACAATGCGACACTCAAAAATCAATTAATACCGATAAAACAAGCGTTAAAACAAATTAACGCGTTGCAAGCAGTCGAGCAATTAATTGAAGATATACTCCAACCGGATAATACTGGCAATTTGGTTAAGTTACATGATGAATTAATTATATTAAATCGTAACTTACTGCAAGCGCATAGCGACAATAAACAAGTTTTTCAGCAATGGCTAGATAAAAACTTACTTGCTGAAGATGTTGTTTCACGTGTGCAAGACAGCTATACCTATAATCAGCAGCTAAGGCAAAGCAGCATTATTCAATTGCAACTAGTGCTTTTTTCTATCCAGCAAGTTATCGATGAGCAATTTGCTAGCCAAAAAATACTAAATGAACAATTAGAAGTTGAGCAAGCAAAAAATAGAGTGACTTACAGTCGAGCTAATCTATATGTGCAACTGGCTCAAAAATCGAATGATTTACAACAATTAAAAACGTTATTAATTGATGTTTTAATGCGGTTTAAAGCATTGAATACCAATACATCGCTAACCGTTTTTGAGGAATTACGTCTTCAGATGCGGCAATTGTTTACTCAGCATCAACAAATTATAAGTGATGGGTTAATAAAGGGAATTCTTGATGTTAATCAGCAGTTTGATACGTTGGAAAAAATAGTATTAACAGAACAAAAATCAATACCTAAATGGCAAAGTTATATTCGTTTAGTTCAAGATTATCAAACTAATTTAAAAGAGCAACAAGAAGGTGTTAAGCGGCTATTATTAACCCCTTACAAGAATGATATTCAAACCGGTGACATCAGCGTTATAAAGGCTTTTTTGGCTAGTTATAATATAGAATTATCAGAAAAAAATATTGTTAATATTTTGTTGGCTAGTATTGCTCTGTCGCTACTTTGTTTTTTCTTTTTATTATGGCGATTACACAAGCAAATTAAGATTTCAGCGCAGCAAGGTGTTGAGAGCATTGTCAACACCATCAATAACGCACCAAATAAAAGTGTTGTTGCTAATTGCATTGAAACGCAAGTCATAATCGATCATTTAGAGAAAACTTCAGGTCATTTAGAAAGTCATGAAGAGCCGCAGCATAATGAAGATGAATGGCAGGTATTATTAAATAAATATCAAGCTATTGAACAAGTGTTATCACAACAAGAAAAAACCATTGAAGAGCTACATCAAAATGCAGAACAGCAAAAATTACGCTTAACCTTGCAAATATTTGATGAAATGCAACGTTATCAATTTTTAAAGAAATTAATAGTACAAGTCATACAACAACATCAAGAATATTGCCTAAATGTTAATGTATTAAATGCCACCCCATTAACTACCAATAAGGAGCATTTAATAACGCAATTAATGTGTTTATATCAGCAATTTTCAGGTTTACATCTAGCGTTAGAAATGAAATCAGATAAATCACGTTTGACATTGACCGATGTGAATTTAATTGATGAGATATATGCTGCTTTATTTAACAAGCAACAAGAACAGCATAAATATGACAACAAATTGTTCGTACGTTGTGATGAGCGCTTACTCAGTAAGGTAAAAGTTGACGATAATGTATTTCAGCATTTTATCAGTTTACTTATTGATATCGTATTAACGAACTGTAGAGCAAGCCAATTATTATTACAGGCTCAATTACAAGATAAGAATGAAGGACAACAATTAGTAAACTTGTCGGTTATTGTCAACACAAGCCCTTTAAAAACGCTGCCTACCTTAATTATGCAGTTATTAAATTCTGAATCTGTTTCGCGCATAAACTCACCGTTAATTGATGCTTTTAATCTGCTACTTACTAAGCAGCATGGTGAAAATATTAGTGCGGAACTTGTTGATGATGGCTATCAACTCAGTTTTGATTTACCTTTAGCCGTTGCTGCGCCTGAAGATGTTAGCAAAAAAATCACCTTAAACGGCACTAACATCATGGTATTGTCAAATAATGTGGTGTTAGCTGAGTTGATTGCAACTATTGTTTTATCTGCCCATGGCAAACTTGAACGAATCACCCAGTTTGATAGTTTTAAAAGTCAGTTTATTGAAGAAAAGCTTAATCGCAAGAAATTTGATGTCGTCGTGGTCACAAGTGATATAGCAGTAACTCAGCTTGATTTCATTATTCAACAGATTAACTTATTACCTGAGTCTGTAAAACCTAAGTTGATGGTGCTTCAATCAAGTGAACTTAACTATGAGCGCTTCGGCTTTTATAATCAAGCAGAGCAAATATTTTGTAAAGATAGTTTTGTTGAAAATATCTTGAAGCTGCTAAAAGGCGACCGTTTAACGAATCAATTATTTCCTTATGAGTCTTTTGTCTCTCATGAAGCATTACCGGCCGAGTTGCCGTTATTACTTGCTGTGCAATCGCCACAAGCCTATCAAAACTTACAACGATTACTACATTGGCTTGGTTTTCATGTGAAAATCGTTGCTAATGAGTATGAACAAGCAATACTTTGGAAAACAGGTGTATACAACATACTGGTTACGGAATTTCCTGAATCAGCTTTAATTGAAAGAGCAACTACAGCAAATATTAGTATTGGGGTTTTATCCTTAACTGATATGTTACCTAAGGTTGGAAATAGAGCACCTTTCGCACAATGGCTTATTAATCAATTGAATTTTACCGATGAAATTACATTGGTAGAGTTAGCTGAAGCATTGGCACCGTGGCTAAAGAAAAAAAGAGATATAAAGGGAGAGCTTGCACTAAATAAATCGAGCAACCAAGATGAATTGGCTTTGCCAGAAGAAGGTTCTGATGATGTTGTTATTACTGAAGTTACGCAATTATTAACAGATAACGCTGCTGTTTTTGACTTTGCTCGCTATTTACAGCATCAAGGTACTGTTGAATTAGCATTGTTTATGCTTGACGAGTATACCCAAGATAATCACCAACAGCTTGATGCGTTAATTGAGGCGATAAAAGAAAAAGAGTTAGCGCAAGCACACGTTGCTATTGCGGCATTAGCGTTAAATGCTGCAATACTCTCAGCACCTCGGCTACAATTATTATGTACACAATGGTCAAAATTATTAAGCGGTGTCGAAATACCTAGTAGCCTAGAAAAGGTTAATGCCTTACTAAAAGAAACTCGAGTTGTATTAACTGAAATCGACGAATACGCAGAAACGCTTTAAATATTTAGCTAACAGTCATTTCATTAGGTATTGTAATCTACCTTGGACATTTTTAAACCTGTATAGTTGAACGATTATGCATCTCTAGGAAGCCCTTTTTCTACTGAACGAATTAATCTAGCATTAAGTCGTTCAATCGGGCTTTTATTCATAACGTCTTTATTTGGTTTACTTAGGTTTTGCTGTGCTATAGCCCAATGAATATGCTCAGCAACTAATTCGGAAGCAAGTGGTAACTTATCTTCCAATGCTTGAACAATTTCAGCATCCCAAGGAGCATTACCTAATGCTACGGCAATATTACGTTGCCAGCTTTGAAACCCTATTCGTCGTATCGGCGAACCTTGAAAAACATCTAAAAAGTAAGTTTCATTCCAAGAAAATAGCGTTAAAAGTGTTATTTCATCCAGTTGATTTCTCGCTTGAAAATCATCTTCTAAACTCAGTTTTGCGTATTTGTTCCAAGGACAAATAAGTTGGCAATCGTCACAACCATAAATTCGATTACCCATTAATGGTCTCAATTCTATTGGAATAGGATCAGGAGATTCAATGGTAAAATAAGAAATACAGCGTCTGGCATCAACGACATAAGGTTCTACGATAGCTTTGGTTGGGCATATTTTTATACAAGCAACACAACTGCCACAGTCATTGACCGATCTTTCTGTGTTTTTAGGTTTAATTGATGTTATTGGCAGTGGTATATCTATAAGCAGTTCACCAAGAAAAAACCACGAGCCAGCTTCTTTATTGAGTAATAAGGTATGCTTACCCACCCAACCTAAACCCGCTTTTTCAGCAAGGGGACGTTCTAATATGGGGGCTGAATCAACAAATGGACGAAAATTGAACTCTTCACAATGTTCAGCAATTTTTTTGCCTAATGACTGTAGCCGTTTTCGCATCAGTTTATGATAGTCTCGCCCCAATGCGTAGCGGCTAATATAAGCGTGATCTTTCGCTTTCAAAATACGAGCGCACTTGGCGTCAGTAGGCAAATAGTCTAATCGAACACTAATAACTCTAACCGTTCCTGGTACCAACTCTGCAGGACGTGCACGCATTAAACCATGACGCGCCATATATTCCATATTGCCGTGATAACCATTTGCTAACCACTTTTCAAGGCTTCTTTCATGTTGGGATAGGTCAATATCAGTAATACCTAATTGAGAAAAGCCTAATTCCTTACCCCAACACTGGATTTTTTCAGCCAATTGGGAATAGTTGATAGCATGAGTATCTGGGATTGTTTTTGTCATTTTTTAAATAAAATAACCAATACAAATAAAGTATGGTTTAGTATAGCTGCTAGGTGTAAATGATTGATGAGTTTACCACAACAATCTCGAGCAAAATATAAGTGTCAGAATACTTCACTTTACCGGTTAGTATTTTTGTGGTTGGTGACTTTATTCCATCGGCTAAATAACCAAATAATATTTACTTTTATAAGAGCATAAATATTTTATAGTTACCTCCGAGCCTGTCTATATTCATGGCGCATCAGATGATATTATTATCAGTTACTATGATTAATGTAATATCACCTATTCATACTATTGTAAGCTTTCTAGGCATAGAATAGCTAACCTAACGATTAATAGAAAATTTTGAGAAAAAATGAAAAAGTTAGAGTACCTTTTACCCGATGAAGCCGCGACAATTGCTATGGGCGATAGCTTAGCTAAAGTATTACAGTGGCAAAATGAACAACAACAAGCCCAACAATCACTGGTGGTTTTTTTAAATGGTGACTTGGGGGCTGGAAAAACAACACTTACACGTGGTTTTGTACGTGGAATGGGGCATAAAGGCAACGTTAAAAGCCCAACTTACACCCTAGTTGAACCGTATGAATTACCGCCGTGGCAAGTTTATCATTTTGACCTATATCGTCTAGGAGATCCTGAAGAATTAGAATATATGGGGATTCGCGATTATTTCGCTGATAATTGTTGTTGCTTTATTGAATGGCCAGAAAAAGGCGCTGGCCTCTTGGCTAATGAGGATATAATCATTAATATGGTTTATCAAAATGAGCAACGAGTGATCGATTTACAAGCTTGCTCTAAACGAGGTGAGGATGTTTTACAGCAATTGGCATTAACATATGGTTAATGTGATGATTGCTAAAGCAGTTTCTGATAGGTTTTGTGAGAATATCTTGAGCATTTATATCACTTAAGATTAGTAATTAAAAATTTTTAAGGTTGGTTATGCGTTTATTACCCTCCATAGCGTCTATTGTATTTTGGCTTTTATTAGCTGTAGTACTCTTATGTACAAATAATGCCTTAGCAAGCACTAATAGTATTGATGGTATTCGTGTTTGGCCGGCACCAGAAAATACGCGTATTGTTTTCGATCTGAAAAGTAAACCTGATTATAAATATTTTACTTTAAGTAAACCGGACCGCTTAGTTATTGATTTTAAAAACACCAAAAATAATGTTGCGCTCACAAAATTAGCTGAAAATGATCCACGAATTCAGGTATTTCGTACCAGTACTGCCAAATCAACAGGCAGTACTCGACTAGTATTAGAACTATCAAAAAAGTATCCATTAACTGTTTTTCCTTTGGCACCGGCAGGACAGTATGGAGACCGGTTAGTTATTGACTTACATGATAAAAATAAATCAACGCCTATTACTGAAAATAACAGTTCTAATGGTAAACGAGATATAGTTATTGCGATTGTCGCTGGGCATGGTGGTGAAGATCCTGGTTCTATTGGTGCTAAGGGTACATATGAAAAAAGGATAACGCTATCAATTGCTAAAAAGCTCGCTAAGATGATTGATCAACGAGATGGCTTTAAAGCGGCGATGATCAGAACCGGCGATTACTATGTAACACATAGTCGAAAAACAGAGCTAGCGAGAGAAAACAAAGCGGATTTACTTATTTCTATCCATGCTGATGCTTTTGTATCGTCTAAACCGAGTGGTGCTTCAGTATTAGTACAATCATCTAGACGGGCTAATTCTGAATTTACTCGTTGGATTGCAAATAGGCAAGATGAGTCAGAATTATTAGGTGGAGCAGGCGATACCATTAAATTAACAAAAGATAAAAACTTAGCTTTTACGCTTGCTGATATGAAAAAAGAATACACTATGGCCAGTAGTTATGAATTTGCATTGCATGTTATTAAGGAATTAAAACAAGTAACTAAACTCCATAAAAAAGAACCTGAAGGTTTGAGTTTAGCCGTTTTGAAATCATCTGATATTCCCTCTGTATTGATAGAGACAGGCTTCATTTCTAACCCAACCGAAGAAAAAAATCTTAATAGTAGAACTCATCAAACAAAACTTGCGAATGCCATTTTTAAAGCGGTTGATAGTTATTTTACGAGCAATGCTCCTCAAGGTACCTTAATAGCAGCTACGACCATGCGAAAGCATAAAGTACGTAGTGGTGAGTCTTTGTCGGTACTCGCGCAACGTTATAAGATATCTGTGGCCAGAATTAAAGCGGTCAATAACTTAAAATCTAATGTACTTCGTATTGGTCAGACTTTAAAAATTCCCCGTGCAGGTTAGCACTGTATTGTAAATTTAAAACCTAAAAAATAAGAATAATCATGACAATAGCGATACTTCCAGCACGATTAGCGAACCAAATAGCGGCCGGAGAGGTCGTAGAACGACCTGCTTCAGTTATTAAAGAGCTTGTTGAAAATAGCTTAGATGCAGGCGCAACCAATATAAATATTGAGGTTGATAAAGGTGGTGTTAAACGTATTCGTATTAGTGATAATGGTGCTGGCATTGCCAAAGACGAATTAACATTAGCATTAAGTCGTCATGCAACAAGTAAGATAAAAGATCTAAGTGATTTAGAGGCGATAAACAGTCTCGGTTTTCGTGGTGAAGCATTAGCAAGTATCAGTTCAGTGGCAAGATTAACTTTAACGTCTAAGCCTAAAGCCCAAGCAACAGCATGGCAAGCGAGTGCTGAAGGTCGTGATATGGCTGTGAGTATACAACCTGCCGCACATCCCGATGGTACAACTATCGAAGTATTAGATTTATTTTTTAATACACCTGCAAGGCGTAAGTTTTTACGTACTGAAAAAACAGAATTTAATCATATTGATGAAGTGATAAGGCGTATTGCATTGGCGTGTTTTGACGTTAGTTTTTCTTTAACACATAACGGAAAAATAATTCGTCAATATCGCGCTGCAATGACTAAAGCACAAAGTGCCAAGCGTGTTGCTATGGTATGTGGTCAAAAGTTTGTTGAACATGCGGTAGAAGTTCACTGTCAGCATGATGATATGTTGTTTTCTGGCTGGTTAGCAAAACCAAGCTTTGCACGTAATCAAAATGATCTTTGCTATAGCTATGTTAATGGCCGAATGATGCGTGACAAGTTAATTAATCATGCGATTCGTCAAGCCTATGCCGACTTATTACCACCAGATACTTATCCTGCATTTGTGTTGTTTCTAACTCTTGATCACCGTGAAGTTGATGTGAATGTACATCCAGCTAAACATGAAGTGCGTTTTCATCAAAGTCGCTATGTTCATGACTTTATTTACTCTGTGTGTCATAAAGCATTAATGGAAAATAATCAGCTGTTAGATTTTCAGGAAGAGCACCTGCCAGTAGAGAATCAAGTTGAACCGATACATGAAAGTGTGCAATATGATCGTCCTGATTATATAAAACCATTAGCTCAAATAAATGAAAAAGCATATAGTCCGCGTTCTGCGACAACCAATAATTATACTGCTAGTCCAAGAATAACTAAGTCTGCGGTAGAAAATTATCAAAAACTGATGACTCCAATAGTACATAATGAAAGTGAACCTACAAACAAGGTTGCAGAGGGAGAACTTTCTAACCCGATTACTGCTTTAAAAGTCCAACACCATGCTGAAACGTTCTTTATTGCTATTGAGCAAGGGCAATATGGTATTTTCAAACAAGACAGCAGTTTACGCTTACTTTCATTAGCCACCTTAGCGTACCAATTACACAAAAATAAAATTCTCTTACATTGGCAGTTAAGTGAAACAAAACCTAATAAAGGGTTAATTAGTCAACCTTTATTATTGCCTGTTGTGATAAAACTATCAGAGCAGCAAATGAGAGCAATACAACACTATCAGTCTGAATTAGCGTTAGCGGGCATTGTTGTGACTGTAAACGATAAAGGTAGTAAAGGGCGATTACAGATACGACAGTTTCCAGCTTTATTGCGAGAACAAGATGTAAGTACAAGTTTTATCAAAATTATTGAAAAATTATTATCATTTGACCACGGTGACAAACAACCAAAAGAGCGTGATAAAAGTATCATTGCTGCGCTAGCTAGTGTGATGGTTGCTCAACACTATAGTGAAGAACAAGCCCAAGCTTTATGGCTAGAAGCAAAAAAAACACTATCAACACAAAAAATAGATGCCGTACTCTTGAAATCTGTCCCGCTAGACCTTACATCTCAAGTTAAGCAATTAATATCTATTACTGAGTTGGACGTAACACATTAGTTAAGTTACCAGTATAGTTAACATGAGATTCCAATTTAGTGTCGACAAAAAATGTAGCCAAGCAACCACCTGTTATTTGTTTAATGGGGCCAACAGCATCGGGTAAAACCGCATTAGCTATGGCTTTGTCTGATGCTTTGCCTTGCGATATTATTAGCGTTGATTCAGCCTTAATCTATCGAGATATGGATATTGGCACAGCTAAACCTAGCGCGGATGAATTATCGAAATACCCTCATCGTTTAATTAACCTTCGTGATGCAGCGCAAAGCTACTCTGCTGCTGATTTCTGTCATGACGCATTAGCTGAAATAGCGAGTATCAGAGCTAATAATCGAATTCCTTTGTTAGTTGGGGGAACTATGATGTATTTTAAGAGTCTCATTGAAGGGATTTCACCACTACCTGCGGCAAGTAGTGAAGTGCGTCAACAGATAGAAAGGGAAGCTGTAGAGCATGGGTGGGAAGCAATGCATGCGCAATTAGCGCAAGTTGATTCCGTTTCGGCACAAAGAATTCATCCAAATGATCCTCAACGATTAATTCGTGCATTAGAAGTATTTCGCTTAACAGGTAATACTTTGACACAATTGACACAAATTAAAGGTAATAAGCTCGATGGCGATATATTACAATTCGCCATCACACCGAAAGAGCGCAGTACTTTGCATGAACGAATTGAGTTGCGATATCAACAAATGATAGAGCAAGGATTTGAAAAGGAAGTTATTGAGTTAAAAAAACGCAATGATTTACATGAAAATTTACCTTCAATCCGTTGTGTTGGTTATCGTCAAATGTGGCAATATTTGAACGGTGAATATGGTCATGAAGAAATGATTTTCAAAGGTGTGTGTGCTACAAGGCAATTGGCTAAGCGCCAATTAACCTGGCTTAGAAGTTGGCCTGAATTGCAGTGGTTAACAACAGATGATGAAATGAATTTGTCAAAAGTGTTAGCTGCCGTTGGTAAATGTGATTGATATAAAAAACCTAATAAACATGAAAATTTAATGACATTTTTATTAGGTTAAATAAAGGTGAAAACAGTTGTTGTATCACATTATTTAGCAATAATTGGTTAGTTAAAGCTATATTTTGTCTGTTTAGCGACAGTTTTCACTACGTAAATAGTTACAATAATATTCTCAATAAAGATAAATATACTGGTAATCATTAAGCAATATTAAAATATTGATGTATAATTAACTGGTTATGTATTGGGGAATAGCAAAAATTATCATTAATCAAAAATAATTTTGGTTAATAACTTTTATTTAATAATAAGAAAAAGGAGCCATAAAATGGCAAAAGGTCAATCTTTACAAGACCCATTTTTGAATGCGTTACGTCGTGATCGTATTCCAGTTGCAATCTATTTAGTCAACGGTATTAAACTACAAGGGCAAGTAGAATCATTTGATCAATTTGTGATTCTATTAAAGAATACCGTTAGTCAAATGGTATATAAACATGCTATTTCAACCGTAGTACCAGCACGTGCAGTAAACACAGCACCGGCGGCTAATCAGTCAGAGTCAGAAGAGTAAAAGTTACTTATATTTTGGTGCTAAATTTTACTCAGAACAACTTATCTTTTACGCATAGGTTGGTATTCGCGTTATTTGAATGTGACTTTTTAGAGAATTTTTTTATCCTGTCTCGACAGTCATTATTTCTAAGGTTTAATGCAGTTGTTTGACCGTTATCAAGCAGGTGAACAAGCAGTGCTTGTCCACCTCGACTTCCCAGATGAAAGTACCCGTGAAGATTTAACTGAATTTAAAATGTTAGTTTCTTCTGCAGGCGTAAGCGCGTTAACCGTTATTTCTGGTAAACGTAGTACTCCACACCCTAAATTTTTTGTTGGCTCAGGAAAAGCCGAAGAAATAGCAGAAGCTGTTCGTTTGTTTGACGCTAATGTTGTGCTATTTAATCATAGTTTATCGCCTTCCCAAGAAAAAAACATTGAAGCTTTATGCCAGTGCCGTGTAGTAGATAGAACTTCACTTATTCTTGATATTTTTGCGCAGCGAGCGCGTACACACGAAGGTAAGTTACAAGTTGAATTAGCACAATTACGACATATGAGTAGTCGATTAATTCGTGGCTGGACTCACTTAGAGCGTCAAAAGGGTGGTGTAGGTTTACGTGGACCAGGCGAAACGCAATTAGAAACCGATAGACGTTTATTAAGTGAACGTATGGTGATGATTGGTAAACGTTTAGAAAAGGTTGAACGACAAAGACAACAAGGCAGACGTTCAAGAACGCGTGCTGAATTGCCAACAATATCGTTAGTTGGCTACACTAATGCAGGAAAGTCTACGCTATTTAATCTATTAACGGCATCAGATGTTTATGCCGCTGATCAACTTTTTGCAACACTTGACCCAACCTTGCGACGAATTGAGCTTGAGGGTATTGGTGGTGTAATTTTAGCTGATACCGTTGGTTTTATTCGTCATTTACCTCATGATTTAGTTGCTGCATTTAAAGCGACATTAACAGAAACCCGTGAAGCTGAGCTATTAATTCATGTGGTGGATATTTCAGATGATAGGCGAAGTGAAAATATTGAACAGGTGGAGCATGTTTTATCTGAAATTGAAGCAGATGAAGTTCCACAGTTAATTATTTGTAATAAAATTGATAATTTAGATGATGTTGCTCCTAGAATAGACCGAGATTATCAAGGGCGGCCCATAAGAGTTTGGCTATCAGCTCAAGCTAATATTGGTATTGATTTATTTTTTACCGCACTGACTGAACGTCTAGGAAGTCAAATAGTTGAAACTATGTTAGTTATTCCGCCAACAGCGGGAAAACTTCGTGGAATATTATATCGATTAAACAGTATTCAAAATGAGCATTATGATGATGAAGGTAACTGTCATCTTAATTTAAAACTACCTAAACGAGAATGGAATCGACTAGTCAAACAAGAAGGCAATGACATTGAACAATATGTCCAATTAAAACCCTAATTTCAACTTCAATAGGGCATATATTGTAAATTAATGTGTTAATACTCATATTGAGTCTTATAAAAGCGATCGTTTTATCATAAACTTGAATTTATTTGATAGAATCATCAATAAATATTTTAATAATTACTAACCTAGCGGAGAAATACATGGCTTGGAATGAACCGGGGAATAATGATAAAGACCCCTGGAAAAATAAAGGTGGTAAGAACCAAGGCCCACCAGACTTAGATGAGTTACTTAATGATTTAGGTAAAAAAGTCAGTGGCATCTTTGGAGGCAAAGGTGGCGGAAATTCTTCAGGAGGGTCATCACCCTCAGGTAAAAGCATGTCTACTATTGGTATAAGTTTAGTACTTATTATTGCAATAGTTGTTTACGCATTTAGTGGTTTTTATACGATCAAAGAAGCAGAAAAAGGCATAGTACTGCGTTTTGGCCAGTATGCTGGCACAGTTGATCCAGGGATTAACTGGAAGTGGACTTTTGTTGACCGTATTATCCCTATCGATATGCAAAGTACGCGTGAAATGCAGTCATCAGGTTTTATGCTAACGCAAGATGAAAATGTTGTTCAAGTTGAAATGCAAATTCAATACCGTGTGATGGATGCACGTAATTATGTATTTAGTGTTACTAATGCTGACGATAGTTTGAATCAATCGCTTGATAGTGCGTTACGCTACGTTGTTGGCCATGCAAAAATGGATGACATTCTAACTAGTGGTCGAGAAATTATTCGCCAATCTGTGTGGAAAGAGCTTGAAGAAATTATAGAACCTTTTAATTTAGGTTTGATTATTGTTGATGTTAACTTTAAAGATGCTCGTCCGCCTAATGAAGTGAAAGATGCATTCGATGATGCTATTGCTGCACAAGAAGATGAAGTACGTTTTTTACGTGAAGCTGAAGCTTATGCGCGTGGCATTGAACCTCGTGCTCGTGGTCGTGTGAAACGTATGGAACAAGAAGCGCTTGCCTATAAAGGACAAATTGTATTAGATGCAGAAGGTGAAGTTGCTCGTTTTGAAAAAATTCTGCCTGAGTATCAAGCAGCACCAGAAGTGACTCGCCAGCGTTTATATATTGCAACGATGGAAAAAGTTTATAGTAATACCAGTAAGGTAATGGTTGATGTTGATGGTGGAAATAATATGATGTATTTACCACTTGATAAAATTATGCAGCAGCAATCTACTACTCAGCGCACAACGCCTCAACCATACTCACAGCCACAAGAGCAGCCAAGTGTGAACTCTTCACCATCAACTTCTGGTCGAAGTGATAGATTCAATAATGGGAGTAACTAGATTATGAAAAACTTTATTATTGCTATTGTCGCATTAGTATTTATCTTAGTTGTGTCTTCTATGTTTGTTATCTATGAAGGTCAACGTGGTATTGTGTTCCAGTTTTCAAAAATTAAACGTGATTCGGTATCGGATCAAATGTTGGTATTTGAACCAGGTTTACATTTTAAAATTCCATTTATTGAATCGGTACGTAAGCTAGATGCACGTATTCAGACGTTAGATGAAGCGCCAGATCGTTTCGTAACATCAGAGAAAAAAGATTTAATGGTTGACTCTTTTGTTAAGTGGCGCATTATTGATTTTTCTACTTATTACCTACGTACATCAGGTTCAGTTGAAAATGCTCGTGCCTTACTAAAGCAGAAAGTAAATAATGGTCTTCGTACTGAATTTGGTAATAGAACGATTAAAGAAATCGTGTCAGGTGATCGTGATGCAATAATGCAACAAGCATTAGAAAGTGCAGAAAGTAGCCGTGAAGATCTTGGTATTGAAGTGGTAGATGTACGTATTAAAGCTATTAATTTACCTACTGAGGTTAGCAACTCTATTTATGATCGTATGCGTGCTGAACGTACTGCTGTAGCAAAAGAACATAGATCACAAGGTCAAGAGCAGTCGGAAATAATTCGTGCCACGATTGATGCTAAAGTTACTCTTATGTTAGCTGAAGCGAAAAAGAATGCTTCAACTACACGTGGTGAGGGTGATGCAGAAGCATCTAAAATATATGCATCTGCTTATGGTAAAGATGCTGAGTTCTATCGTTTTTATCGTAGTTTAGAAGCTTATGAGAATAGCTTTAATAGCAAAAGTGATATCATGGTTGTTAAACCTGATAGTGACTTTTTCCACTATTTAAAAGACGGTTCAAACAAATAATCTGAGAGTAAAATTACTTTGAGTTTGTTTATCTATAAAGCCAGCATTTTTGCTGGCTTTTTTATATCCAGAACGAAAGTATGAGCAAAGGATAGACCAAGTAAAAGTAGTTGTTAGAGAAGAATATATTGAGCCGAGCTCAGGTTACTTGATTTATTATCAAATGTATAAAATGTTGCGGCTAAAATAGCGAGACACATTGATAAACAGCCGCAATATGATGTTAGCGTTTTTTATATTTACGATTTTTAAGCTATGTTTATCACAATAGTTCATAATATTAGTTAAAAAAGAATAAAGATAAGCCCTTAACATCAAAGGCTATTTTTATAATTATTAAATAAACAGTTATTTGTTCTTGGACTACAATTTGATTTTTGTTAGAATCCCCGCCTAATTTTCTTATGAAATAGTCAAAAATGGGCAAAAACGTAGTTGTTCTAGGTACCCAATGGGGTGACGAAGGTAAAGGTAAGATCGTTGACTTACTAACCGATAAAGCAAAATATGTTGTTCGCTATCAAGGCGGACATAATG
>Ga0193951_1000230_pt1 | contig 26437 bp, 25 predicted proteins | sample BB_2_MG_FD_140370 | JGI IMG/M metagenome (GOLD analysis project Ga0193951, IMG submission 140370) | Microbial mat bacterial communities from the Broadkill River, Lewes, Delaware, United States - BB_2_MG | ecosystem: Environmental > Aquatic > Freshwater > River > Microbial mats | place: USA...
AAAAAAGCAAATTGAAAATCTTTTAAAGGATAAAGCGAAAAATATTAAAGGTGAACTTAAAAACGAGCTTACAGAAATTAATGGGATTCAATTTTTAGCTAAAAAATTAGATTTAGATGCTTCTGGAATAAAAGATGTTTGTTTTGAACTGGGAAGTCAGTTTGAAAATTTATTCTTGTTATTTGGAGCAGAAAAAGATGGTAAAGCTATTCTGTCTTGCTATATCTCTAAGGAATTAGTAGCGAATAAAGGATTGAATGCAGGTAACATTGTAAGAGCATTAGGGAAGCATATCCAAGGTGGAGGTGGTGGTCAACCCTTCTTTGCAACTGCAGGAGGAAAAAATCCGGCAGGCATAGAAGCTGCTTTAGAAGCTGCTAAAGAGTATTTATAAAGGGATTTATAGGACCTTAATGTCTTTTTAATTGGGTTTAGTCAGGCAAGTTCTTCTCGTAGTTTTCTGCGAAATTATGTATTGCAGAACATGTTAAAATCTTAATATAATTGTAATATATAGCTAATGAAACTTCAAACTCAAATACCAATAAAAGCACAGCAGTATGACGCCATAGATTATGATTCTAAATTATTGTTGCTAGGGTCATGTTTCTCAGAACATATTGGAGAGAAGTTTAAGTATTTTAAGTTTCAAACGGCAGTTAATCCTTTTGGTATTTTATTTCACCCTTTAGCTATTGAAAACAGTATTACACGTTCTATAAATAAGGATTATTATACGGCGGATGAATTGTGTTATCATAACGAGCAGTGGAGTAGTTTAGAAGTGCACTCGCGTTTAAATCAAACCTCTAGTCATCAACTATTAGAAACGCTTAATGCTCAGATTGATGAGATGTATAAGCAACTACTAAACGCAAGTCATGTTATTATAACCCTAGGAACAAGCTGGGTTTATAGACATATTGAATCGGATACAATTGTTGCAAATTGCCAAAAATTACCTCAAAAAAAGTTTTTAAAAGAGTTGTTGACGGTTGATGAAATATCAGCATCGCTTCAATCTGTGGTAAGCTTAATTAGAAATCTCAACCCAAAAGTGGTGTTTCTGTTTACCGTGTCTCCAGTAAGACACCTTAAAGATGGTTTTGTGGAGAATACTTTAAGTAAAGCACATTTGTTATCTGCGGTTCACGAGGTGATTGATCCAAGAAAACAGATTTACTATGTGCCATCGTATGAAATTATGATGGATGAGCTACGAGATTATCGTTTTTATACAACTGATATGATTCATCCAAATACTCTTGCTATAGAGTATATTTGGGATAAATTTAAAGCGATGTGGATATCTTCTAAGGCATTGAAGACTTTAGAAGCTGTGACTTCCATTCAAAATAAAAAAGCACACCGTCCCTTCAATCCTAATTCAGAAGCACATCAAAACTTTCTTAAAAAGTTAGACTTGGAAATAGAAGAACTTCGTTTAAAATATCCTCATATTTACTTTCAGTAAAGGCATTTATTTTAATAGTGAAATTAAAAATATACGATATTCATCGTATGGTATAGTGTTGTCTTATAGTAGAAATTTGTGGTTCTATTAACCAATAAATTTTTACCAATGAGAAAATTAAAGCAAAGCATACTCAGTGTTACAATCATAACAGTTATGATGTTCCTGTCCTGTTCTAGTAGTGATGATGGCGGTAATGGTGGTGATGCTCCTACAGGGACGCTTGTCGCTAAAGTAGATGGCGCAAGTTACCAATCGATGGAAATTTCTTCTTCTGCAACGATAGCCAGTACGCCAACGGGCCAAAGTCTTCTAATAGTAGCCTCCAACAGTGATGGTAATGCATTCTCTTTTACCATTTTTGGCTATGACGGTGTTGGCACCTATGATTTTGATGGCTCTGTTCTCTCTGCAGTTAATGTGGGTTCGTATACTGAAACAGCCGTTAATTTAAGTAACCCGGCTAATTCTACAACCGAGATTTGGCAGGCTCCTTATGAAAACTCTTATGTAGGTAGTCTCAGTGTCTCAGAAGAAACCGACACCCATCTAAAAGGTACTTTTGAGTTTACTTGCAAAAACTTAAATGGCGATCAGTCGGTTAAAACCATTTCAGATGGTGAGTTTAATTTAGGCATTCAAAACAATTAAGCGTAATTCTATGAAAGCACAATTTAAATACATCTGTAATATCGTGTGGGTTTCCCTTATTATAGCTATACATCCCATGAACGCGCAACAATCAATTGGGCCAGAGCACCGCTACGAGTTGGGGTCTAAAATTAATGAAATGACATTGACACTTGGAGGTGTACTCGTTGTAGCTACTAATGATGGTCTTGTGGGTATAAAACCTTCAGAAGAACACCCTGTTTTTACATTCAATAATTTTGGAAGGTTAAAACCAGAAGAAACGGAATTTATTCCAGGCTCACCTTACGTCATAGTTTCTCAAGGTGCCGGATCTAAATTGGCAGGTATCTCTAAAACAAAACGTGCTGTCATAGACTATGTCAGTGGTCGTGTTATTTTTAATTCGGAAGCGGATCAATGGAATCAAGTATATACCTGTAATGTCATTTTACCGCAGAATAAACTTATCATAAGTGGTATTCAAAAAGTAGGAGATAAATTTGAAAAAATGACTCCTAAAGTTGCGGTATATGACTTGTCTAGTTCAACTTTAGACTATAGTTTCTTTTTAGATAAACCGGGTCGAGTAGGCATGGCTAAAGACTTTAGTGTTACCGGAACACCATTGCTGTTAAAAGAGTTTTTAATTATTCCAACGGCACAAGGTTTAATCGCAAAATCTCATGATGGAAAGGAACTATGGACTGCCAAAATAAAAAATGTTAGTAAGATGATAGCTGATGCTTCAGAAAATGAAATTTACGGTTTTGAGGCAGTAAACGCAGGTAAAAATACGCGGATTCATAAAATTGATAAGAATGGTAAAGCGCTGTGGGATGATGACAGAAAAATAAAAGGTACAGTTTCTAAATTTGAAATACTGCCTCAAGGGTTAGCTGTAGTAAGTAATAAAAGTAGTGGTGGAGATACTAGTGTTTTTGCAACAAAGGATGAATCTGAAATAGCTTTTTTAAGTGCAGCATCGGGTGAAGATTTGTGGCATAAAGCACCTAAAACCAAAGGGTACGTACAGCATTTTTATGTTATGGAAGACGGTATTTTATTTGGGATACAATCTGGTGGGATTAACAAAATTTCATTTGATGGGAACCCGTTGTTTAAGAAACCTTTAAAAACGGGAGAAAATATCTTAATCATGGCACATTCTCCACAAGGCCTTATATACATTACCAGTGAGGATGCTAATATCGTGAATTTAGCTACTGGCGAATCAGTATGGAAAAAGCCATTAAAATATAAAAACTCGGCTTCAGTAGCTTCTACTTTTGATACTGAGAATGATCGGTATTTAATAGCAGCAGCTAATAAAGTTTATGCTATTGATGCTAATTCTGGAGATGTGTCGGAATTGACACAAATAAAATTTGAAGAAAAAGAAGCCGCAAATACAATTGATATACGTGGCGAAAATATCTTTTTAGCAGCCTCTCAGAATATGATGCTTTTAGGCAAAGAAGGCAAAGAAATTTATCATAGTTATCATAAAGCTCCAGGGAAAAGTGGTTTTATGAAAGTCGTAGGTGGTGTTGTGGCTGCCGCGTCTTTAGTGGCTACTGCTTCTACAGCCTTAGCTGCTGGTGCTAATAATAATGGCATCGGTGCCAATAACCTACGTAATTATAACGATTATGGTAAGGAAGCTAAACGTGCTTCAGAAATGTTTGCGTCTATCAGTGATGCGTCTTTTAAAATGATGTCCCAACGTTTTAAAGCGACTTCTGCAACCAAAGATGCACAGTTTATTTTAACTAAAATTGGCAAAAATGTTGGTTTAGTAAAAGTGAATAAGGATACAGGTAACATAGAAAAAGAGATTATTTTAAATAATAAAAAACCAGAATATAAGGTCGACGATTATGGAGGGTATTTGTTTTACCAAGCTACTGACAAATCAATTTTCACATATAATTTAAACGAATAGAAGATGTAATACTATAGACAGACAAAGCGTAATATTATGCATTACGCTTTATCTTTTTATGACTTTGTTTATCGAAAAAAAGTGTAGCACGATAAATAAATGTTATATTTCATTAGTAATATGTTAAAATATAGCTTATTAAGGTCAGTATTGGGTTGTGATACTATTACACAAAACTTCTATTATATGAATAAAATTATTGGATTTCTAGTTTTGGGTTTATTTACAAATATTGTTTGGTCTCAAAATTTAGATAGTTTACTTCTTAACGCAAAACAAAACCCTAACGATTCTATTAAGATACGACTGTATAATAAAGTGGCTTTTAGTTATATTTTCAATGAACCTAGTAAAGCCATAGAAATTATAAGAGAAGGTAAAGCGCTTGCTAATACTGCTAAATTTAATTTTGGACTCACAGAACTTATAAATACGCAAGGTATCTATATGGATGTGACAGGGCAGTCAGATTCGGCTAAATATTATTTTGAAAAAGCACTGCAGTTAAGTCGGCAGCATAAGTTTCAAAATATCGAATCTATGTGTGTTAACAACTTAGGGATGTTTAATTGGAACCGAGGTAATTACGATACAGCGTTAGATTATTTTTTTCAATCTTATCGCATAGATGAGTCTCGTAACAACGAAAAGTCTACCGGTGCGGCTCTCAATAATATTGGTTTAATTTACCAAGAGATGAATCTTAGTGAGAAAGCCTTAGAGTATCATAAAAAAGCTTTAGCTGTTAGAGAGAAATATAAATTAGAAAACGATCAAATAGCGTCTTTAAATAATATAGGAATAAATCTTAAGGATTTAGGGCGAACAAAGGAAGCTATTGTTTACTTTAAACAGGGCATAGTATTGGCAAAGAAAACGAATAATTTAATAGATTATTACAGGCTTTTAGATAATCTGGCCAATGCGTATTACATGCAAAACAACCATGAGTTAGCTTTAAAAACCTATTTAAAAGCATTGGATAGAGCAAGTCATTTTAAAGCAGATGAGAAGAGTTTATTATCTATTTATAATAATATTGCTAGTCTCTACAATGAAAAGAATAAACCTAAGCTAGCCCTAAATTATATAGAAAAAGGCTTTGCGCTTACTGATACCTATCCCGATATAAAATTGGTAGCAGCCGATTTGTATTTAACTAGTGCAGAAAGCCATTATATGCTAGACGATTTTGAAAAAGCAAGACATTTAAAATCTGAATATATCGTCTTAAAAGATTCTATTTTCTCAGAAGTTAATGCGGAAAAAATAGCAGACTTAGAAATAAAATACGAAACTGAAAAAAAAGAAACAGAAATTTTATTACAACGTGCAAAAATTGCAGAGCGTGATTTATTAATTCAAAAACGGAATTATCAATTATGGAGTCTCATAGGCTTTGCTGTTTTACTTAGTATTGTTGGCGGGCTGTTTTACAATCAGCAAAAAATAAAAAATGCACAGCTGCAAAAAGAGAATGAACTTAAAGACGCTTTATTAAAAATAGAAACTCAGAATAAGTTGCAAGAACAGCGCTTAAGAATTAGCAGAGATTTACACGATAATATAGGGGCGCAACTCACGTTTATAATTTCTTCTATCGACAATTTGAAATTTGTTTTTGATATAAAAAATCCTAATCTAAATAATAAATTAACGGCTATTAGTGATTTTGCATCCGATACCATTTATGAATTACGAGATACTATTTGGGCTCTTAATAAAACTGAAATTTCATTAGATGATCTTCAGGTGCGTATTTCTAACTTTATCGATAAAGCTAATCTTGCCTCTCAAAATATTCTATTTAATTTTACGGTGAACGAATTGGTAGATACAAATCATGTTTTTACTTCTACCGATGGTATGAATATTTACAGAATTACTCAAGAAGCTATTAATAATGCTTTAAAGTATGCAAAAGCCAATAGAATAACAGTGTCAATTTCTCAAAAAGAGTCCCGGTTTATTATAAAAATAATTGATGATGGCATAGGTTTTATGGTCTCTGAGGTAACCTTAGGAAATGGATTGCGTAATATGAAAAAACGCGCACAAGATATTGGTGGTGATATAAAGATAGCATCAGAATTACAGAAAGGTACGGAGGTAACCTTATATTTATAAGGTGCGTAAATGAAGATTTATTTTGGTTTATACAGAATATCTGATTTGAATCGTAGCGAATCGAGTTAAGTTCAATTTAAAAAAGGTGGGCATAAACTTAAAAACTAACAATTTGTTGATCTAAGGATAAAAAGAGGTTGACAAGTGATAACTAAAAAGCAAAAGATTTGAAAATAAAAATAGCAATAGTAGATGATAATTCGTTTTTAATTAAAACGGTTGAAGAAAAGTTGTCGTTTTTTGACGATTTAAATGTAAAGTTCAGTGCCTTAGATGGATCTGATTTATTAGAACAACTAAAACGCAACCATAATCTCGATTTAATTTTAATGGATATAGAAATGCCAGTGCTAAATGGTATTGAAACTACAGAGATAGTCAAACAAAAATACCCTCATATAAAAATTATAATGCTCACTGTTTTTGATAATGACGAACATATTTTTAATGCCATAAAAGCTGGTGCGGATGGTTATTTGCTAAAAGAAATTAATGCAAGAGATTTACATTCAGGAATTTTAGAAACCTTAAATGGTGGTGCTGCTATGAATCCTTCAATTGCTCTAAAGACTTTAAAATTATTAAGAAAACCATTTGTGTCTACAAATTCAAAAGATATAGAAACCATAAAACTCACCGAGCGTGAAATTGATGTCTTAGAGCAATTAAGCAAAGGCTTAAGTTATAATGCTATTGCGGATAATCTTATTCTTTCTACAGGTACTATTAGAAAACATATAGAAAATATATATCGAAAGCTTCAGGTTCACAATAAATTAGAAGCCGTACAAAAAGCGAGGCGGAACAATCTTATTTAACCCTAACACTTTCCGGAACCAAAACGGTGTAATCACCATTGTTTCTAATCACATCGCGCACTATGGATGATGAGATAAAAGACGTTTTAGAAGCGGTGAGTAAAAATACAGTTTCAATTTTAGAGAGTTTTCGATTGGTATGCGCAATGGCTTTTTCAAATTCAAAGTCCGCAGGATTTCTTAAGCCTCTTAATATAAATTTGGCATCAATGTCTTTACAAAAATCAATTGTTAAGCCTTTGTAGGTCACAACTTTTACTTTAGATTCGTGTTTAAAGGCGTCTTCAATAAACTTTTTTCTTTGGTCTAGAGAAAACATATATTTTTTTTCGGCATTGATACCTATGGCCACCACCACTTCATCAAACAATTTAATACCACGCTTTATAATATCGAAATGGCCATTTGTTATAGGGTCAAATGATCCGGGAAATAGTGCTCGTTTCATTACAGTAATTTTGTAGTATCCACGCTAAATAGAGGATACTTGTATGAGTTTCAAATATAATTATTATTTATGCAAAGCTTCTTCAATAGCGTTTCCAAATAAGTCTTCTAAGGTAATATTGGCTTCTTCTGCTTGTTGAGGTAAAATACTTTCTTTGGTTAAACCTGGTACAGTATTTACTTCTAACAAATAAGGTTCGTCGTTTTTGAAAATAAATTCACTTCGCGAAAATCCTTTCATTTTTAAAATTTCGAATATTCTTTTAGCTTCGAGTCTTACTTTATTAGCATACTCCTCAGATATACGAGCTGGAGTAATCTCTTGCGACTGCCCTAGATATTTAGCTTCATAATCAAAAAAATCATTTTCTGAAACAATTTCGGTAATAGGTAACACAAGAGTTTCACCTTTATATGAAATAACACCTACGGAAACTTCAACACCATCTAAAAATTGTTCAATAATAATTTCGTTATCTTCTTTAAAGGATTTTTCTACTGCAGCTTGCAAATCTTCTTTTTTATAGACTTTTGAGATTCCAAAACTGCTTCCTGCCTTATTTGCTTTAACAAAGCATGGTAGTCCCACTTTAGCGATTATGGCTTCTTCATTAAGAGGATCACCAAGATTAAGGTGATAACTTTCTGCTGTTTTAATGCCATAAGGTTTTAAAGTGGCTAATAAATCGCGTTTATTAAACGTTAATGCTGCTTGGTACATAGAACAGCTTGTTTGTGGCATCCTTAACAATTCAAAATAGCCTTGCATATACCCATCCTCTCCTGGAGAGCCATGGATAGCGTTAAAAACGCAATCAAATTGTATTTTAGTTTCATTTACTACAACTGAGAAATCGTTTTTATCAATGGGGAATTCTTCATCATTATCATTGACAAATACCCATTTGTTTTCAAAAATATGTATACGATAAGCATTGTACCTATCTTTATTAAGCGTGTTGTAAACTACATCGCCACTTAAAAGGGAAATCTTGTATTCGCTAGAATAGCCTCCCATTATAATTGCAATATTTTTCTTCATCTATTAGACCCAAAAATTGGGTGTCTTTTAAGTTTAAAAAGCCGTAGCGTAAAAGTATCATTTATTTTCAATAATCTAATTCTCTAATTCATACGTATTTTATTTTTGTGTCGTTATTATTTCTTAGTTTTGTCAACAATTATTTGCATATGAGTTTTGTTAAGTTTCTTACCAGTAAAGTGTTTGTTAAACAATTGGCGTTGGCTATTGTAGCGTTGGTTGTATTAGGTTTTATAGCTTTAAAATGGCTAGCCATTACTACAAATCACGGAGAGTTTGTGGTGGTACCAGATCTAAAAGGGAAATCCTTAGAAACTGTTGGAATAGAATTAAAGGATCATGAATTAGCTATGGAGATACAAGATTCAGCTAATTATAACCCAAAATATCCTAAGTTTTCTGTGATTGAACAAAGCCCGAAAGCCGGAGCTCATGTAAAAGAAAACAGAACTATTTATTTAATATTAAACCCTTCTGGTTACCGTAAGGTCGAAGTGCCCAACATTTTGAAACGTACCTTTAGACAAGCCAAACCTCAATTAGAGGCTTTAGAATTTGAAATCGGTGAAATCACCTATAAAGATGCTATTGGAGAAGGAGTCATCTCAATGTCTCACAAAGGTAAGCCTTTAACGCCTGGTACATTATTACCCTTAACATCTAAGATAGACTTGGTATTAGGTAACGGTAAACTATAATTAAACATAATGCCAAATATTCCTGATATTTCAAACGAAGACGAAAACGAATTATACGAGCACCACGCTTTTAGAGTTGTGGCTGGTCAGCAACCGCTTCGTATCGATAAATACCTAATGAATTTTATTGAAAACGCTACGCGAAATAAAATTCAGGCAGCCGCTAAAGATGGTAGTATTTTTGTGAATGACGTTCCTGTAAAATCTAATTACAAGGTAAAACCCAACGATTATATTACGGTTAAGTTTGAACATCCACCACACGAGAACCTTTTAGTTGCTGAAGATATTCCTATTGATGTGGTGTACGAAGATGACGATTTACTTGTGGTTAATAAACCTGCAGGTATGGTGGTGCATCCAGGTCACGGCAATTATTCTGGGACCTTAATTAATGGTTTAATTTTTCATTTTGAAAACCTACCCAACAATTCTAGTGAAAGACCAGGATTAGTGCATCGTATAGATAAAGACACTAGTGGTTTATTGGTGGTAGCTAAAACGGAACAGGCTATGGCGCATTTATCCAATCAGTTTGCTAAAAAAACGAGTGAACGCGAATATGTGGCTTTAGTTTGGGGAAATGTGAAAGATGACGAAGGTACCATTGAAGGTAATATTGGACGCCATCCTAAAAATAGATTACAGAATACGGTATTCCTAGATGATGATGAAGAACATGGAAAACCGGCAGTAACACATTATAAAGTTATAGAACGATTAGGGTATGTAACTTTAGTGAGTTGTAAACTTGAAACAGGACGTACACACCAAATCCGTGTACACATGAAACACATTGGTCATACCTTATTTAATGACGAACGTTATGGAGGTGAACGCATCTTAAAAGGTACGACTTTTACTAAATATAAGCAGTTTGTAGATAATTGTTTTAAGATTTTACCTAGGCAAGCACTACACGCCAAAACACTGGGGTTTGTTCACCCGACGACGGGAGAATTTATGAAATTCGAATCCGATATTCCAAAAGATATAGCACAATGCGTTGAGAAGTGGAGACACTACGCTAAGCACATGGATTAGCTAATTTTAGCTTCTTTTTATATAGAGATTACTTATATCACTATCACGATTAGTTCTCATTAATATTTGAAACTCTTTCTTTATCATCGTATTTTTACATTGAGAAAGAAAATAATAGAAGAACCTTAATGTACATCTTGTTTGTGCAAGATGTCGTTACTGAAATAAATTCAGCAAAGCATGAAACTAGTACTATCACCAGCAAAATCTTTAGATTACGAAACTACACTGCCAACGACAAAAACTACAGAGGGTATTTTTTTAGATGAAGCAGATCGTTTAAATAAAATATTAAAAAAGAAATCTGCCAAGAGTCTTTCTAAGTTAATGCATATTTCAGATAATTTAGGGCAGTTAAACTATGAGCGTAATCAAGAATGGGCATTGCCATTTACAAATGATAATGCCAGACCTGCAATATATGCTTTCAGTGGCGATGTGTATAGAGGTTTAGATGCGTACAATATTCCTATAGAAAAATTAGATAGAGTAGAAAACACTGTTAGAATTTTATCTGGTTTATACGGTGTACTAAAACCATTGGATTTAATACAGCCTTACCGTTTAGAAATGGGAACTAAAATGCCTATCGGAAAAAATAAAAACTTATATGAATTCTGGAAAAAGAAAGTGACCAAAGCCTTAAATGACGAGTTACAAGAAGATGAGGTTTTTATAAACTTGGCTAGTAATGAGTATTTTAAAGCTATAGATACTAAGGCTTTAAAGGTGCCTGTTATAAACATAGCTTTTAAAGAATTTAAAAATGATAAATATAAAATCATAGCCATTTTTGCGAAATTGGCTAGAGGATTAATGGCACGTTATATCATTGATACAGATGCCAAAACCTTAGATGATATTAAAGGTTTTAATTATGAAAACTACGGGTTTAGCGAAGCATTATCTTCTGAACACGAATTAGTGTTTACAAGATAAAAGGTAACTAACCATAAATATGTATTACTTACTTATAGTTGTCCAGTTGTATTGTTTATACCATGCGTATAAAAATAGTAAACCTTACTACTGGTATTTTCTTATCTTTTTTATTCCTGCTATAGGATCCTTAATTTATATCATTACTCAGATATATAACAAGCGCGATGCTGAAAAAATTCAAGAAGGGATTACAACAGTTCTCAATCCTTCAAAACAGATTAAAGATTTAGAAAAGAAAGTACAATTTGTAGATACCTATGCTAATAGAATGGCATTAGCTGATGCATATTTTAAGTTTAAAGATTTTCCTAATGCTATTTTAAATTATAAACAAACTTTAGATGATACTGTTCAGGATGATTATTATGCTAGGCAAAAATTAGTACAATGTTATTTTCAAATCAATGATTATAAAAGTGTAATTGAGCAGGCTGAGTATATAAAAGAAAATTCAGAATTTAAAGGGTCTATACCACAGTTCTGTTATGGTTTAGCATTAAATAAAAAAGGAAGAGCTGATGAGGCCGAAATACAGCTTAAACAAATAGATAGACCGTACTCTAACTATGCCGAGCGTGTAGAGCTTGCAAAATTTTACCTAGAATATGATAGAACTAGAGAAGGGAAGGAGCTTTTAGAAGAGATTTCAACAGAGTCTAAACGTTTAACAAAACCCAATAGAAAACTTTACGGTTCAACTATTGCTGAGGTTAAGCGTCTGTTGTCTAAACTATAGTATTTTGAATTATATCTAAGTTAGTTAATTAGTAAGTGAAATTTAATTTCTAACTACGTTGAGTTAATCTTCCGTACCCCAAGGAGCTTCTGGTGTTTCAATGGCCTTGGTTAAATCAAAACGTACAGTAAACAAGCGATCAGTTCCTATACGACGAAGATTGTATGTGAGACTAATGTCATCAATAGTAAACCACCAAACATTTGAAGATGCTGCAGGTATTACCCTAGAAATAGGTGCATCGTTCTTAAATAGTTGTACGCACAGCTAATATACATGAATTCTTAATAGTTATTTAATAGAGACCACAGACTCATGTTTAAGCAGTTTCACGTTGCATTATAATCGCATTTAGGTTAAAGAATAGAGAAAATAAGTTAAACTAAGGCTGTGCAAATCTTACATTAGAGCAAAATTTAATGATGAAAAAAACACTACAAATAGGAAATATTATTGCGCTAATTTTAACCATAGGTGTTAATTACCTATCTAACACTGGTGTTTTAAATAATACGACCATTGGTGAAGTCTCTAATACTTATCGCTCTTTACTTACTCCTGCAGGATATACTTTTGCAATTTGGGGAATGATTTACCTACTTCTTATTGGATTTGCGATTTATCAAGGACGAAGCTTATTTTTAAAGGTTCATAATGATGCTGTAGTTAAGAGAACAGGTTGGTGGTTCATTGTCTCATGTATATGTAACTCGCTTTGGGTATTTGCCTGGATTTATGAACATACCTTAGTATCTTGTGTTTTTATTTTTCTTTTACTGTTTTCACTTTTAAAAATTGTATTGAACAATAGAATGGAGTTAGATGATGAGTCTTTACCCATTATAACTTTTGTTTGGTGGCCATTTGTAATATATTCTGGTTGGGTTACCGTGGCGAGTATAGCAAATGTCGCGACCTATTTAGTAAAAATAGATTGGGATGGTTTTGGTATTTCAGCAACCATTTGGACTATTTTACTGATCTTAATAGCCGTCGTTATCAACGTCATCGTCACTTGGAAACGAAATATGAGAGAGTTTGCCCTTGTTGGTGCTTGGGCTTTAATAGGTATAGGAAATGCTAATCGTTTAAGCAATGAATTGTTAATGCATATAGCTTTTTGCAGTGCTGCTTTGTTGATAATAAGCAGTAGTATTCATGGATTTAAAAACCGTGATACCAATCCGCTTATCAAATTTCAGGAATGGAAGAAATCATAGGATTTAGAAGATAATAAGCATTTTACTAGAGTCAGGCTTAAAATAGCTGTAACTTCGCTCCAAATTAAAAGGAGTGACCTAACTAAATAGCGTTTGCTTCATAAACACTATTTATGTCATTTAAATCATTAGGCTTATCTGAGCCTTTACTACAAGCTATCCAAAAAAAAGGATACGAAACACCATCTCCAATTCAAGCAAAAGCCATTCCTTCAGTATTAGAAGGAAAAGATGTTTTAGCTTCGGCTCAAACCGGAACAGGGAAAACAGCTGGTTTTACCTTGCCAATGCTTCATCTATTATCACAAGGTGCTGAGCAAAGACACAAACCAATTAGAGCCTTAATTTTAACTCCTACGCGAGAATTAGCCGCTCAAGTTTTTGCCAATGTTAAAGAATATAGCGAGTTTCTAAACATTAAAAGTACCGTTATTTTTGGTGGAGTGAATCAGAAACCACAAGTCAATAAATTACGTCAAGGGGTTGATGTTTTGGTGGCTACACCAGGACGATTGATTGATCTCGAAAACCAAGGGCTATTGTCTTTAAATAAAGTTGAAATTTTTGTCTTAGATGAGGCTGACCGTATGTTAGATATGGGATTTTTGCGCGATATTGAACGCGTTATGAAATTGATCCCTAAAAAACGACAGAATCTTATGTTCTCTGCAACGTTTTCTAAGGATATTAAGAAATTAGCATACTCCATTCTTAATAACCCTGTACAAGTTGAAGCCACTCCAGAAAACACAGCTGTTGAGGTCATTAAGCAAAAGGTGTACCGTGTAGCTAAGGGTAAAAAAACAGGTTTAATTATTAAATTAATTTCTGAAGGTGACTGGAAACAAGTTTTAGTTTTTACCCGAACAAAGCACGGAGCAAATAAGTTGTGTAAAAAAATGATTAGCTCAGGTATTACTGCCGCAGCGATTCATGGCAATAAAAGTCAAGGTGCGCGAACAAAAGCCTTAGCCGGATTTAAAAACAACTCCATTAGAGTGCTTGTAGCTACAGATATTGCAGCGAGAGGTTTAGATATACCATTGTTGCCGCATGTTATCAATTTTGAATTACCAAATATTGCCGAAGACTATGTGCATAGAATTGGTAGAACGGGAAGAGCAGGAGCAGAAGGTGAGGCGATGTCTTTAGTTAGTGCTGATGAAACGCTATATCTTAAAGGTATTGAAAAGTTAATTGGTGAGAAAATTGAAGTTGAAATCATTGAAGGTTTTGAACCCGATCCTAATGCCTCTACAGAACCTATAAAACCCGGGCAAAATAGAAATCAGGGACGTCGTAGAAGTTCTAACTCTAAGAGTTCTAATAATTCTAGAAGTTCTAAACCTGATCGTAATAAAAGTAGAAGTCGAAATAAGAATAGTAGTAATAGACGTTAAGCTATGATATCAGCTTTAAAAGAAAAAATAATAGAAGTTTGCGATAAAAAGATTGCTCAAAAAGGGGCTAATGTTGGGATTTCATTTTATGCGTTTTTCAAGAATAAAAATGACAATCCAAAAATGTTAATGGAAGCCGCAACATGGTGGATAGAAACACATCAATTAGATCATTTTGAAAAAGCGGTAAAGATTAAGGCCTTAATAGAGAACTAGATGTTAACACAGCCAAATAATCCACTTCATGGTGTAAAGCTAGAACAGATCCTCATAGAGCTTCAAGCTCACTATGGCTGGGAGTATATGGGTTACCAAATTAATATTCGCTGTTTTACCCACGACCCTTCTATGAAATCGAGCTTAAAGTTTCTAAGACGTACACCTTGGGCACGCACTAAAGTTGAGCGTATGTATTTAGAATATTTAAAAAAGAACCCAAAATAGACAATAGACTTTAAATGTTGTCCTTTTTTTGTAATCATATTATGGGTAATGTCTTCCCTTTTTTCTTATCTAAATAATGGCGTAAGACTCCACCTTTAACATTGTTTACATCAAATTCTACAATAAACGCGTTTTCGTCAATGTCTTCTATTATACGATGCATTTTTTTGATGTCAATTCGGTTAATTATGGTGTGAATGATATCAAAATCTTGCTGAGGTCCTTTGCTGCCAAATCCTTTAGAACCTTTGTATGTGGTTAAGCCAACTCCTAATTCTATCATAATAGCGTGCTTTATTTCTGCATAATGGTTAGATACTATAGTCACACCGATAAAATCTTCAAAACCTTCTATGGTCATATCCGTTACTTTAGCAGTTACAATGTAGGTGAGAATAGAATACAGTGCAATTTCTAAGGAAACTACAAGAGCTGTAATACTAAATAATATAATATTAAACATCAAAATTACTCTTCCGATGCTTAAGCCAAATTTATCGTTGAGGTAAATACCTAAGATTTCTGACCCATCTAAGACGGATCCGTTTCTAATTGCAATACCAATTCCACCTCCTAAACACAGACCACCAAAAATAGAAATAAGCAGTTTGTCATCGGTTATGGTGTCATAATTACCAAAATGGATTAAAGAGGCAAAACCGAGAATGCTCAGTACCGATTTTATAACAATGCGTTTAGAAACCGTATAATACCCAAGAATTAAAAAAGGTAAACTAAAAATAATGAGTAATAAAGAGATGTCTACACCAATAAGCCTGTTTACGAGAAGGGCAATTCCGGTAACACCACCATCCATAAAACCATTAGGTAGTAAAAAAGCTTTTAAGCCAATGCTGGCCAAAATGATGCCAAGGACAATTTGAGTTAGTTCTGAAAAAAAATTATACCGTTTGGAGTGTTTCAAGTTTTAAGGTTTAATTCAGGAAAAGTTACAAAAACCATTTTAACTAGATGATGTTCCAAGCAGATATTTAGAATTTTATTAAAATTGAAAAATGAACTTTAAAAATAGCTGCAATTCCTTATTTTATCTGTCTTAAACCTTCGTAAACTATAATGCTCACTGCATTTGCTAAATTCAAACTTCTAATAGATGTGCTATATAGAGGAATTTTAAAAAGTTGAGAGGCATAACGTTCTATTACTGGTTTGGGTAAACCAACCGACTCTTTACCAAATACCAAAAACATGTCATCTTCAAATTTAATGTCCCAATGATTTTGGGTCCCATGACTCGATAAAAATACCATTTTAGCATTTTGGTTTTTCAGGAAAAATGCTTCCATATTATCATAATAAATCACTTTTAAATGTTGCCAATAATCGAGTCCTGCGCGTTTTAAACGCTTGTCATCAATTTCAAATCCAAATGGTTTTACTAAGTGCAATGTAGATCCTGAAGCTAATGCTAATCTCCCGATATTTCCTGTATTATTTGGAATTTCAGGTTCTATGAGTACAATATTAAGCGGCATTTTTTTTTGTGAGTTTAATGAATAGTAATCGGATTAATAATACAAATGGAAAGCCATGAAATACTACATCTAACCAATCTTTAAAAGCCATTCCGACTGCACCTCCTGCAATCCATCGTAACTTACCTAAAAGATGTGGTTCTGGAAAAAAAGGTGCTAAGCCTAAAGTTAAGCAGAGTAAGATTAATAATTTCCAGTCGTTTAGTAATTTCATTATATAAAAAAAAGTCCATTCAAAGATATGAATAGACTTTTCAATTTTTTAGTCTTCAGCAATTACTTTTTTTTCTGCTGACTTTTTATAGTGTCTTTGTCAATGTCAAACTTATTAGTTTCTTGATTGACGTTGGCCGTTGGATTGGTCGGATTGTTTTGAGTTTTTGTAGTTTTAAACTTTTTTTTATCTTTTATAATTCCCATGATTTCTATGTTTTTAGGTTCAGCAATAAGATAAAAAACAGTGCACACTTTATGTCATAAGACTTTCATAAAATCAGGTAGATAAATGTTAAATAGTTTTAGGATTTATAACGTATAGACATTACAAAATCCTTAATATGTCCTATACCTTTTTCTGTTAAATGTTTAATAAAAGCACTTCCTATAATTGCTCCTTTGCTGTAACGCGTTGCCTGTGTAAAGGTTTCGTGATTAGAAATACCAAATCCTATTATTTGAGGATTCTTCAATGACATATCTGCAATACGCTTAAAATATGAGGTTTGCGAATCTCCAAAGCCAGAACTACTTCCTGTAACACTTGCTGAACTAACCATATAGATAAATCCGTTTGATACCGAATCGATATAACGAATGCGTTCTTCTGAGGTTTGAGGTGTAATTAAAAAGACATTAATTAAGCCATATTTTTCAAATGTTGATTTATATTCGGAATGATATACATCTACAGGTAAATCTGGTATTATAAGACCATCAATTCCAATTTCTTGGCATTTTTCGCAGAAAGCCTCCACACCATATTGTAACATGGGGTTAAAATAACCCATGATAATTAAAGGAATTGAAACCGTTTTTCTAATATCTTTTAACTGCTCAAATAACAGCGCGCTTGTCATGCCATTCTGTAATGCTTTTGTGGAGCTTGCTTGTATGGTTGGGCCATCGGCAAGAGGATCACTAAACGGTAAGCCAATCTCTAATAGATCAACACCACTTTTTTCAAGATTTTCGATAATACTTACAGTATCATTAATGTTAGGATAACCTGCAGTAAAATATATAGATAAAAGCTTATGGTCTTCGTTTAATTTTTGGTTTATTCTGTTCAAAATTTATATTTTATTAATCTGAATAATGATCAGGATTATAAATGCTAAATAAGCCGCCAATTTACAGAAAAACTGAGAGATTATAAGCATTCGTGTCAATATTATCACTAATTGATGTCAACTTCTATAGAATACCAATGTGTGTCTATAAGGGGTATGTCTTCAACACCATGTGTTATATTTAATAACTCCGTGTATAATTATAAACAAATTCTATCGTTATAGATTTGGTATTAAATTATATTTGTAACAACATACAATCATCCATAAAAACACTTATCAAATGATGTGCATCAAAAAACAGTTAATCATCGTTTTTCTTATTATATCTTCAGTTGGTATGGCGCAAAAATCAGCGATTTATACTAGTGATTTACAAGACTATCAAAAGGCGTTAACGTTATATAATAATAAACAATTTAAAGCCGCTCAGGCGTTATTCAACGATGTAAAGTCTACAACAAATGATGCTACAGTAGAATCGGATTGTGCCTATTACATTGCGAATTGTGCTGTAAGACTCAATCAGAATAATGCCGATAATCTTATTACTGAATTTGTGGAAGACTATCCCACAAGTACTAAAAAAAATACAGCGTTTTTAGATGTAGCAGATTATTATTTTAATAACGGAAAATATGCCTATGCACGCAAATGGTACGATAAAGTAGATGAACGTAATATGGCTTTAGCCGAAAAGGAGCGTTTTAACTTTAATTATGGTTATGCTTTGTATTCTACAAAAGATGAAAAGAAAGCGACAAAATATTTAAATCGCGTTGTAAATTCTAAAGCGTACGGTTCACAGGCTAAATATTATATTGGTTTTATGGCGTATCAAGGCGATGATTATGATACGGCAAATGAGTATTTTGATCAAGTTAGCGATAACGAAAAATATAAGGAAAAGTTATCGTATTATCAGGCCGACTTAAATTTTAAACTTGGAAAATTTGAAAAAGCGATAGAATTAGCCGAAGCTCAATTACCAAAAAGCACAACAGCAGAGCAGTCTGAATTATCAAAAATTATTGGGGAAAGCTATTTTAATCTCGGAAAATATGCTGAAGCCATTCCGTATTTAAAAGCCTATAAAGGCAAAAAACGCAAATGGAATAATACGGACTTTTACCAATTGGGTTATGCACATTATAAGCAAAATGATTTTGAAAGCGCCATTTCAGAATTTAATAAAATAATTGGCGGAAACAATGCTGTGGCGCAAAATGCATATTACCATTTGGGTGAGAGTTATATTAACTTAGATAAAAAACAAGAAGCATTAAATGCTTTTAGAAATGCATCTCAGATGGAGTTTGATTTAAAAATTCAAGAAGATGCTTGGTTAAACTATGCAAAGATTAGTTACGATATTGGAAACCCATACCAATCCGTGCCACAAGTTTTAACGGGTTATTTAGAGCAATATCCTAATACCAATTATAAAAATGAAATTGAGACCTTGCTAATCGATTCTTATATTACTTCAAAGAATTATAAGGAGGCGTTAGAGTTATTAAAAGGCAAAAATAGTTTTGAGAACAAAGCAGCTTATCAAAAAGTGGCCTTTTTTAGAGCAGTAGAATTTTATAATGAAAATAAATACAATGAAGCTTTATCCCTTTTTAAAGGCTCTTTAAAGGAACCAATAAATCTTGTTTTTGTAGCGAAAGCCACATTTTGGAAAGCTGAAACCGAATATAATTTATCCAATTATAATGATGCTTTAATTGGTTTTAAACAGTTTGATGGATTTAGTGAATCTTCAGGATTATCAGAAAATGAAAACCTAAACTATAACTTAGCTTATACCTATTTTAAGTTGAAAGACTATACCAATGCGTCGCTCTATTTTGAAAAGTTTATTTCTCAAAAACCTAACGATAAGTTGCGCCAAAATGATGCCTATCTAAGATTGGCTGATGGTTATTTTGTATCTAGTAATTATAATAATGCCATTGAGGCTTATACTAAAGCCATTCAGATTAATGAAATTGAAACAGATTATGCTGCATTTCAAAAAGCGATGAGTCAAGGGTATTTAGGAAAAGGTTCAGAAAAAATAGCTGAATTAAAATCGTTCATCAATACCTACCCAAAATCAGCATTACGCGATGATGCGATGTACGAATTGGCAAATTCATATGTAAAATCTAATGATACGAACAAAGCAATGCAAATGTACGATCGTTTAAATTCGGAATATAAAGCGAGTGCATTTACGTCAAAAGCCTTATTACGTCAAGGATTGGTATATTACAATGACAATGATAATACACGTGCCTTAACAAAGTTTAAAAAAGTGGCTACGGATTTTCCAAATTCAGGTGAAGCTGTGCAAGCGGTTTCTACGGTACGCTTAATTTATATCGATCTAGGTCAAGTTGAAGAATATGCAAATTGGGTTAGAACGTTAGATTATGTTGAAGTTTCGGATGTAGAATTAGACAATACCACATATTTGGCAGCAGAAAAGCCATATTTAGATAACGAAACGGACAAAGCGATTCGTCAGTTTAATAAATATTTAAATCAGTTTCCTAATGGTATTCACAGTCTAAAAGCACATTTCTATGTAGCGCAATTGTACTACAAGAAGGACTTATATGATAATGCTCTACCACATTATAAGGCTGTTGTTGAGTCTCCAAAATCTGAATACACAGAACAAGCTGTAGTAAAGCTAAGTGAAATTTACTTGAGTAATTCTAATTGGGAAAATGCGATTCCAGTATTACAACGATTAGAAGTTGAAGCTGATTATCCTCAAAATGTCATCTATGCACAATCTAATTTAATGAATGCCTATTACCAAACAGAAGATTACGTAAAGGCTGAAAGTTATGCTGAAAAAGTGTTAAGCAATGCAAAATTAGATAATAAAGTAAAAAGTGATGCAAGACTGACCATTGCACGTTCTGCTATTAAATCAGGAAACGAATCGAAAGCAAAAACCGCTTATGCTGAGGTTGAAAAAATTGCCACAGGAAGTGTTGCTGCAGAAGCTTTATTCTACAATGGCTACTTTAAAAATAAAGAAGGATTGTACGAAGTTTCAAATGAAACCATTCAAAAATTAGTTAAAGATTACGGAAGTTATAAGCTGTATAGTGCCAAAGGTTTAGTGGTTATGGCTAAGAATTTTTATGCTTTAGACGATGCGTTTCAAGCCACATATATATTAGAAAGTGTGATAAGTAATTTTCCAGATTTTACAGAGGTTGTAAATGAAGCCAAACAAGAATTAAGTAAAATAAAAGTCGAAGAAGCGAAGACCAATTCATCTGTTGAGACGGATGAGAACTAAGTGCCTTCGAAAGCAAGTATCTCAGAGTCGAAATTCAACAACTTAATTTTAAGTAATGAAAAAACTAAAACAACTTACATTATATATTCCAATTTTATTACTAACATTTACATTTACGTCATGTGGTGACGACGACGAAACATCAGAAGTTGTTGATGTGTTTTCGGGTTGTTGTTCAGGATTGACCGCATTTGGTGAAGATGTTGACAATTTAGATCAATCTCAGGGCGAAATAATTGCTGATAATATTTTTACGCCAAATGGTGACGGTAACAATGATTATTTTCCAATAGAAAATATTGAATTATATAATAATCATGAGGTTACTATTTATTCAATTGATGATGAGGTTATTTTTCAAAGTACAGATTATGGTTCTGATTTTAACAATTTATTTCCTGTTCAAACTCAAGGTCAATTTGGAGTAGATGGTTTAGCAGACGGAACTTATAAATACAAAATTGTTGTAGAAAATGAGCAAACATTCAAAAAATCAGGTCTCTTTTGTTTATTCACAAATAATCCTTCTATTGAGCAAAATTTTGCTGAATGTGATCCCTTGCAGCCAGGTGAATTCGATCAGATATTAACTGGTTTTTAGAGTTAGATAGTTTCAATCAAATCAAAATAATACACATGAAAATTAAACATATAATCTTAGCAATTTTTACTTTAAGTTTAACTTTTAGTTATGCTCAAGAAAAAGATACCATAGCAAACCAAACCGTTAACGTTATAAAACCATACACGCCAACAATTTCGGATGCTTTTAAAATTAAGGATAATCCAAAGTTGAGTGATTCTAATACGGTAAAGAAGAAGGAGATTAAGTATAATATCTTTTCAATTCCAGTAGCGTCAACCTTTACACCTGCAAAAGGAAAGGCAGCAACGGTAGAAAGAGCGAAAGCTGTAAAATTATATGATAATTATGCTTCTTTAGGTATTGGCTCTTACACCACTATTTTAGGTGAAGTGTACCTTAATCATGAATTGAGCAGGGACGAAAATGTCGGAGGTTATTTTAGTCACCATTCGTCGCAAGGTGGCATTGATGATGTAGTACTAGATGATGATTTTTCTAAGACCAAATTAAATGCCTATTACAAAAAAAACGACAGAGATTTTACATGGCAAGTTGATGGAGGATTTAATTTACAAACCTACAATTGGTACGGTGTGCCACTAGAATATTACGAGGAAAGTGACTTAGATGGTATTGATGCAGGCCAAACGTACAACGACCTTTACTTTGGTGGTAAAATTGATTTTGAAGATGCTATTGTAAAAGATGCAAGTCTGCGTTTTAGACGTTTTGGTGATAATCACGATTCTGCCGAAAATAGATTAGCGGCTAAATCTAGTGTAGATGTACCTGTACAAGGAGAGCTTATTAATGCAGAAGTATCCATCGATTATCTAGGTGGTTCTTTCGATAGAGATTTAGAAAATATAGGTGAAATTAATTATGGAAATGTATCATTAGGTTTGGCGCCTTCTTACCAAATGCATCGAGAGGATTTAACATTAGACTTAGGTGTGAAGTTTGTGTATTTTAACGATACAGAGTATAGTGATAGTAAATTCTTTATTTATCCAAATATTGAGGCATCTTACCGTTTGGTTGATGAAATATTAATTGCGTATGGTGGACTTAAAGGAGGTTTAATTCAGAATTCTTATTACGATTTTGCAAATGAAAACCCGTTTGTATCTCCATCTTTATTCATTACACCAACGGATCAGCAGTATAAAACTTTTGTCGGTGTAAAAGGAAAACTAACCAATAGTATCGGTTATAACTTAAAAGCGAACTATACTTCAGAAAAGAATAAAGCCTTGTATACATCTAATCCGGCTTCAAATGATCCATTAACAGAATATCAGTTTGGAAATTCGTTCAATGTAGCTTACGATGATGTGACCACCTTTTCAGTGGCAGGTGAATTAAATGTGGATTTTAATAGAAACTTTACTTTAGGTGTAAAAGGTGAATTTTTTGCATACAACACAGATAATCAATCTGAAGCTTGGAATATGCCAGACCTCACAGCATCTTTATTTATGGATTATCAGATTTCAGAGAAATGGTTTGCCGGTTCTAGTATTTTCTTTGTAGGAGAGCGTAAAGATCAAAGCATGTATGTTGATGAACTAAACACATTAAATAATTCAGTTGCAACAGTCTCTTTAGACAGTTATTTTGATATCAATGCCCATGTAGGTTATAAGATTAACGATCAGTTGTCTGTTTTTGCTAAAGCCAATAATATAGCAAGTGAGAATTATGAGCGTTGGTTAAACTTTCCGGTACAAGGATTACAGGTTTTAGCTGGTGCAACTTATCAATTCGATTTTTAAAAGACAACCACGAACTTTGTAAATATATCCGCTAATTACCCCAAAGTAGCTAGTAAAATCATAGACAAAGTTTGGTAATAACAGAAAAGCGTTCCATTTTGGTGCGCTTTTCTTATTTTTACGTACTACTAAACCTAACAACTCATGAAATCTCAGTCTTACAAACCAACTTTTATAACCAACATTCTAAAGAAAAGTAAACAAACCGTTTTATTATGCACCATTTGTGTTTTATGCGCATGTGAAAAGGGAAAACAGGAAGCCGACTTAATGGTTACTAATGCCAATATCTATACTGTAGATGAAGCATTCAGTAAGGCAGAGGCCTTTGTGGTTAAAGACGGAAAGATCATTGCTGTCGGCACCACGTCTGAAATTGGTGAAACATATAAAGCCAATGATACTTTAAATGTAGAAGGCCAAACCATTGTACCCGGATTTATAGATGCACATTGTCACTTTTTAGGGTTAGGGCTTAATCAACAAGCTGTAAATTTGGTAGGTACTAAGAGTTTTGAAGATATGGTAAAACGCGTTTTAAACTTTCAGAATGAAAATAACAAGGAGTTTATTTACGGAGGAGGTTGGGATCAGAATGATTGGGATGACAAAGCGTATCCAAACAAACGTTTATTAGATAAATTATATCCTGAAACACCCATCGTATTATTGCGTATCGATGGTCATGCTTTATTAGCAAATCAAGCCGCTTTAGATTTAGGTAATGTCACTGTAAATTCAAAAATAGAAGGAGGAGAAGTACTTGTGGAAAATGGCGAACTCACAGGTGTATTAATAGATAATGCAGAATCCTTGGTGATGAATCATTGGCCAAATCCTACCAGAAATGAAATAGTTAATGCTTTGTTAGACGCACAAAAAATCTGTTTAGACTTGGGGTTAACAACGGTAGATGATGCAGGATTAGATAAAGAAACAATTAAAATTATAGACAGTCTTCAAGTAGCTGGAGATTTAAAAATGCGCATATATGCTATGGTTTCTGCTTCTGAGTCTAATTTAGATCACTTTTTAGATAAAGGAATCACAAAAACAGAACGTTTAAATGTTCGTTCTTTTAAGTTCTATGCGGATGGTGCCTTAGGATCTCGAGGAGCAATGCTCAAAGCTCCTTATAGTGATAAACCAGGTCATTTAGGATTAATGGTTACAGATTTAGAAACTTTAAAAACGTCTGCAGAACGAATCGCAGATACAGAATTTCAAATGAATACGCATGCTATCGGAGATTCTGCAAATAAAGCTGTTTTAGAAACATATACTAAAGTTCTTAAAGGAAAAGAAGATAGACGTTGGCGCGTGGAACATGCACAAATTGTATCTGAGCAAGATTTTGAAATGTATAAAAACATAATGCCTTCAATTCAACCGACACATGCCACTAGCGATATGTATTGGGCAGAAGAAAGAATTGGAGAAGAACGTTTAAAAGGAGCTTATGCCAATAAGCAATTATTAGAAGCTTACGGTAAAGTGGCATTAGGAACAGATTTTCCGGTAGAGCAGGTGAGTCCCTTCTTAACGTTTTACGCGGCTGTAGCAAGGCAAGATTTAAAAGGATTTCCTGAAGGTGGTTTTCAAATAGAGAACGGATTAAGTAGAGAAGAAACTTTAAAAGGGATGACCATTTGGGCTGCCTATTCTAATTTTGAAGAAGATGAAAAAGGAAGTATCGAAGTCGGTAAATTTGCAGATTTTATTGTGCTAGATAATGATATTATGTCTGTTCCTGTTGCTGAGATTCCTGAGATTAAAGTGGTGCAAACGGTTGTTGGTGGCGAAATTCAATAAGCTATTATTATGATGGTAAAAGCTGTTTGTTTCTCGGTGATTTTTGTGTTTTGTTCAAATTTTATGTCGGCACAGTACGGCTGGACGGAAGCAGAAGTATACTTAAAAAACGATAAGGTATTAAAAGGCCTAGCATCTATACCTATGATGTATGGTACCGTAAATCTAAAAAAAGAACAACTAAAGTTTAAGACTGATAAAAAATCTAAAAAATCAAAATATAAGCCCGAAGACATAGATAGTATAATCTTTACTATTACTTATAAAGAACGTATTGATGGTAAACGTGTAGAGAAAACACGTATTGAAACCTACATTCCTATTTATCTCAATAAAAAGCAAACTAAAATGGGTTTTTCCGAGATATTAGTCGATGGTGAATTAAAGTTAGTAGGGCGCACAATAATGGTTCAGTCAGGAGGTGGTTGGACGCCTGCAACTGGTGCTCCCAACAGTGTTCCAGTTTATAATCCGGGTTATATGGGAGTTCATAACCAAGTGATGATATTACGACCTGGTATAACTCCAGAAATCTTTAATCATGTAAGTCTTACCAAATCCTTTAAAAAAAGAGCTATGGAATATTTTAGCGATTGTCCGGCACTTCAAATTAAAATTGAATCTAAGGAATTTAAGAAAGTCGATTTGCAAGCTATTGTAAGATTTTACAACGCTAATTGTAATTAGTAAAGTTTAGCTAAATAGTCAAAATGTGCACCATCCATAATTTTTTCACACTTTAAACCAACGGTTAAACACGCTGTTTTCAAAGTTTCAAAGTCGAGATACAACCATTTCATAGGTGCTTCTTTTTCCCCTTTATAAGACAAAAAATAATCTAGTTCACCAAGATAACCTTGGTTAAGGTCTAACCACATACCACCATCTTCATCTTCGTACATATATGAAATATCGGAAGAGTCAATGAGAATTTGCCCTTCTGGTTTTAATAACGATTTTAAATGTTTTAAATATGTTGAAACTTGAGATAGTTCTTGAAAAATTCCCGTGCCATTCATTAACAATAGAATGGTATCAAACGTTTCGGTCTCTTCTAAAAGCGGTATAAGTCTAGCATTGATAATACCACGCTTTAGAGCTACTTCAATGGCGCCTTTAGAGTTATCAATGGCTTTTACATTTAGACCTTTTTCTTGTAACCAAAGCGCATGACTTGCTGCACCACAGCCTACATCTAAAATATG
>Ga0193951_1000231_pt1 | contig 26421 bp, 19 predicted proteins | sample BB_2_MG_FD_140370 | JGI IMG/M metagenome (GOLD analysis project Ga0193951, IMG submission 140370) | Microbial mat bacterial communities from the Broadkill River, Lewes, Delaware, United States - BB_2_MG | ecosystem: Environmental > Aquatic > Freshwater > River > Microbial mats | place: USA...
ATATTTGACTTATACCAACAAGTGAATACAAAAAAATCGGGCCTAACAAACTCGAATGGCCTAGGCTTAAGCTTTTGTAAAATTGCCGTTGAAGAACACAATGGTAGCATATGGGTTGAATCAGAGAAAGAACAGGGATCCACATTCTGCCTCCGATTGCCCCTTGAAAATGCTTAAGTAAGATAATCATAAATATTAATTATCCTTATAGAAGAATGAAGAAGCAAATATTAACTTTAGCACTGTGCGTAATTAGTATGGTTGCATTTAGCCAAGCCCAGATTAATGAACATGCCCTAGGATTGCGCTTAGGTGCGGGTAACTCTTTTGGCACGCAAATCTCATATCAGCATGGTCTCTCAAATTACAATCGTGTTGAATGTAACTTAGGCATAAACTCCAACAATAACGGCAATGGATTTAACCTTTCGGGGATCTACCAGTGGGTTTGGAATATAGAAGGTGGCTTTAACTGGTATGCAGGACCTGCGGCAACCATAGGCTCTTGGAGTTATAAAAGTGGCTACGATGGCTCACGTCATTCGGGTGCCTACTTGGGTATTGGAGGACAAATAGGTGCCGAATATAATTTTTCTGAAATCCCTATTCTGGTTAGTATAGATACCCAACCGATGATTGGATTTACAGATGTTTACCACCCTTTTAACTTTGGCTTAGCGTTAGGCCTACGCTATACTTTTTAAGAATATTGTATCATAGAATTAAGAAGCCGGTTAGTATTAATCGGCTTCTTTGTACCTCTTAATTAAACTGAGTTTCTAATAAATAGCCCCTTTACTAAAATACTATCCCTGCCCTAAGAGGACAATTAGCAACTTACTTGGCACCTTTAAGTGATGCTAAGAAAGATCAAATTCTTTCAAACGCTTAATATCACTTTCATGTAAAGAATTATTCAGAAAACTCAAAAACATTTGACAGAGTTCATTAATTTCTATAAACTTGAACATTACAACGTGATTCTCAATAACCTTTATAGTAAAGCACCGTAGAAATTGACAATAAACACATATTGGGGATTAAAAACTTAATTATATGCGCATAATATCATCTCTTAATATAGAACAGGCAGCGGAACCAACATTATGGACTAACATAATGGAGCTAGCCATGCAAGCCAGTAACGATAGTGACTATTTCACACCATCACGCCTGCACGTTGAAATGGATGATAACACCTTATACTTAGCAGCATCATGTGCTCCAGACCTTTATACTACAAAATTAGTTTCGGTTTTTCCCAATAACACAAAGGATGGCAAGGCAGCAACTCAAGGCACAGTATTGCTAAATGACAGTTCAAATGGAGAAGCTCTTGCTCTTTTGAATGGCACCAAACTATCGGCTATGACGCGTGCAGCGGTAGCCTCAGTTGGCGTAAGGCATTTATCTGATCCATTAGCAACAACAATAGGGATTATTGGCGCAGGAGAACAAGGCCGACATGCCGCCTGGATGGCAGCCAACGAGAGAGATTTTGAGCGTATATACATCTACGACAGTTCTCCCATAGCCATTCATGGGTTCATCGATTTTATGACAAAAAAATGCCCGGACATTGATGTTGCGCTGTGCGAAGATGCGCAACAAGTCGTAGTAAACAGTGATATTATTATAACGGCAACCACAGCTGTAGAACCTGTTATTCCCAATTTAGAAGACCTTATTGTTGGCAAGTGCTTTATTTGCATGGGAGCTTACACGCCTGATATGCGCGAGTTGCCAGAGTCTATTTTTCGTCTAATTGATAGTGTTTGGATTGATAATGAAACCTGCAGTACAGAAAGCGGTGACTTAATCCATCCACTTAAAAATAATTTGATTAAACCAGAACAGGTCAAGCCTATTTCAACCTTGGTGGAACAAGCAAATGAGTTAGGATTTAGGGAGACACGCCTGTTTAAAACTATTGGGCATGGCATTTATGACTTGTTTGCGGCAAAACTCGTTTATGAAAAGGCAAGTGAGCATAATTTGGGACAAGTTATTGAGGTTTAACCCACTATTATCACCCAACGAAACCGCATAAAAAAAGCGGGTTAATGCCTACATCAACCCGCTCCTCTATAAAATAATTGTAAATTACTTTTGCTCTTCTGGCTTAACAACTTCAATTAAATCAAGATCAAAAATTAGTGTCGAATTAGGACCAATCTTATCACCTGTAGCACTTGCACCATAGGCCAAGTCTGAAGGAATATACAAACGCCATTTTGACCCTTGAGGCATCAACTGCAAAGCTTCTGTCCACCCTTTAATTACACCTGTTACAGCAAAAGATGCCGTATCTTTACGCTCAACCGAGCTATCAAATACAGTACCGTCAATTAAAGTACCATGATACTGACACTTAACACGATCTTTATCAGTTGCAACAACACCGTTACCTTCTTCTAGTACTTCGTACTGAAGGCCTGATTCTGTTACCTTAACCTCGGAACGCTTAGCATTTTCTTCCAGAAACTTCTGACCTTCTTCTAGGTTAGCAGTCGCCTTTTTTGCTTGCTCAACATCTTTTACCTTTTTGATTTCTTCCATTACCTTACGCAGGTACATGTCAGCAGTCATTTCAGTAAAATACGATTTGTTATAGGCAAACTCATTAAGAAAACCTTTCATGTAAGCATCTTCGCTAATGTCATTAAACATCCCTTTTAAATGATCAAGGTTTGCTTTATTGATCTCCTGCTTGGCAATTACTTTAGCAAATTCAACACAAGCTACCGAATCCACATCAAATGGCCAGCGCTCAAATTGTTTCTTCAATTGATTAGCCTGAAGATAACCCAGTGCATAACTTACACTATCTGTTTGATTGGCAAAGTCCATTTTCCCGCTTTTCGGAACATTAGTACATGATGCCATCATAACAATTGTAAGTACGACAGCAACCAGTAGGTTTGTTACTTTCATAGTATTCAGTTTGAATTGTTAAGAAAAAATATTACTTAATAGACAATAATTCCACTTCAAATACAAGTGTTGTGTGAGGGCCAATTTGCTGACCAGCACCGCGCTCACCATAAGCCAAATCAGATGGAATAGCTAAACGCCATTTACTTCCAACAGGCATCAACTGTAAGGCTTCCACCCATCCCTGGATTACACCATTAACTGGGAATACAGCAGGCTCACCACGCTCAACTGAGCTATCAAAAACAGTACCGTCAGTTAAAGTACCATGGTAATGACACTCAACCTGATCAGTAGCAGCTGGCTTAGCTCCACTTCCTTCTGTCAAAATTTCGTACTGCAAACCACTTTCAAGTGTTACAACACCTTCTTTTTTTGCATTCTCAGCTAAGAAGTCTTTACCGGCCTGAATAGCACCTTCGGCTTGTTTAGCCTGTAGTGCACCAAAAAATTCTTGCAATGTTTGGTTAGCTTCTTCTGCTGACATTTGTGTGTCTTTCCCTTCAAAAGCAGCTTCTAAACCCTTTGTAAACTCTGCATATTCAACCGTCTCGATACCTGATGCTTTAAGATTTTGCGCCAGATTCATTCCAAGGGCATAACTAATTTTGTTCATCTTTTTATTTTTAAGTTTTGATGTTATTTCTATACTGTTCTATTCGTTAAAAAATAACCAGCTGCGAAAATACATTATATAATTCTAATTGTAAAACTTGATTGCCATCAATCAAAAAAGCCTTTCTATAAGAGATAGAAAGGCTTAAATATATCCTTAAATAGGCATTAATAACTGTACATTTCATTCATCACTGTAGAAAACGCCTCTGTTCCCTGCAAACGAAATTCGACCTTCGGTCCATTCCAGGCCTGTGGCCATCCTCCAATGACATTATTAATATAAATCAACTTCACAGCATGTTTACCTTTTCCTAAAGCAATGGTGGTATTATTACGCGAAAAACGCTTCACCTCACCATCATTATCAATAATGAGTTGGTTAGCAATAAATAATTGATCCAGATTAGTCGAAAACTCATAAATACCTTCCTCAGCAAGTTCGAGGTAGCCCGTAAAAATATGAGCTGATGGTTGCTTGTAGTCCGTACGACGATAATCAGTTCCTCTGTTTTCGATCACACCATCACGGGTTTCCCATTCGGCAATGGTATCAAGGTCGGCTACTTTTATAAAGGTGCCTTTGGCAAACTGTTCCGACAGACCAATTTTATTGGTGGTTGGGCTCTCGGCAGGTATTACGTCCGTTTTTACCACTTGTATAGTTCGAATGGCACTTAATTTCCCACTTGGTAAAAGTGTTGCAATCTTCACCGTTTTATTATCTGCAAAAATCAATGGTTGCTTGTATTGAGATGAAAATTGCGTTGGGTTGCTATCATCTGTAGTGTATACCATTGGGTAATGGCGTGTATTGGTAAATTCAATTTTAGCATGGTCTAAAAACACCATTTTATTAACAGGCCCTTCAGGTAGTGGAATGTGGTAATTGATGTTATGCATATCCATACGCACCATTTGATTGTTAATACGCTGAGCAAAACTCTCATAGTTCTTTAACTCAGGCTTTGTCCAATTCACTTCGGCCAAGGCTATAATACGAGGATAAACCCGATACTCTACCAATTCAGGCACGTACATGTATTCAGACCATACATTACCTTGCGTCCCTAACACATGATGCACTTTGTCTTTCGCAAGCTCGGCTGGTACTGGCTCGTAATTATACACGTCTTCCAAGGTAATAAAACCACCAATAGCTACAGGCTCAACCCTACTATCCCCTTGGTAATAATCAAGGTATACGTTCTTATGAGGTGTCATCACCACATCATGTCCTTTAGAAGCAGCTTCAAGACCACCTTCTTCTCCACGCCACGACATGACTGCAGCCGATTCGGCCAAACCACCTTCTAATATCTCATCCCATCCAATCATCTTCTTACCATGAGCCAAAAGCACTTTCTCAATACGTTTGATGACATAACTTTGTAGTTCATGCTCATCCTTTAAGCCTTCTTCTTTCATACGACGCTGGCATTTCTTACACTTTTCCCAGCGCTCTTTAGGGCACTCATCGCCCCCAATATGAAAGTAAGGCGAAGGAAATAGTGCCACAACTTCATCAATTACATCCTCTAAAAACACGAAAGTTGCTTCATTACCAGCACAGAATACATCTGGCTCTACGCCCCACACATTCCTCACCGTAAAAGGACCGCCTGTGCAAGAGTATTCTGGGTAAGCTGCTAATGCTGCTAAAGCATGACCAGGCAATTCAATTTCAGGAACAACCGTTATAAAACGCTCTGCTGCATAGGCCACAATCTCCTTAACATCTTCCTGTGTATAATGCCCCGAGTATTCAAAACCTTCACCTTCCATACGAGTGGCACCAATTTCAGTCAATTTTGGGTATTTTTTAATCTCAATTCGCCAAGCTTGATCTTCTGTGAGATGCCAATGAAAAGTGTTCATTTTAAACATAGCCAGCATATCTAAATGCTTTTTTAAATCCTCAACCGGCACAAAGTGACGACACACATCCAAATGAATGCCCCTCCATTTAAAACGAGGTTCATCAGCAATTTCTACGGCCGGCAAGCTCCATTCTTGATTATTAACAGCTGTAGCACTCTCAATATTGGCTGGCAAAAGCTGCAACAACGTTTGCAAACCATAAAACACGCCCTGTGCTGTTTTACCGGTAAGCTGAATAAAATCAGGCGTTACTGAAAGTGCATAACCTTCATTGCCCATTTCCAGACCCGGATTAATATGAATGGAAATAAAATTTGACTTCGGCTCGTCCTTTCCAAGCGTTAAACTAAAGCCAGTAGAGTGCTTAATCTTGGCATTAAAGAACTCAACCACTTTAGTTGCTTCTTCAGCCTCAACAACCCATTGGGTTTTAGCTGTCAAAACAAAACGACCGGTATTCTCTATTAAAGAATTAGGTTGTGGCACGATATTGATGCGCTCATTACTATCATCAGTTACCTCCCCAGCACACGAAACCATAGTCACTAATAAAGCGATGAATAAAAATTTACTCATTCTCATTTCTCAATAATTTAAGGTTTATAATTGCATTTAAACAAATGCCTTTCAAATCTACCAAATTCTAAGCGAACCCTTTACCTAAAATCAGTTCTTTTAATAGAGTTTCAAAAATGACCTTCTCATTTTAGCACATCCTGACACTATTGATTGAATTACAATCATTAACAATGTCAGCGCTTATTACTGTATTATTTTGTCGTATCTTTGCGCCAGAAAAAGAAATATGACTATGACACATAAAGCCGGCTTTGTTAATATTGTAGGAAATCCTAATGTTGGGAAATCAACTTTATCAAACGAATTGGTGGGCGAACGCTTATCTATTATTACATCAAAGGCACAAACAACAAGACACCGTATTTTTGGCATTGTTAATAAGCCAGAATATCAGATTGTATTCTCAGATACTCCTGGTGTTTTAAAACCGAATTACAAGTTGCAAGAGTCGATGCTGAAATTTTCAAAATCAGCATTAAATGATGCGGACATCATTTTGTATGTAACGGATACCTTTGAGAAACCGGATAAAAACGATGACTTTTTGAGCTCTGTTCAAAGAACAAACATCCCTGTTTTGTTAGTGATCAACAAAATAGACTTAATTGACCAAGAAAAACTAGATACCATTGTTGATTTTTGGAAAGAACAGCTACCTAATGCTGAAATGTTTCCGATGTCAGCCTTGCGTAAATTCAATACACAGAATCTGTTTGATCGCATTGTTGAAATGCTTCCTGATTCACCACCTTTCTTCGATAAAGAAGCCATAACAGATAAGCCAGAACGCTTTTTTGTAACTGAAATTATTCGTGAGAAAATTCTTCTCCAATACAAAAAGGAAATTCCTTACTCAGTAGAGATTGAAGTTGAGGAGTTTAACGAAAGTGAGGAAAGAGTAGAAATCAGAGCTATTATTCATGTTGCTCGCGATTCACAGAAAGGTATTATCATTGGCCATAAAGGGGTTAAATTGAAATGGGTAGGTATAGAAGCCCGAAAAGATTTGGAAGCATTCCTAAAAAAGAAAGTACACTTAACTACCTACGTTAAAGTCACAAAAGACTGGCGCGACAAAGAAAACTTTCTGCGTGGCCATGGTTACGACTTAAAATAAGCTGAGTAACAAGACAAGACACTGGTTTATTTAGTAACGAAAGATTGGTGCTAACAAGGAGTTTAACTACCTTTGCAGCCCCAAAAACAAAAAAAGAAAATTCATCATGGGAAATATAGTTGCAATTGTTGGTAGACCAAACGTTGGAAAATCAACACTTTTTAATCGATTAACCGGAACTCGACAAGCTATTGTTGATGAGATGGCCGGCGTAACACGCGACCGCTTATATGGCAAAGCATTTTGGAATGGTATTGATTTCTCTGTTATTGATACAGGTGGTTATGCAACCAACTCTGATGATATTTTTGAGGAAGAAATACGCAAGCAGGTTCTTATCGCAATCGAAGAGGCCGATATTGTCGTTTTTGTAGTTGATGTGGTAACAGGCATTACCGATTATGACGAAGGTGTTGCGGCTATTCTTCGCAAATCGCAAAAGCCGGTTCTTCTTGTTGTCAATAAAGTTGATAACAACGACCGTATTCCTGAAGCAAGTTATTTTTATGCATTAGGTCTTGAAGAGCTGTTCCCTATCTCATCCATTAACGGTGCTGGTACGGGTGACTTTCTGGACAAGCTAACTTCAATGTTTCCAAAGGATGAAGATGAAGAGTTCCTTGACCTTCCTCGTTTCACAATCGTAGGTCGTCCTAATGCGGGTAAATCATCAATTGTTAATGCTTTCATTGGTGAAGACAGAAACATTGTAACTCCAATTTCGGGAACAACACGCGATTCTATTTACACACGTTATAACAAATTTGGACACGATTTTTACTTGGTTGACACCGCTGGCTTGCGTAAGAAAACCAAAGTAAGTGAAGACCTAGAGTTCTACTCTGTTATGCGTGCTATTCGAGCCATTGAAAACTCTGATGTGTGTATGCTTATGATTGACGCTACTCGTGGTTTTGAGGGGCAAGATCAGAAGATATTCTCACTGATACAGCGTAACAAGAAGGGCATTGTTGTGTTAGTTAACAAATGGGATTTAATAGAGAAAGACACCCATACAACTAAGAAATTTGAGGCTGAGTTGCGAGAATCAATGGCACCATTCACTGATTTTCCAATTGTATTTACATCAGCCACAACCAAGCAGCGTATTCATAAAGCCATAGAAGGTGCACTGCAAGTGCACGAAAATAGAAATACAAAAATTACCACTTCTAAGCTGAATGAAACCTTGTTGCCATTGATCGAGAAGTACCCTCCTCCATCAACTAAAGGTAAATTCATTAAAATAAAATACATTACGCAGTTGCCAACACACTCGCCAACATTTGCGTTTTTCTGTAATTTACCACAGTACATTAAAGACCCATACAAACGCTTTCTTGAAAACAAGATTAGAGAGCATTGGAACTTTAATGGTGTACAAGTCAACATTATACTTCGCAAGAAATAAAAGAAAAGAAGCTATCTCTGGTAGCTTCTTTTTTTTTAACACCATTCTAAACTACAGCCCTCCGGCTATTGAAAACTTTTTGGCTATATTTGTCTTCGGTTCCTCAAATAAAAAGAGCCTAGAAATAATCATCAACTCGAACGAATTGATTTTTTAAAATATGCGATTCATCTTCAACAAACACCTTTACTTCATTACCTTATCGTTATTCGTTACTTGGTCAGCCAATGCTCAACGGCCGAGCAGTTCAGCCGAATTAGGTGGAGGATCACCCAACTCACAAGAAGAAAACACCCCGAACGAAACCATTCCTCCTGATGTGAGAACATGGCAATTGCGCGATCAGTTTACTTTTAGTGATACTGTTGCTGTTGATACCCTAAGTAACGGCTATCAAATCTATAACCCTATTTATCGTGAAACCATTGCTGCCAACTATTTGAGCAACCTAGGCTCTGCCAATCAATCCATGATATTTGATGAGCACCAACGACACTATGGTCATCTCTTTTACAACTCATTTTTAACATACATACCACAGCCACATCAGTTGCGTTTTTACAACACAAAGACACCTTATGTTAATTTAACCTACCACTTTGGGGGACCAAAAAAAACTTCTGAAGAGTACATTAGCGCACTCTACACACAAAATATTAATAAACGAACTAACGTTGGCATCCAGTATCAACTAAGTTCATCAATGGGTCAATATCAAGCACAAAAAGCCGAAAATCAAAATTTTAAATTTTGGAGCAGTTACAATGGCGAACGCTACAATATGCATATGGCCTTTATTTATGCCAAGATAGCCAATCAAGAAAATAGCGGCTTAAATATGAAACCTGAAGAGGAAGCAAAATTTCAAGATCGAAATACTGAAGATCTAGCATTTCATTTTAACGATGCCTCGGTTAAGCTAAACACGCTCCAATTCTTTTATAACCAATCCCTTTCTATTGGCAACATAAAAGTTAAAGGACCAGACTCTACGGTTACCAAGCTACCTGTAAGTACGGTTTACCATACCCTTAAGTTTGACCAAGGCAAACGCACTTATCACATTGATGATTTGACTAATCTTTACACTTCTGAAAATCCATTTTACAGCAAAGTAAATAGAGATTCACTACAAACACGCGACAGCACTACGTACAATAACTTATCGAATACCTTCCAAATAAAATTTAACGAAGAAGCTAATTCATTATTAAGGTTCGGCCTTCGCGCATACATCACCAACGATATTGCTTTTTATAAGTATCAAAACGACACTGTTACAACTTTTGATGACAATAGAAAGAGAATACCCAATTACGGAACCAACGATACCATACTTGTCACCTCGGCAATTGGCGGTCAAATTTTCAAGAATTTAGGTGAAAATTTCTGGTGGAACGCAGGCATGAAATTATATTTTCAAGGCTATAGAGCCGGTGATTCCGAAATTACGGGCCAACTAAACTCCAGTTTTAGAATAAGAAAAGACACGGCTGGTTTCTTTGCCAAAGGTGGAATTTACCTGCGTCAACCTGAATTTTTCGAAAACCAATACTATTCTAACCATGCATTATGGGAAAATGACTTTAACCAAGTCAGAAATGTTCGTGTACATGGAGGATTTAGAATACCTACCAAACGTTTTGAATTAAGCGCAGGAATTAATATAACATCTGAACACATCTATTGGCATACCGATGGTAAGCCTTATCAGCACAGTGATGCCATACAGGTTTTAAACGGACGCTTAAAGAAACACTTTCAATTAGCTCGAATACATTGTGTCAATGATGTAATTGTACAATATTCAAGTAATGAAGACATAATACCAGTACCACTTCTGGCGCTCTACAATTCTACCTATTATGAAAATACTTTATTCCAAGTACTACACTTTCAAGTAGGTCTTGACATAAGGTACAACACGGAATATTACGCTCCAATGTACATGCCAGCAACCTCTATGTTTGTTAATCAAACAGACGTTAAAGTGGGAAATTACCCCTTTGTAGATGCATTTATTAACCTTCAGCTTAAGCGGGCGCGTATCTATGTTAAGTTCGATCATGTTAATCAAGGTTATCCTGATGAACCGTATTACACAACCTATAAATATCCGGCTAATCCGCGTAGTCTTAAATTTGGCGTATCGTGGAATTTTTATGACTAAGGAAGTAACCAAAACTACTTTTGTCAGTACAAGTTATTAACTTTGCACACTGAAACAAAAGAAGTTATTATGCGAAAATTTGGGGTTTTCATAGTTGTCTTATTGGGTCTTCTTGTCAACAGCTGTAAGTTAGAAAGCAAGCAAACAAAGGAGAAAGAAACTATTGAATCGGTATCAATTGACCTTAATGATATAGTAAAAAGAGGGAAGATACGTGTTGTTACAGATTATAATTCGACCAACTACTTTGTATATAAAGGTCGTCCTTTAGGCTATCAGCTTGAATTATTACAAGCACTCAGTAATACGCTTGGCTTAAAATTAGAAATCATTGTATCAAATGATGTTGATAAAAATTTCAATAGCCTTCTTGCTGGTGAGGTGGACTTAATTGCCACCAACTTAACGGTGACCAGAAACAGAGGACATAAGGTGGCATTTACAGAACACCACTGTGTGACACGTCAAGTATTGGTTCAACAGACACAGAGCAACGATCCTAATACAAGCTACGACAAAGAGATAATTCGCAACCAATTAGACTTGGGAGGTAAAACCATATATGTGCAAGAAAACTCATCGTATGTGAACCGCTTAAGAAACTTAAGTAATGAAATAGGCGATAGCATTAATATTGTAGAAATACCAGATTATGAAGTGGAGCAACTGATCGCATTGGTGGCTAGTGGTGAAATACCATATACCGTTTGCGATGAGAATTTAGCTAAGATAAACCTTAATTTCTATGACAATATAGACATTGAAACAGCGGTAAGTTTTCCACAAAAAATAGGCTGGGCAGTGCGCCCCAACTCCATTGATTTAAAGGATGTAGTTGATAACTGGTTAATCAATTTTAAAAAAACAAATCAATACAAACGCATCTATCGTAAGTACTTTATAAATAAGCGCTCAACACACTTGGTTAATTCAACATTCCACTCCATTAAAGGTGGGAAAATATCAGCCTATGACGCTATTATAAAAGAAGAAAGCAAAAGGTTTAACTTTGATTGGCGTTTAGTAGCTGCTCTGATCTATCAAGAATCACGATTTTTACCAGAGGTTGAAAGTTGGGCTGGAGCCATTGGCTTAATGCAGCTAATGCCGCAGACAGCAGCCAGCTTTGGGGTTAAGGAAATCACCTCTCCACAGGATAACATCCAAGGTGGATTAAAATTCTTAATATGGCTCAATAAACGCTTTGAAAAAGTGATTGAAGATCCAGAGGAGCGCCTTAAGTTTGTTTTAGCTTCTTATAATGTGGGACCAGGTCACGTTGAAGATGCCATGCGCTTGGCTGAGAAAAACAATAAAAATCCGCACATATGGGAAGACAATGTGGACTACTACTTATTAAACAAATCTAAGCCTTCGTTTTATAACGACCCCGTGGTAAAGTATGGCTATTGCCGTGGCGAAGAGCCTTTCCACTATGTCACTGATATTCTGGAGCGTTACACGCACTATAAGAATGTGATTGTAGATTAAAAAGATCAATGTGTTTTATGAGGTGCAAAAATTCGCTAACAATCATAGCGGTTGCACCCCATATAACATAGCCATGTATATTATAAAATGGGGCATCAACTTGCACGCCATTAATGCGTCGTGAAAAATGATGAATGGTCTGCGGAGCGAGCAATTGTGCTACTGGTGCTTCTATAATAGACTCCACTTCCCTTTTATCCGCTTTAAACACAGGTGAGCTACTAGTTATGCACACTTGCGGGTATACCATAAAATTGGAGTTTGGGATATAAAGTGGTGTCAACTCACTTATAAACTGAATTCCGTTTCGCTTGACCCCTATTTCCTCTTCCGATTCTCGCAAAGCGGTATCCAGAATTGATACATCACGGTCTTCGGTTTTTCCACCTGGAAAACTGACTTGTCCACTATGGGCACCTTTATAAGTTGGACGCTGAATTAAAGGTATATACCATACCCCTTCTTTTTTATACAAAAGCAATAAAACACTACTTTTTCTCGCCTTATTGGGGTCATGTTTCACCGATCCTGTAAAACGAACTGAAGGTGACATTAAGCGCTGAATTTCAATTCCTGGTAAAGGTTTACTAAAAGCTTTTTCAATAATCTCGATCTCCTTTCTCATGCACTTTTCTTTACAAGGTAACTGCTTATACCAGCATTTTGTTTTCCTTTAAGTTAACGAATTATGATGAATAATCCAATAGAGAAACGTAATCAAAATTTAGGGCATAAAAAAAGGCCGAGCGTTCTCGACCATTTGTCCCATTTATTAACTTAAACCTTAATTAAGTATTTGCACAAGACAAAACAACAACCGTACCATTTTGCGTAACAGCTAATAAATTAGCACTAAAATAAAAATACAACAACAAAACATACTGCTTTTCAGAAGTTTAAAAAACTAATAAAAAAAATAATGTTTTTTTTAGAGTGAAGCTCTTCCTTTGTGTGTACTAAGAAAGTGTCCGATAGTGAACAGCTGCTGTTTCTTTTCGGACAATAGCATTAATTAAAGCGTATGGCTTTTACAGGTAAAATACGCGAAACAAGATAAGAGGGGCCTAGCATCATGGTTAAAGTAACCAGCAACACACCAATATTAAGTAATAGCAACTCTACAATGGTAATATGAATAGGCACAGTACTAAGGTAATAGTCAGCCGGATCAAGCTTTAATAAATGGGTGTATTTTTGAAGTAAACAAATCCCGATTCCAATAACATTGCCCCACAACATACCCCGACCAATAATAACAGCTGAAAGGTACATAAACACTTTACGAAGGCTCCAATTGTCCGACCCTAAAGCCTTTAAAATACCAATCATATTTGTTCGTTCAAGGATGAGTATCAACAAACCAGATATCATATTAAAACCCGCCACCAGTATAATTAAGATTAAAATAACATAGACGTTGGTATCTAATATAGAAAGCCATCCAAATATTTGCGGCTGTATCTGTTTAATAGTCTTCGTGCGAAGCATTGTACCATTGTCTTCAACTCTTGAGCTCGTAAGGTAATACACCTCCTCCCCTACTTGATCCAAGTTATTGAAGTTATCGATGCTTATTTCATAACCTGAGATTTGAGTCTCATCCCACTTATTTAGTTTTTGCACATGCTTAATATCTACAAAAGCATAGAGCTTATCAAACTCTGGAAAATGCGAATCATATAAGCCTTTAATAATAAAACGTCGCTGCAAAATATTATTTTGCACAAAATACATGCGCAATTTGTCACCCACCTTTACCTTCAGCAACTTTGATAGTTCACGTGATATTAGTATTTCATCAGACCGCAATGAATCTGTGAAAACAGGCACTTCACCATCCACTAAGGTTGACTCCATAAAGCTCCAATTATACTCAGGGCCAACACCTTTTAGCACAATACCCTGGATAGATTCATTAGCTTTTATAATACCTGGCATGGTACCAAATCGTTGAATAAAATTAACGCCTTCAATGGCTTCAATCTCTTCAACTAGCTGGTCATCAGAAGTAATCGGATTCGTCTCAAAGGAGTAGTTGTAATCATAACTCATGACCTGAACATGAGAAGCAAAACCTGTTATTTTATCTCTTATTTCACCTTTAAAGCCAAAGCCAATAGCGAGAGACAATATCATAACAACCATACCCAGCACTATGCCTAAGGTGGCTACTTTTATTACTGGCCCAGCCAATTTTTTGCCTGACAAACCACCTGATAATATTTTACGTGCTATAAAAAGTTCGAAATTCAAAGTGCTGTTTTTTTTCAAAGATAGAAAAAGAGAGGAAACTTTAATTACATGCTGGCTGATGAAAAGAGATAATACCGTTTGTAACAAAAAAAGCCGGAACTAATATCCGGCTTTTTAATATTTTCACACGAAGGTTATTCTAATTTGTACGACCAGGGTAGGCTTTAAGCGCTGCTTCTAATGTTTCAAGGGCATTAGCCAAGTCTTCTTTCTTTAAAACATAAGCCAAACGCACTTCATCCTTTCCAGAACCTGGTGTGCTGTAAAAACCTGATGCAGGCGCCATCATAACTGTCTGACCTTTATGATCAAACTCGCTTAAAATCCACTGACAGAATTTATCAGAATCATCAACCGGCAACTTAGCCACTGTATAAAAGGCACCTTTAGGCATTGGTGTAAATACCCCTGGTATCTTATTCAAGCCTTCAACTAAGAAGTTACGACGGTCAATGTATTCAGCATATACTTCATCAAAATACTCCTTTGGCGTATCTAACGATGCCTCAGCAGCAATCTGACCAAATCCTGGAGGGCTCAAACGTGCCTGAGCAAATTTCATAGCTGTATTTATGATCGATGCATTTTTGGTAACCATTGCACCAATACGCACACCACACTCACTATAGCGTTTTGATACAGAATCAAACATTACCACATTATTCTCAATGCCTTTCAAGTGCATAGCTGAAATGTGCGATTCGCCATCGTAACAGAACTCACGATACACCTCATCAGAAAATAGATAAAGCTCATGCTTTAATACAATCTGCTTTAATTGATCCATCTCTTCTTGAGAGTACAAATACCCTGTTGGGTTATTGGGGTTACAAATAACAATAGCCTTCGTTTTAGGCGTTATCATCTTCTCAAACTCCTCAATAGCTGGTAAGGCAAAACCATCTTCTATACTTGAACGGATTGGTTTCACTACAACACCTGCCGATACAGCAAACCCGTTATAGTTAGCGTAAAATGGTTCTGGGATAATAACCTCATCACCAGGATTAAGACAAGTTAAAAAGGCAAAAGTAATGGCTTCTGAACCACCAGCAGTCACCAATATTTCATTCTCATCAACATTGATATCGATGTTCTGATACATCTTAGCCAGCTTCTTACGGTAGCTTTCAATACCTGCTGAGTGGCTATACTCCACTACTTTAAGGTCAATATTACGAATGGCATCTAAAGCTACTTCAGGCGTCTTAATATCAGGTTGACCAATATTAAGGTGATACACCTTTGTTCCTCTTGATTTTGCCGCTTCGGCATATGGTACCAGCTTTCGAATAGGCGATGCCGGCATCTGTTGTCCTCTATCTGAAATATTAGGCATTTTTATACTGTTTTATGTGTTTCAACTTGTACTTTTATCATTACAAATTTAGATTTTAAATCGATACGAAATTTATGATTTTAAGCATCTTTTTTCGGGTTCCTTCAAGGCTTATTTTTTCAATCTAAAGGGAAAGCTTATTTTTGCCAGAAATGAATTGTATTATGCAGAAGGGGATTTTAACATTTGCTTTATTAATGGTGGTATGTGTGTCAACACTTGCACAAATTGTAAGCATTGATAAACGGCGGACAAAAAATCCAAATAAAGGTTTTCAAGGCGATGTCAATCTGGGCTTAAACTTTGTACATACCTCAACTGATATGATGCAGATTTCTTCGCGTTTTAAGCTCCAATATAATGATAACGATAATACCTACCTGTTTTCATCCGATCTTGGGTATAGCAAAGTAGATGATGAAAGTAATGTCAACAATGGGGGGATGATGTTTAAGTATAACTATTGGGTACCCGAAAAAATAATCATTGCAGAGGCCTTTTATCAATACCAATACAACCGCATTAAGCAACTCAAGCACCGACACATTATAGGAGGTGGCCCGCGCTTTAATATTGCGGACAAAGAAAAATTCTCACTCTTTCTGGTGGCGTACACCATATATTTAAATGAGCTTTTTGAAACCAGCACCTATGAGCGACGCAAGAGCCTAGTGAAGTTTAGCTCGATGCTCTCCACCGAATGGCAGATGGCATCCAACGCTGCCTTATCGCACAGCACCTACTACGAGCCTGATTATTCAGATCCTGCCGACTTTCGTATTTGGAGCGAAACACGTTTTAATATTAAAATAACCAAGAAGTTCTCCTTTGCACTCTACTTGCGCTTCGACTACGACAATCTGGTTCCGCCAGAAGTAGACCCACTATTTTACACCATCAACAATTCGTTTAGCTTGAAGTTTTAGAAAATTTAAAAGCAAGTTGGCAAGTGGTTGTTTGCAAATAAAATTGTAACATTAGTTGAGTAATATTCGCCTTACATTGAAACATAGGGAGGATTTCGCGTACCTTCATTTTAGATTTCATCACGAATAATTACTTTTATACTTAAACAACTACACTAAACCTAATGAATATGCTCAAAATCTATCTCTTTGGCCTCTTACTGTTGATGCCAAATCTATTGTTTTCACAAGGTATTAAAGGCACTGTAAAAGATGAAACCGGACAAACGATACCTTTTGCCACCATTTACCTTAAAGAAACCACGACAGGAACCACAACCAATGATTTAGGCGAATATGAAATCCAACTTCCCTCAGGTAGTTATACCATTATTTTCCAAGGTTTAGGGTTTGAAAAAACAGAATTAAAAGTGACTGTTAGTGATGATTTAGTATCCAATGATATCACCTTAAAAAAACAAGCTTATCGCATAAAAGAGGTACGTGTATATTCTGGTGGCGAAGATCCGGCCTACCCCATAATGCGTAAGGCCATTAGCTTAGCCCCTTACTATCTGCGGCAAACGGAACAATATAAGGCAGAGGTATATATAAAAGGAAGCCTGTTGATGAAGAAAATTCCAAAGCTTCTACTTAAGATGATGGAAAACGATGACGATCCACTAGAAATAGAAGTAGGTAAAACTTACACCATGGAATCGATGAATGAAATTGAATTTAAAGCTCCAGATATATACAACCATACTGTTTTATCATCGCGAAGTAATTTTCCAGATTCGGAAGATAACGATGTTATGGGTTATCTCACTTACAGCTTTTATGAGCCAACTCAAGATATGGTGATCTCCCCATTGTCACCTAAGGCTTTTTCATACTACAAATTTGTTTACGAAGGTTTCTTTTACGAAGGCGATGTGGCCGTTAATAAAATTAAAGTGATACCGAAACGTAAAAGCCAACAGACCTATAGTGGGTATATTTATATTGTAGATAACCTCTGGAACATTCACTCCATTGACGTCACCAATAATGCCTTTTATGGCAAGCTGAATATTAAGCAAGTTTATGCCCCCGTAAAAGAACGCTCATGGCTTCCAATCAGCCACCGTTTTATATTAGCCGCTTCTATAATGGGTGTAAAAGCCGACTTCCGATATGCTGGATCAGTAAAATATTCTGGCATAGAACTTAATACCAAATTACCCGTTCCGAGCTCATTAATGAAACAATATGCAGCCGAAGAAGCCGCCCAGGAAGCTACCAAACAACTAGCTGAAGAGCAGATAGTAATGAGTAAGCAACAAAAAAAAATGGATGAGTTACTGGCTAAAGAAGAACTGTCGAACAGGGACATGATCAGACTTTCTCGATTGATTGAAAAAGAAGCACGACAAGAAGAAAAGAAAGAAGAGACATTAGAGATTAAAAACACCTACAAAATCACCCATAAAAAAGACAGTATTAAGCACGATTCTACCTACTGGAATACCATTCGCCCTATACCTTTAAGTAGCGATGAGCTGAGAGGCTTTGAACTTAAAGACTCTTTAACCTTGGCAAAAATGCAGAATGACACCATAAAAACCGAAAAGAAGAAAAAATCAGCCTTTAATAAAGCATCCGACGGTTTTTTATCTGGTCATACGTTTTTTGCCAACGATTCTGCCACCCAAATTACCTACCACGGTTTATTTGGCTTACGTCAAGTTGATTTTAATGCCGTTGATGGTTGGAGTTACCAGCAGGAATTTACGATTCGTCACGAATTTGATTCGGTACACACTTTGAGTATTAAGCCAATGGTCGAATATGCTTTTGCGCGCAAAAAAGTATTGTGGAATGCCGATGCCTTATACAGCTTTGCGCCGCTTAAAAGAGCAAGCTTCAGAGTAATGGGCGGCCAACAAAGCATGGATTTCAATAGCAAATACGGTATTGATAGAACACTGAATATGTTTTCTGCACTCTTTTTTAAAGACCATTACATGAAGCTTTACCAAAAAGATTATGCCGCAATCAATACCAGCTTTGATCTTATTCATGGCATGCGGCTTCAGCTTGCAGCATCATACAGTTGGTATCATCAGCTCGAGAATAATACCAATTGGTCAATATTGGATCCGAATGATGATTATGAAATGAACACACCACCCAACGATCAACTGACACCTACTCACTTAATGGATCAATCGGATATGTATACTTCTGTTGAACTGAGTTATACACCACAAATGCGCTACCGCATGCATAAGGGCAAAAAACACATGGTAGATTCTAAATACCCTACTTTTATGGTAAATTATGAGCGGGGTTTAAATGGTGTATTCGAGAGTGATTCAGATTATGAGCTGCTTAGTGCATCTGTCTCGCAAAAAAAGAACTGGGGTGTTTTTAATGCTTTTAACTGGCAAGTTGGTGGTGGGTATTATACACGTAATAATCAAATGCACTTCTCACGTTTTAGCCATTTTAACACCTCTGAGATACCTGTTAATTTCAAATCGTGGGACAGGGCCTTTATGCTTTTAGATGATTACCGCTACAGCACTAACGAATGGTATGCTCAAGCACATGCCTCTTACACATCACCTTATTTATTACTAAAATTTTTGCCCGTACTTAGTAACCGTTTGTGGACCGAAAAATTATATGCCAGCTACCTAACGCAACCTCATTATAAGAACTATACTGAGGTGGGCTATAGCATGAGCCAGATCTTTTTTATTGGCAGTGCTGGGGTGTTTGCCGGTTTTGATGATGGCCAATATGCGCGATGGGGTTTTAGGGTGGGTATAAACATTAACCCATAAGGCTATTATTATCCTGATACTGCTAACAGTTAATTCATAACAAAAAGAACGGTTCTATTTTGGCCCTAGTCCAATCTAATCCGTTCTTTTTTTTGCAAACAATACGACCCAAACACTTGTTTATTCTTTGCCTGCATCACTATCTTGCAGTCCATTTTTTTGAACAAGTAAGTTGTAACAAATATGAATCAACCTAAAAACCATATCCTTGTCATTTTTGGCGCATCAGGAGACCTCACTTACCGTAAGCTGATCCCTGCTGTATTTGATCTGTTTGATCAAGGTTTATTGCCGGCTAAGTTCGCTATTCTAGGTATTGGACGTACAGAACTAAGCAACGAAGCGTTCAGGACAAAGATGAAAGAAGGCATCAAAAGCTTTGCTCTGAACCAACCCAAAAATGAAGATCAACTTAACGCTTACTTAGACAAACTGCATTACTTTTCATTCGACACTAAAGACCCGGATGAATACTGCCTGCTTAAAGGTCGTTTGCGCGAGTTAGATGAGCAATGTGGTACAGAAAATAACTTCATCTACTACTTAGCTACCCCGCCTAGTATGTATGAGGTAATACCAAAGCATTTATTCGAACAAGGGTTAAGCGAAGAAAGTGCCGGTTTTAAACGCTTGATTGTTGAAAAACCATTTGGATACAACCTTAAAACAGCTCAAAAACTTAATAAAGAGCTGCTTCAACATTTTAAAGAAGAGCAAATATATCGCATCGACCATTACTTGGGCAAAGAAACGGTGCAAAACCTACTGGTTACACGCTTCTCCAACGGTATATTTGAGCCCCTATGGAATCGCAACTACATTCACCATGTGGAAATTACAGGCGCTGAAAACATCGGTGTGGGCAACCGTGGCGGCTATTACGAAGGCTCTGGTGCCATGCGCGACATGGTACAGAATCATCTGCTCTTATTGGCCGGACTAGTGGCGATGGAACCTCCCGTTTTAATTGACTCATCCAATATACGTAACGAGATTGCTAAAGTATTTCACGCTTTACGCCCCATAAAAGAAGAAGAGGTTTCTCAATATGCCATTAGAGGACAATACACAGCATCTAAAATAGGTAACAAACAGGTAAAAGGTTATCGTGAAGAGCAAGGCGTCGATGCCAATTCGCGCACAGAAACCTTTGTTGCCATGAAGGTTTTTATTGATAACTGGCGATGGGCTGGCGTGCCATTTTACATCCGTAGTGGTAAAATGTTGCCTACCCGAGTAACAGAAATTGTTATTCATTTTAAAGCCACACCCCATCACTTGTTTGCCAATGATGAATCCATTTGTAAGAACTACAACCAGCTTGTTATTCGTATTCAACCAGATGAAGGCGTACTCATGAAATTTGGCATGAAAGTACCTGGCGCAGGTTTCAAAGTGCAAAATGTAAACATGGACTTTCACTACAGCGATTTGTCCGATACCTACTTGCCAAGCGCCTACGAGCGCCTACTGCTCGACTGCATGCTTGGTGACAGTACCTTATACCATCGTGGTGATGCCGTTGAGGCAGCCTGGAAATTTGTTGATCCCATTCTTAAAGCCTGGCAAAATGATGACAGCATCCCCGTTCATGGCTACCCTGCAGGCACGTGGGGACCAGATGTGTCAGATGACCTTATTGAAGAAGATGACATTACTTGGCGATATCCTTGTAAAAACTTGTCGAATGATGGTAATTATTGCGAACTTTAGAAAAAAAGCAGTCCTCTTGGTTTGCAGTACAAAAAACAAGGACTTAAAACTAACACTATTACAAAATAACTATGCATCAGATATTCCAAACTAAGCAAGAGCTGGCACGCTATTTTGGCGATTACCTGTTAAAACTATCACAGGAAAATGAAGCGATTAACATAGCCCTCTCAGGAGGCAGTACCCCCAAAGCCATTTTTGAGGTCTTATCGAAGGAGTATGCCAAATCTATAGATTGGACTAAATTGCGTTTTTTTTGGGGCGATGAGCGTTGCGTGCCACCCAACGACCATGAAAGTAACTTTGGCATGACACGCGAACACCTCTTCGATCATGTAGGTACAAAGGCGGTTAATATTTTCCGTGTAAAAGGCGAGCTTGAGCCCGATGAGGCAGTTGACAACTACATTAACACCATTGAAGAAAATGTGCCAATGGCAAACGGACTACCCCAATTTGATGTGATGCTATTGGGCATGGGCGATGACGGGCATACGGCTTCTATCTTTCCACATCAGATAGGCTTATGGAACAGTGAAAATACTTGTGAATTGGCGCAACACCCCGATAGTGGTCAATTTAGAGTGACTCTTTCCGGTCGCATTATTAACAACAGTAAGCAAATTTTCTTTTTGGTGACAGGTGCTAATAAAGCGGACAAAATTGATGAAATCATTAATAGGAAAGGTCATTATCAGCAATATCCGGCAGCATTAGTTAACATGGATAAGTGTGAATGGTTAATGGATAAAACAGCGGCTACTAAGCTTTAATAGATCTTTCCCATCATTTATGCTTCAACAAGAATTCACCTTAAGATCAGTTGCCGAATGTAATTTATATGGTAAACTATGGCATTATGATACAACACCCAAAGCTGTTGTTGTGTTGATTCATGGTTTTGGTGAGCATTGTTCGCGCTACACCCCTTACATCAAACTATTCGAATCAGAAAAAGTAGCCTTTATTAGCATGGATTTAATCGGCCATGGTCGCTCTGAAGGCAAAAGAGGTGTAATAAAATCGTACAAACAACTGTTGGATGATGTTGACCTCTTGATCGATAAAGCCGAGGCGTTATTCCCAGGCCTACCAAAATTTTTGTATGGGCACAGCATGGGTGGAAACATCGCCTTTAATTATTTACTGCAACGCAACTATCCTTTTAAGTCCGCTATTATTTCGTCACCTTGGTTACAACTCACCAACGACATCAAATTTTATAAAAAAATTGCCGTCAACCTTCTTAAATACATTTGTCCTAACATAACGGTCAATGGTAGCCTTAATTCAAAATACATTAGTTCAAAAAGCGAAGAAGTAATTGATTATGATCATGACCCGCTTAACCATGGCCGCATTTCATTTCGATTGTTAAGCGCGGTAAGCCAACAGGGCCGTTGGGCCATGAATAATACTCAGCTTCTCAACGTGCCCACCCTACTCATGCATGGTAACAGAGATCAGATTACCTCTCACATGGCCAGTAAAGCGACTGCCCAAGAGCTACCACACCTTATTATCTATGATGAATACGATGATATGTACCACGAAATACATAATGATAAAGACCGCAAGCGCCTAGCCACACAATGCATTAAATGGATCAACCATCATTTATAGGTCCGAATTCAAACAGCCACAAGGCAGGCTTGCCTCTACCATATTGCAATTACCTAATATCAGCATCGTACTTAGCTGAATAGTGACACAACTTGTACCAAGCAACAAGATTACCCCGTAACAAAACACCACCTTATTTGTTACAAGAGGTGATAATCCCCAAACATCATTATCATGAAAATCACCGCTTTCATTTCATTTATAATCATCATAATTGGCCTTAGCATATATGGATTCTATGATCCACTCGAGCAGACACAAAACACGGAAGAAGGTAAAGCACTTTACAACAACTATTGTTTTGGCTGCCACAACGATCACCAATCGCCTTTTACAGATCGGCAATGGCTATTTGGCAGTCACAAAGACGAGATTGTAAACAGTATTAAATATGGTCGTGCGTCTTATGGTATGCCAGCCTTTAATAATGGACTAAACGATAAACAAATCACTTCGATTACAGAATACATTCTGACTTTAAACGCTCAAAAAAATACATATCCCAAACACACTTCCACTTCCAGCTATATAAAAAGTGAGGTGCAAACATTTAGGGTTGACACAGTTGTATCGGGCTTGGATGTTCCTTGGGGCTTAGTGTTCCTACCTGATGGACGCTTACTTATCTCGGAGCGTGGTGGTGATTTATTAATACATACAATAGATGGTAAACTCACTAAGATCAAGAATATACCAGAAGTAAAAGCCGAAGGACAAGGTGGTTTGCTTGACCTTGAGCTACATCCACAGTACCAGCAGAATGGCTGGATTTACATCGCCTATTCATCGCCCAATGAAATTGATAAAAGCATAGCGAATACAGCTGTTATGCGTGCCCGGTTGAAAGGCACTAGTCTTACTGACCATGAATTACTCTTCAAAGCACAGCCCGAAACCGATAAGCGCTATCATTACGGTTGCAAACTCGAATTTGATAAGGACGGCTACCTTTACTTCTCAGTAGGCGATCGGGGCAATCGTGATCATAACCCGCAACGCCTGGATAACGATTGTGGCAAAATTCACCGCATTCATGATGATGGCCGCATACCAAGCGACAATCCTTTTTATGGAAAAAAAGGCGTACAAGCCTCCATCTATTCTTACGGACACCGCAACCCGCAAGGCGTGTGTATGCATCCGGTTACAGGGCGCATCTGGACCGATGAACATGGCCCCAAAGGAGGTGATGAAATTAACCTGATTGAACCAGGTAAAAATTATGGGTGGCCACTTATCTCATTTGGCATCAATTATAATGGCACCACTTTTACCAGTGACACAGCCCGCGCTGGCATGGAACAGCCTATCGCCTATTGGACTCCTAGTATTGCACCTTGCGGCATGACCTTTGTAAAAGGCCAACGTTATCCACAATGGGAAAACAATATCCTAACTGGATCGCTTCGTTTTGAATACCTCCATAGAGTAGTGCTCAAGGGTGAGAAAGTTGTCCATCAAGAAAAACTATTAGAAGGCATTGGCCGCGTAAGAAACGTAGAAATGAGTCCTGATGGTTACATATATGTAGCCATAGAAAAGCCTGGTAAGATTCTTAAGCTAATACCTTTATAAACCATTATGAAGATAGCTTTCAGCATTACCTTACTTTGCCTGGTTGTTGTTGTTAATGCACAGTACACCAACCAAGAAAACGATACGATTAAGCATGCTTTAAACGAAGTAACCATCACAGCTGCCATCGCCATCAATAAACTAAATACATGGCCGGGTAGTGTTGCCACACTCGATTCGCTAGGCCTACAAAGTGGCAATGCGTACCAATTAGCTGAGCATTTAAATACTCTCCCCGGTGTATTTATGCAGCAAGGCACCCTAAGCACCAACCGAATTACGATAAGAGGCATAGGGTCACGAACGCCATATAACAGTAATCGCATAAAAGCCTATTGGGGTGCTATGCCTTTGACCGATGGTGATGGCGTAACATCCATAGAAGATATTGGGCTAAACGACATCAGTAGCATACAAATAATAAAAGGCCCATCATCAGCACTTTATGGCGCAGGACTGGGTGGCGTCATCTTGCTAAATCCTTGGAGTACGACAGATACACACTCAGCATTTCACCTTAAAACTGAAGCAGGCAACTACAGTACTTTCTCTAACCAAATCAACGCCAACATCAGGCAAAACAAAGGCCAAACAGCAATAAATATCAACAGCCTACATACCAATGGCTACCGCGACAACAGTGAATATAAGCGCTATAACATCACGCTAAAGGGCAAATACAACATGGGCAAGCATTACCTGCATTACTTGTACAATTACCGCTACCTAATGGGACAAATACCTAGCTCACTCGATAGCATTGATTTCAATACCAATCCTCCCAAAGCTGCCAGCTCATGGCAAGCTATTGGTGGGTATGAAAAAGCTGGACGTCACCTACTCAATATCGGAATAAGCTCCCTTCTTCACCCCCGATTAACCCACCACATTAATGTGTTTGGCTCACTTAGCGATTTGGATGAATTGCGTCCGTTTAACCAACTGGATGAGTCGAAAAACGCTATTGGCTTGCGCGACAAATTAAGCTACCGCACATCGCAACTTCAAGTTGAAATGGGCATCGAGGCCATGATAGAAAACAACGCGGTAACACTATTAGGTGTGAAAAATCACAATAGGGGCGATTTACTTAACAAAAGTAAGATTCGTAGAAGCTATCTTAACGCGTTTGGCTTGCTGCAATATACTATTCATAAAAAACTAGTGGTGCAAGCCGCTGTTAACATCAACCACACCCAGTACAACACCAAAGGCCTTACTCCTGTTTCGGGAGAAATACAGCACCGTTACCCACTGGTGGTCTCCCCACGCCTGGGCATTAATTACGAGCTCTCACCAGCCTCAAATCTTTTTGCTTCGGCTGGCCATGGTTTTTCAGCCCCATCGGCGGAGGAGGCACAAATGCCCGATGGCACTTTTAATGCAGCCATCAAACCAGAAGAAGGCTTAAATGCCGAAATAGGCTACCGTTATACAGCACCTAACACGAAAACCCATGCCGAAGCCACCATCTATACCATGTACATGGAAAACCTTTTGGTGACCAAGCGCGAAACTGAAGATGTTTTCTATGGTACAAACGCGGGTTCAACTAGGCACCACGGATTGGAGCTCAACACTAGTCATGTGATTGACTGGACACTTTCGAAAACCCTTAAACTGTCAGCAAGCTACTTTCAGTCGCTCAACCGTTTTAAAACATTTATTGATGATGGCATAGATTACAGCGACAAATACCTACCGGGGATACCTGACTTCAACCTCAACACGAGTGCACTACTAATAATTAACAAATGGCAGCTCAATATCAATTACAGCTATATTGGCCAGCAGTACCTCAACGATAGCAATTCGGAGCATTACCCAGGCTTCAGCAAAGCAAGTGCTAAACTCAGCCGACACTTTAATAACCCGAGTTCGATTTTAAAAAAGAGCTAATTGGTCAGATTTCACCTCCTGATATTTGATTGCTGGTTTCTTAGGGAAAAAGCAATAGGCAATTAAGCCTGAAATCATATTGGTA
>Ga0193951_1000232_pt1 | contig 26241 bp, 25 predicted proteins | sample BB_2_MG_FD_140370 | JGI IMG/M metagenome (GOLD analysis project Ga0193951, IMG submission 140370) | Microbial mat bacterial communities from the Broadkill River, Lewes, Delaware, United States - BB_2_MG | ecosystem: Environmental > Aquatic > Freshwater > River > Microbial mats | place: USA...
GCTATCTGCTCTCGCATTTGTTCAATTAATACTTTTAATTCAACTGCACTAGCAGTAATGTCGGTATTAATCGATTTTGAGCCAAGGGTATTCGCTTCACGATTAAATTCTTGCATCATAAAGTCTAAACGACGGCCTTGAGCGCCACCCTTCTCTAATATTTTTTTAGTTTCGCCAACATGACTATTTAAACGGTCAAGTTCTTCGGCAACATCCATTTTTTGAGCCAATAAAACTAATTCTTGTTCAACGCGTCCTGAATCAAGATCAATCTGGGCATCAGTAAACTTTTCAATAATACGATTACGCTGCCAAGCAATGACTTCAGGCATAAAGGTTTGTACTTTATGAGCTTCAGCAGTTATCGCATCTAAACGCTGTTCAATCATACCTTTGAGATTTTCACCTTCACTAGCACGAGCGGCAATAAAATCTTTAAGCGCTTGATCAAACGCGGCAAGTAATTCAGCCTGAATAGCAGACATATCTGATTCAGGAGCCTCCATAACACCAGGCCAACGCATTACTTCAAATGGATTTATTTGGCTGTTCAGTGTTTGCTCATTAATCCAATTAGCATGTTGTAAAAGTTGTAGTGCAAGATTTTCATTTAATGCTAGCTCACTTTTATTAGCAATATTGGCATTGAAACGTAAATTACACTCTACTTTACCGCGATTAAGCTGTTTACGAAAACGTTCGCGTAACACAGGCTCTATACCGCGAAATTGTTCAGGTAGGCGAAAATAAGTTTCTAAAAAACGTTGATTAACTGAGCGAATTTCCCAAACGGCGTTTCCCCAATCACCTTTAACTTCTACACGAGAAAAAGCAGTCATGCTGTAAATCATAGTTAACCCTTGTTTATATTGTTACAAATAAAGGTAAATTATGCCTGAGCTTGTTTAATCTAGCTAGCGCTTCACTTAGTTAAGCTTATTATTGAAGTCACAATAATAAGCTTAAGTTAACTAATATAAACTAACACCAGTTTTTTTAAGACTATAGCAAGCAATTGTAATATCGCTGCTTTTCAGAATGTGCAACGTTGTATTCTGTATAATGTAGCCTTATATCTATCTTTATTATAAAAATTATATATAGGTTATCTTTGTTATAACTTTTATTTTGATGATAATGATAATATCAATTAGTGTTTATTATTTAACCTCGACTTTCTTGTATAATGCTCCAACCCGAATAGAGGTTACTTCTTTAGCTGTAAACTAATCATTAAGGGGACTCTATGTTAGAACCTATCCAACAAAATGTACGCGATTTAGGTACTCTATTAGGTAAAACCATTGCTGTAGATCAAGGTCAGCAATGGCTACAAAGAATAGAAACTGTGCGCTTAGAAGGCAGAGAAATAGCTGCTGGTGATGTTGCTGCTATCGCCGCATTACAAGAGAAATTTGCTCATTGTGGCGAAAAAGAACTACTTATTTACGCTAGAGCTTTCAGTCAATTTTTAAATTTATTAAATGTAGCCGAGCAACAATACACTACCAGTGAAGAAGGTTTGAGTGAATTAGACCTTGCCCATCCTCTTGAAGATCTTGAAAGTCATATTACTAACGTTAGCCCTGATGTAATAACAGCGGCACTGAAAAAGTTAAAAATTGAACTCGTACTCACAGCACATCCTACAGAAATTAACCGTAGAACCTTTATTCACAAATACAATCAAATCGGCCAAGCGTTAAATACGCCCGACAATGCATTATCTCCTCGTATTGAAGAGTTAATTGAACAAGCCTGGCATACTGATGAAATTCGACAACAACGTCCAAGTCCACTCGATGAATCCCGTTGGGGGCTCAATAGTATTTCAGACAATTTTTGGTATGCTATTCCTCAGTTTATGAGAGAGTTAGATGATTTTTCTTATAAAGTCACTGGACAGCGTTTACCTGAAGAATATACACCAATCACTATGGCTAGTTGGATGGCAGGTGATCGCGACGGTAACCCTTTTGTTACCGCAAATTTAAGTAAAGAAGCCTTAATTAATGCTAGATTAATGGCATGTACCTTGTATTTACGCGATTTTGAAGCGCTCTATTTAGAACTTTCTATGTCAAAAGCCACTGCAGAACTAACACAAGCAGATAAAGATTCTCGTGGCCCTTACCGACAACAAATAGTACCTGTCATTCAACTATTAAAAACCTCCATTGAACAGTTAAAAGAGGGCTATACAGAAAGTGTATTATCAAACTCTGATCAATTACGCCAGCCATTACAAGCATGTCGTAATAGCTTACTAGCAGTAGGGCTAACCAATGTCGCCAATTCGTTAATACTTGATTTAATTCGTAAGGTAAATAGCTTTGGTATTTCGTTAGTTAAACTCGATATCAGACAACATAGTGAGCGACACGACAGTGCACTAGCTGAGGTAACAGAATTATTAAACCTTGGCAGTTATACCGATTGGGATGAAAATAAACGACGTGAGTTTTTACTTGCCGAGCTTCAAAATCCACGTCCTTTATTACCAAAACATAATTGGACGGCAGACACACAAGAGGTATTTGATACTTATGCATTAATTGCCGAACAACCTGCAGAACTTTTTGGTATTTATATTATTTCAATGGCGAGTCAAGTGAGTGATGTTTTAGCGGTTAAATTATTACTTAAATCCTTAGGTGTACAATGGAATATGCCAATAGCACCATTATTTGAAACACTTGAAGATTTAGATAACGCACCACAAGTTATGGCAGAGCTATTAAGTATTGAGAGCTATCATAATACTTGTGATGGGCAACATAACGTCATGATTGGTTATAGTGACTCATCTAAAGATGCAGGTGTACTTGCTGCAACTTGGGGTCAATATAAATGCCAAGAAAAACTCGTTGAGGTGTTTTTTGAAAAAAACATCGAACTAAAATTATTCCATGGTCGCGGTGGTACAATTGGTCGTGGTGGTGGTCCAGCTCATGCAGCAATCGCATCACAACCGCCAGGTACTTTAGATGGTGGATTACGTGTAACCGAGCAAGGCGAAACCATCCGACATAAATTTGGTACGCCAAACTTAGCTAACCGTAGTCTACATTTATATGCGTCAGCCATTTTAGAATGTTTAATTAATCCACCGCCAGTGCCAACACAAGCATGGCGAAATATCATGGATACCATGTCTGAGACAAGCTGCCAAGCTTATCGTAAATATGTACAAGGTAATGACGACTTTGTTAAGTACTTCCGTCAAGCGACACCAGAGCAAGAACTGTCGTCTTTACCGTTAGGGTCACGTCCGAGTAAACGTAAGTCAGATGGCGGGATTGAATCGTTACGTGCTATCCCTTGGATTTTTGCTTGGAGTCAAAACCGCTTAGTTATTCCTAGCTGGCTTGGTTTAGGAACGGCGATTAAAGAGGCTTATCAAGACAACGAAGTTCTAATTAAAGAAATGTTACAACAATGGCCTTACTTCAACTCTCGTATTTCATTAACTGAAATGGTCTACTTTAAATCAGACAGTAAAATGTCTGCCTTGTATGACACTTCTTTAGTCGATAATTCACTTAAATCTATGGGTGATGAATTACGTGAGCAACTTGTACAAGACAAGCGAACCGTCTTAGCTATATTAGGACAAAAGGAAGCCTTAGAAAATGACCCTTGGAACCAGAACTCTTTTGAGCTTCGTCGTCCTTACTTAGCACCTTTGCACCTTTTACAAATTGAAGCCCTTAAGCGCTTAAGAGCACAACCTGAAAATACAGAAAACGAAAAAGTATTAATGGTGAGTATGGCGGGTATTGCTACAGGAATGCGTAATACAGGTTAAATTAAAATAATTGCTTATTGGTAACCTATATTTTATCAAAAAGGGCATAGTGTTCACTATGCCCTGCTTTCAAATATTATAGATAATAATTAAGCTTAGCTTAATTAAATTAAAGATTACAATAACAGCCCTTGGCATTATTTATAATTAAATTAGCATTAAAGCCTTTAACATAATTTTTTAGCACTATATCAACAATAGAGCGCCCTGCTGAGCATTCAAGACCTTTAGCATAAGGGCCTAAATAAATTAACTCCCCATGCTCATCTAAAACTAATACTGCTGGCGTTGATGGAATAATATGACGTTGTTTATCTGAAAGTTCTATATTTTTTATTTCAAAATCATTCTCTATAGAATACTGATTAGTCGCTTTTTTATGATCTTCACTATAAACAGCACAAGCGCAATCTTGACTGGTGAAATGTATGATAGTTTTCTTAGATAAATTATTCTCTAATACTAAATTTGATTTTATTTCATCAACAATAACCGCCGAATCCCCGCTTAATCTATTTTCTGGATCAAATAAACTTAAGCTGTCATAGAGGAAATATTTAGCAGCAATCACAATAAAAATTAACCAAATAATGAAGACGATATATTGATATCGTCCCACATTATTATCTACTTGGCTCATTAAATTAGTAATTTATACAGTTAAGAAAAACGTTTCACACTATCATTCAGTACAACAGCTGAGTGATTAATATGGTCTGATTCTTCTTTAAGTTGCTCTATGCCTTTTACGTCATCTAACGCAAGGTTTTTCATATTCTCTGTATTTTGAGAAATACCATTAATCACTGAAGACTGCTCTTCCACTGAGGTAGCAACTAATACGGCAATATCAGTTGAATTGGTAACTAAGCCAACAGCACTCAATATTTTTTCACTCGTCATTTCAGAGACTGCAATAATAGAATTTACCGCTTCAATACACTGATTCATAGATTCAGTTGAAGATTGAGAAGAACTGTTAAGTTTTATTAAAGTGTCACTTATTTTATCTGTACTTTCTTTAGTTCGATTAGCTAAGGCTCTCACTTCATCAGCAACTACAGCAAAACCTCTCCCTTGTTCTCCAGCCCTAGCGGCTTCAATTGCGGCATTTAATGCCAGTAAATTTGTTTGATCAGCAATCCCCGTAATTTCATTCAATACAGTAGTGATCATTAAACTTGATTCTACTAATCCCTCTATTTCGGTATTCGTTCGGTTAAGTGATGAAGCAAGCTCATGATTATGTTGATTTATATTATTAATATTACTACTTGTTTCTTGAGTTAACTCATTAACTTGATTCATTTGATCACTCAATTCTGCCGTTTCATTAGCAATTGAATTAATAGTAACGACAATTTCTTCAATAGAAGTAGCTATCATGTCCGTTTCTTGCTTACGTGAATCAGCTGATAGTGTTAATGCTGCTTGAGTTTTCAATAAATTATTTGAGTGTTCAACTAATTCACTAGTTTGATTTTTAACTTCAGAAATAACATTTTCAAGTCGCGATAAAAGCTTATTAAAACTACCTAACACTTTATTTCTCTTATCATTCGATCTCACAGATAAATCAATTGAGTCTTCATGTGCGGTTAGTTTTTCAGTGACTGTCGATAACTCTGTTCCAACAAAACTATCATCATATAAGGTTTTAGCAATAAACGCGGCAATAGCGGCTTCGACTATCGCATAAACAGCATGGATGATTACAGTAGAAAATTTTAACCTGTCTTGGTCAAAAATATATACAGGCATGTCACTGCTTTGCATGAAATAAAATGAAAAATGATGAGCTGCAATGACAACAATGGCTGAAATAAACACGCGCCAATCTCTAAAAATCACCAATAACGCCATTAAAATGAATATTTCGAAGTGAACTTCAATTAAGCCGTTCAGTTGATGAATATGCAAGGCGGCATAAACCATTGCAGCAATTGCTGCGGTATGTTTTGTTAACGTTGCTTCTGGCGCTGTTTTAATTAGCCATAAAACAATTAACGTGGTTGGTAAACCTATAACAATCGCTTCTAAAAAAGTATTATAAACAAACGCTATCGCGATTGATTCTAAAAAAAGAATTGAGAACAATGCTATAAAAAGTTTACTTGTATTAGTCATAAATAATTGCCTACTATCTACTTAAAAAATAAAAAATCACAAAATTATTTAATATAGTCAATTGTATAAATCCATATAAAACAAAGACCCAAATAGAACTTAATTAAAAAATTTACGTTACCTTCAGTATAAAACGTTTTTATAAAATGGCGAATTTCGCCTTTTAGAATTTCGCCTTTTAAATAAAAAGATGCGATCTTTGCCAATCAAATCGAAAGATCTTATCTCGTTACAATATTTTTATCCACTACTGTTAGACTTTATCCGTCCGTATAAATTAAGCGTCCATTACTATTAAAATTTAAATTAATATATTACCTAACGTATAGGTAAAACAACGAGATCTAGTTTTTGTTAACTATATTTCAAATTAATCCTTGCTGGATTATAATAGTAAGCTTAATTAATAGATTTTTCATTTTAGGAATACAACATGCGCCCAAGCGGTAGAACATTAGGACAAATACGTCCAGTAACTATAACTCGTCAATTCACTAGTCATGCAGAAGGTTCAGTATTAATTGAATTTGGCGATACCAAGGTTATTTGTACTGCCTCGGTTGAAGAAGGTGTGCCGCGTTTTTTAAAGGGCCAAGGTAAAGGTTGGGTTACAGCTGAATATGGTATGCTGCCTCGCTCTACTCACACACGTATGCGCCGCGAAGCATCTTCAGGCAAGCAAAGTGGTCGCACGTTAGAAATTTCTCGTTTAATTGCTCGTGCCTTACGTGCTGCGGTCGATTTAAAAGCCTTAGGTGAAAATACAATTTCTGTTGATTGTGATGTTATTCAAGCAGATGGAGGAACACGTACTGCCTCTATTACCGGTGCTTGTGTGGCACTTGTTGATGCACTTAACTATATGCGTGCCAAGGATATTATAAAAACTAACCCGCTTAAACATATGATTGCCGCCGTATCTGTTGGTGTTTATAAAGGTGAGCCGGTATCTGACTTAGATTATGCTGAAGATTCAAATGCCGAAACAGATATGAATGTTGTTATGACAGATACAGGCAAGTTAATTGAAGTTCAAGGTACTGCTGAAGAAGAGCCTTTTAGCTTTGAAGAAATGCAAGCGATGTTAAGCCTTGCTAAAAACAGTATTAATGAATTATTTGAAATACAAAAAGCAGCGTTAATTTAGCCTGATATCAATAGGAAAGAATAAAATGAAAGATTATCAACGTGACTTTATTGAGTTTGCTTTAGAAAAACAAGTATTACGTTTTGGCGAATTCACATTAAAATCTGGCCGTACCAGCCCATATTTTTTTAACGCAGGTTTATTTAAAACCGGTGGAGATTTAGCCCGATTAGGACGCTTTTATGCAGCAGCATTAGTTGATGCTAATATTAATTTTGATCTAGTATTTGGCCCTGCTTATAAAGGGATTCCTATTGCTACAACAACAACTGTCGCGTTGTTTGATCACCATAACGTAGATGTTCCATATTGCTTTAACCGTAAAGAAGCAAAAACACATGGTGAAGGTGGCTCATTAGTTGGTGCTGAGCTAAAGGGAAAAATAATGTTAGTTGATGATGTTATCACCGCTGGTACTGCCATCCGTGAATCGATGGAAATAATTAAAAGCCATAACGCTGAGCTTTCAGGTGTATTAATTGCGCTTGATCGTCAAGAAAAAGGACAAGGTGAATTATCTGCTATTCAAGAAGTTGAACGTGACTTTGGTACACAGGTGATTTCAATTGTAACTTTAGGTGATGTAGTCACCTTTCTTGAAGAAAAATTAGCAACTAACTCAGAACATGACCAAAACACTCAGTCCGAGTTAGCAGCTAGCTTAGCGAGTATTACTCAATATCGTCAAGCTTACGGCATTTAATTTTTTAGTTATTCAGTAAAACAAAAAGCCTACACACTTGTAGGCTTTTTATATTTTAATTAGGTTTATTTACACTACTAATAACAACGAGGTAGTGAAGTTAGCAATGTAATTAAGCGGTAAGTTCAAAATTATATGTTGGAGCCTTTTCATAAGCTTTGGTTATATCGGAATAAAAGCTTTCTATTCTTAATGAACGTTGAGTAATAGCGTCGGCTTGCCTATTTGACGATGAAGTTTCTATTACCGAAATATTATCATTTTCCTCACTATCAGTTGCTGTTTTAGCAGCACCTTCTTCTTGCGCTAACTCAACTAATAATTCCGATTGTGCTGCAAGTATTTGCTGTGTGGCAGCGCTTGCTACACTTCTATCTTGCGCGGAAGGATTCGCAGGGGCTAAGGCTGCCGAATACACTTTTTGCATTTTGGTAATCGTTGCTCGAGGATCACCATTTACCGGCGCAACATCTACCGAGACTTCCCCGGCTACCGCATACTTTTTACCATCAGGCCCTTGTTCATAAGAATAGCTAGGTGAACCTGCAATAGCCCCCCCTACAGCCGCATGTGCAGCTTCATGAGCCCGAACTTCTTGATCTCTAGCTTTAAGCTCACTAATAACTTTTTCTTGTTCTGGGGTATGTTCTTCATTACCATCAACTGAATCACCACCTTCAGATTTAGACAAATCTTGTGATCCAGGTTTTTGCTCATTTCCTTGGCCCTGTTGGGCATTGTCTTGTTCATTTTGCTCTGTAATACTGGAATTTGCTAACTCTGCCTGTTCCGTAATACTGGCAAAATCGATATCAGCATTGTTTTGAGCAGGTGTTCTGCCACGCTCTTTATCAGATGCTACTCCTTTCTCTGCAGATGACTGGCTGGTCGGTGCTGGTTGGGTAATAACTTCTCGTTGATTATTTTCACGGCGCAAGCTTTCGGTGTGCGGATTAAGCACAGTTGGTATAGATAAATTTGGTACTTGCGGGGTAATGTTCATAATTAAATTATTCGAGACAGTTAATTATATTGATAAAATCAACATTCAGAGAATACTTGTAATTTACGCTGTTACGTCAAGCAGAGTACCTAAGCTTTCGTCTGCTGTTTTTATTACTTCAGTTGCAGATTTAGCTTGATACTCGGCAACTTTTAACTCAACTATTGATTGATTTAATTCAGGTACTTTATTCGCATTACTAAATGACTCACTACTAAATGTAGTAGTGTCTTGACCATCTATTTCACTAACTGCAGAATCACGAGCGACAGTTGTTTCAGCAACTATATCTACCGCTGCTTTATTGGCCATTTCAGTGGCATTTTGAAAACCTTGCACACCAGAATTAAATGCTGATTGAATTTCCATTAAATCTACCTCTCTAGGTTTTATATTAACCTTAGTTACACTGACTAATTATTAACCAAAACACTTAAAAAGTAAAGTTAATTTAGTTTAACAAAATGACTTCTTCTCATACTTACAAGCCATCGAGTCAGTACTACTGTAAAATTATCAAGATGTGAAATAAATGGTGCATGAGAAGCCTGCTTAAAACGATAACAATCGCTAGTAGGCGCCAAGTGTTCCACTTGCTCAATGACGGCTTTAGGAACAAGACTATCTGCGTCACCATATAAACGAAGAAATGGTTGCTTTATGCTATTTAGTTGCTTTCTATAATCACTGCTTTCTAACAACTTTAATGACTGCTCAAGTGTCGTTTTATTTGCCATAGTATATTGAAAAACTAACTCACTAATTTTATTAATATCTTGGCGAATAGCTGAGCTCCCCATTGCTTGTATTTTTAAAAAATTACCAATCGTTTTTTGAATATCTACTTGGAGTTGGTGATGAAACCCCTCAAGAACTTTTGCCTTAATGCCTGGCCATATCAATTGGCTTTCTTCTATTTTTTGGCTTTTTTCTTCCAGAAAATAAGGGGAGCTTGCAATAGTCACTAAAGCCAGTACTTTTTCTGGGTAACTAAGTGCCATTTCAGTGGCAATTAACCCACCTAAAGACCACCCTATATAAACAGCCTGTTCTGTGATGCTACCAACAATAGATTGGCAAATATTCGTTATTGAGTAAGGATTTATTTTTTTGTTAACATTATTACCAAAGCCAGGTAAATCAATGGTAATTATATTAAAATCATTAAAAAAACTATCCGGTAGGCTATCAATAAAAGGCTGCCATACTGCTGAATTTAGTCCCCAGCCATGAAGTAGAACTAAAGAGGTTTTTTTATGAGAAGTTGGAGTTTCTATTCTGGGAAAAATGGAAATATTGAGAGTTTCTGCCATGCTTATCCTTAGTAGAATTAATTAATGCGCTTTATTTTACAAAATGGAACGACCAATGGCATGGAAAAAAAGAGTACAAATGCTCTATCAACGTTTTTTATCCACACTAGGCCAGTGTGATATATGCGGTAATTGCCTACACGATATAAGTTCCAGCCAACAAAAATTACTCTGTCCATCTTGTTTAAATGATTTACCCATGTTTAATCAAGCAATTGTACAAGGTGATTTACTTAATTGGCCGGCAATAAATAAAGCATTACCCAATATTAACTTCGACCATTTAATTTGCTTAGCGCCTTATCTGCCCCCTTTCACTCATTGGTTACCACAACTAAAATATCAAGGGCGATTTGAAATTGCCTCCCTATTAGCAACCTTACTTGCACAACAATGGAAAGAACAACACTTAACAACGTTAACTTCGCCGGCTGATCTTATTTTAAGTGTGCCTTTACATATTAATAAGTGGCAAATTCGCGGTTACAACCAAGCACATTTACTTGCACAGCCATTGGCTCAATCTTTACAGTTACCTTACGATGAAGTTACGTTAGTTCGTACTCAAAATAATACCAGTCAAGTTGGAAAAACCGGTAAAGAAAGGCGGCAAACTTTAGCTAACGCTTTTACATTAGCTAAAGAATTACCCAATGATATTAAACATATTATTGTTGTTGATGATGTATTAACTACCGGCAGCACAGCCAATGAAATCAGTAAAATATTAAAACATGCGGGCGCTAGTAAAGTAACTATTGTCACGGTTTGCTTAACCTTACCGCACACAAATCATTAATAATATTTACCTTGTTGGTGCATTAAAAGCTTTAGCAAAAAACAAACTATTTGCCAATAATTTTGCACTTCCTAACCAATAGCCACGAAAGGCTAATACATCAGCCGTAGCAATAACACGACCTTGCCCATAATTATGCGCAACAAGCGCTGAGTTATCCGCGATAAGGTTAACTAGTTTTTCGTCTGTATAACCACTTAACAATGGCTCTTCATGATATTTTGCAACCGTTAGGAAAGGTTGCTGCCTTGAATTCATAATGAGGGTGCTATTTCTAAATAAAGGTAACTGTTTATCGGTATAACCAAAAGCAAGGGGGTGTGAGGTATCAAGCTCTGTAGCAAAAATAGCGCCGGCTATACGTTTTTTCGCGCTAAGCTGTTCTTTGTCTTGGTAAGTTAATCCTTGACTATTAAACAACTGATCAATCTCTTGTTTCCCTACAAAGCTAGCAGATAATATATTTTGTTTAGCTAGCCACTGTGCACCACTTTTTTGAGCAAAAACTACACCGCCTTGCTTAAGCCATAGCTTCAATTGACTAACATGACTATCTGAAAGAACTCTATAGTCACCATTAACTAAAATTACATGACTGTAATTTGATAAATCAACCGTTGATAAACGAGAATGCTCAATAATACTAACGGGAATTTGTAATATTTCATCAAGATAATAGCGAATTTCGCCTGCTTCGTATTGAGAGATCCCATTACCACCTAACAATAGTACTTTTGGCTGTTCTAAAGTTTTAAATGAATTACTACCCAAATCTATGCCTTGACTAGTTAAACCACTATTAATTGTTACTAACGCTATATTAGTTTCATGTGCTAGCTCAGCTAAGCTTTCACGCCAATTCGACGTTTGCTGAATACCGGCAGGAATAATAATAGTACCAGCTGCAAATACTCTCTGCTTACCATCAACTTGACTAACAAATTCACTTGTTGCTACTTTAGTTTTGATCTTTTTATTTTGTAGTTTATTTAGTAGCTTAGGTGCTAAAAAATGATGCCATTCAAATGCATACGCATAATCTGTATCCTTAGTAGATAACTTGCTTACATGAGCAATATCTTTTGAAGACCAAGGCTCTTTTTTCAGTGTTAAACCTCTAGTTTTATCGAGAGCTTGAAAATCAATATTCATTGCTAGCGGCATAGTCCAGCCGGAAACATCATAAAAAGTATTATCTGGAAAATCAGTTCCTTGGGTAAATAAAGCTTGAATAACTCGGTATTGGCTTTGCACTATCGGTACATAATAACTTGTTTCTTTAGCATAATTTTTTTCTTTATAATTAAAGTCTTCTGCAAGTTGATACACGTTAATTTGATGCTGTGCTAATTTATCTAGTAAAGTATTTAAGCGATAAGCATCTTGCGATTCGCTAAGTAAATAACCAGTAAACTTTTCTTTTTTAGCTTTTTTAAGCGCTTGTTGATAAAAATCTTGTCTATAGTCTTTAAGTACTTGACGGTTTTCCCATGCACCTTCAATAGTTGAAAGCGATGTTAAAACATGGTTTTGAATACCATATTCAAATGTTAACAAACCATTAATCGTATCTTGTTGCATACCTCGAGAGCTAGCTTGCTCAAATAAAATACCAATACCAGCATTAATATCAGGATAAGTTGAACCTTTCCCATAATAAAAGTCATCAAAATTTTCTTCGCTATAATATAAACGTTGAGCTGAATCTAATGCTTTTGCATGAAACTTCGCTAGTGCTTTAGTTAGCGTCACATTTTTTCTAGGTGTTAGTGGGTGTGTTCTGCTTGCAATACCTGGTTGAAAAAAATAACTACTGTTAGCGCCCATCTCATGGTAGTCACCTAACACATGAGGTTGATATTGATGAAAATACTTCAGTCTGTGTTGACTTTCTTGTTGCGTTAACAACAACCAATCTCGGTTAAGATCAAACCAAAAATGATTAGTTCGGCCACTAACCCAACCTTGGTGATGTTCAATAGTTTCAGGATCACTATTACCCGCAGAGCTTCTATAGGTAGCCGCCCAATTCGCAAATCTATCCATTCCATCTGGATTAATGCTCGGCTCTAAGACAATGATCGTATTCGCTAGCATAGTTTCAATACGTTCTTCTTCACTAGCCGCTAAATAATAAGCCACTACCATAGCTGCATTAGCCCCAGTAATTTCATCGCCATGAACACTATATCCTAACCATATGACCAAGGGTTCATTGGCATTATTTGATGCTTGGGTTTGGTAGGGTACATGCCTTTTTGCTAGAAGATTATCTAAGTTAACTAAGTTTTCAGGACTTGAAATAGTCACTAAAAATTGCTCGCGTTGCTGTGGAGTTCTACCGATAGAAGTCATTTTTATACGTGTAGAATCTTGCGCTAGCGTATTAAAGTATTGCTTTAATTGATCATGTCTTATGTGACGTTCACCTATTCCGAAACCTAACGTTGTACTTGGTAAAGGGGTACTTGAATTAAATGTAGCTTGTTTCGGTAAATATTCTTGTACTGGTTGAGCGAAAGAAATCCACGTAGGAATGACTAAAATAAACAAGGTAAACAAACGATATAATGACATAATAACTTCCAATTTGATGAACTCAGCTAAAATAGCAAATAAAAGCATAAAAATCATTAGCGCATAGCAATATTGCAAAGTAAAATACCTATACTTGAGTAAAACGCTCAAGTATACTCAAGCTATTAAGTCCTCATAAATATCTATTTTGCGATGGCTTGATTATATTTCCTGTTTCAAACTGAAGAGCACAAGCGAGTTACTGTATTATGATCACTATATCCCCTACCGCCCAAGAGCATTTTATTAAGCTATTATCCCAACAAGCAGAAGGGACCCATATTCGTGTCTTTGTTGTAAACCCGGGAACCGCTAAGGCAGAATGCGGTGTATCATATTGCCCTGCCGATGCTGTAGAGCCTGATGACATAGAATTACCATTTGATGGATTTTCTGCCATGGTTGACGCTGACAGTAAAAGCTTTTTAGAAGAAGCCGAGATAGATTTTGTTACTGATCAAATGGGCTCTCAATTAACCCTTAAAGCGCCAAATGCTAAATTGCGTAAAGTTGCTGATGACGCTCCATTATTTGAACGTGTTCATTATTTTTTACAAGCGGAAGTTAACCCACAATTAGCAGGGCATGGTGGTGAATGTACTTTAGTTGAAATTACCGATGACGGCTATGCTGTATTACAATTTGGCGGTGGCTGTAACGGTTGTAGTCAAATAGATGTTACCGTAAAAGATGGTATTGAAGCTCAGCTCATCGAAATGATGGGTGATGAAATTAAAGGCGTAAAAGATGCCACAGAACATGAACGTGGTGATCACTCTTACTATTAAATTAGTTTATGAATAATTTATTAGCCAAATTAGGTCAAGATCCCGCACGAAGTCTATCCATTTTTTTGCGTGGGCTTGGCCTATTTAGCCTAGGTTTATTATTTATTGCTTTCGGTTACTATTACCACCACTTGTGGCAAGTAGCTGGTCTGATTTTAATTGCTCTAGGTTGTATAATTTCCGCTTGGGGTTATTTAGGTATTTTTGCTAATCGCTGGTTTAATATTCTAAATAAACACAAAGATAAAGAACTTTCTTAATGCTTCATCTAATTCAGAAGTACTGGTCTCATCTTACAGTTATACTCATTGTCGCTATTACTACATTATCACTATGGCCTGCAATTCATTTACCGAGTGTGCCAGGCACTGATAAAACACACCATTTCATTGCTTATGCTGCATTAGCTTTACCAGCGGCATTACGACACCCAAAATATTCTTTGTATTTTGTTCTTAGCTTTATTACATTTAGCGGTGTAATTGAATTAGTTCAACCTTATGTTAACCGCTATGGAGAATGGTTAGATTTATTAGCTAATACTGTAGGGCTTATGTTTGGTTGGTTGTTAGCAAAAATAATACTTTTTTGTACGAAAAATAATGCTTAAGTAGTCTATTACTAGTCATTTGATTAAAAAAACGGTATTTTAAGCTAACAGTGCGAAAAGAGATGCTCATGAAACTTAATTTTATCACCTTATTGTTATTATTTTTTCACTCAACCAGTTTTGGTGCTGTTATTTTGCAATACCATCATGTTAGTGACACTACCCCTAAAAGTACCAGTATTACCCCTACTCAGTTTGAAGTGCACCTAAAATACCTGCAAGAGCACAATTTTAATGTTATTCCCCTATCTCAATTGATAGATAAAATTAAAAAGCAACAACCATTAAAAAATAAAACAGTAGTCATTACATTTGATGATGCATACCTTGACATAGAAACAAATGCTAAGCCATTACTTGATAAATTTAATTACCCTTACACTATTTTTGTGAACCCAAGTGTTATTACTCAAAGTTCATCTTCTTACCTTTCATGGGAACAACTTAAAGCCCTAGCTGATGAAGGAGTCATTATTGCCAACCATGGCTTTACTCACGACTCTATGACCAGAATTCCAGACAATCTAACGCAAACTCAATGGTTAGCTAAACAGAGTGCACTCTTATTAAAAGCAGAGCAAATAATTGAAGAGAAAACAGGTCAAAGTTGGCGATATTATGCATATCCTTATGGTGAATACAGCCCTACCATACAAAACTGGGCCAAAGAGAATGATTTTATTGCCTTTTCACAACAGTCTGGTGCTGTTGGACTAAATACAGATTTAACCAGTATACCGCGCTTCCCTGCCTCAATGCCTTACGATGAAATATCAGCATTAAGAGATAAACTTAATTCTTTACCTTTTACTATCAAATTAGAAGGCAAAGAAGCTGAAACTATCTTTGAGCACAAACAAATTTCACAAGTTACTTTTACTATAGAAACTGACGACTTTTATAAATCAGGTCTAAATTGTTATATTTCCGGCTTAGGTAAACAAAAAGTACAATGGCAAGGAGATAATAGTTTTACTATCAAATTTAACGGTGACTTACCTGTAGGCCGAGTACGTTGTAATTGTACCGCTGCGAGTATAAATAACCCAGGGCAATACTATTGGTACTCGAAGCCATGGTTTATTTTACAACAAGGTGGAGCTTGGTACAGCCTTTAATAGAGCGCGACTATTTTTTTATAATCACTGAGTAATTTCTCACTATCAATGGCCGGTACTTTGCCAACTTCTTGCTCAGGCTTAAATATAGACGATATATTTCCATCAGGATTAATGAGCACTATTGACGCACTGTGATCAACCAAATATCCTTCACTTTCATCGCTAATAGCGTACATTAAACCTAAATTACGTGCGAAAGGAAATAGCGCACTATGCTCTCCCCTTAATGCAATGAATTCATCGTTAAAATAAGGTATATATTGGTTTAATTTTTCTTGAGTATCTCTATGTGGATCAACAGTTACTAACAATACTTGGCTGTTGCTCGCTATCGCTTTTAAATCATCATAAATGAAACCTAAATTTTGTAATGTAGTAGGGCAAATATCAGGACAAGAGGTATAACCTAAAAATACCAGTGACCACTTATCTTTTAATTGAGCTTTAGTAAATAACTGACCGGTATGATCCGTTAATTCAAAGGGCTTAATTATTCTGGGCTGTTGATAATACAAAGCATGCTCTGGTTGCTCAACATTATTGACTTGTTGAAATGCCAAGACTCCAATAACAGCGGCAATAAAACCGCCGATATAAATTACATAATTTTTCATACCTTAGTTTCTCTAGCCTATTGGCAATAAATAATGATCAAGTAACAAAATAATAAATAGTAACATCAAGTGGATAATAGAAAACTTGAATGTATCCATAGCCGTATTTTCATCAGCATTAAATTTAAGCTTCCACGCATAAGCAAAAAAGATAGCATTAAGTACTACAGCACCAATTAAGTATAGCCAATTACTCATGCCAACTAAATAAGGCAATAAACCCACAATAAATAACAATACGGTATAAAGTAAAATCTGGGTTTTCGTAAAGCTAATACCATGCGTCACAGGTAACATGGGGATATTCACTTTCGCATATTCATCTTTACGATGAATGGCTAAGGCCCAAAAATGCGGCGGTGTCCAAGTAAAAACTAATAGAACCAATAACAAGGCATGTGGATGAATTTCATTTGTCATAGCTGTCCAACCTAGTAACGGCGGGATAGCACCAGCGAGACCGCCAATAGTAATGTTTTGTGGAGTTGCACGCTTCAAATATAAGGTATAAACAAAACTATAGCCCACTAACCCTGATAACGTTAAGTAAGCCGTTAATGGATTAACTAACCCATAGAGTAGAATGAAACCCAATAAGGCAATACTAAAAGCAAACACGATGGCATTATTAGTGGTGATTCGACCTTCAGGTAAAGGTCTATTATGTGTTCTGCCCATAACCGCATCAATCTTTTCATCGACAATGTGATTAATTGCCGCCGCTGCAGATGACAATAACGCAATACCTAACATAGCAGGTAGCAATAGTTGCCAAGGCAAACCGCCTGGCACAGATAAACTCATGCCAACTAACGCGGTCAATACTAACAAAGCAACTACTTTTGGCTTAGTAATATCATAATAAGCTCGCCACCTAGAAATCGATATAGTAGGTATTTTTGTATTATTTAGCACTTCATCAGACATTATATCTCCTTACCTTATACTCTATGGTACAAGCGATAAGTTAAATTAATAAGCGTTAACATTAAGCAGGCCGCTACCACGTTATGCGCAACAGCAATGCCAAGCGGCAATGACAAGACAATATTAGAAATTCCAAGTAAAACCTGGCTTGTTAAAGCAACCCCTACAACTAATGTTGCTACTTTAAGGGCGTTGGTTTTAGCTCTAAGGTAAACCATTATCATCAACCAAGTTAAATAGACTGTAGTAATAATAGCGCCAAAACGATGCGTCACATGAATAGTGACACGATCCTCATGAGGCAAGTGCCCAAATTCATAACTTTCCTGTGCGGGTGGCACTAAGTCAAAAGAGTTTTCAAAAGTCAGTTGCTCTTGCCAGCCCGGCTGACAAATAGGTAATTCAACACAACTTAACGCAGCATAATGAGATGACGTCCAGCCCCCTAATCCTATTTGCCCAACCAAAACAATAATACCAAGCAAAGCAAAGCTGCCATATTTTTTTACTGGAGCCTCACTGACGCTTATTTGAGTTTTTCGTAAACGTAAATGCAACAAAAATAGCAAACTCAAAGTAGTAAAGCCGCCAAGTAAGTGAGCCATAACCACTATTGGCATTAACATCATGGTTACTGTCCACATACCTAATACAGCTTGAAAAATAACAACCGCTAAAATAAGTAAAGGTAGGCGTAAAGGTGTGTTTTGATGACGATTTTTAAATGACAAAAAAGCAATAGCGAGAATAAACAAACCTAATGCACCAGCGAAATATCGATGGATCATTTCATTCCAAGCTTTATGAGGCTCAACGGGCCGTTCAGGAAATGCTAATTCAGCTTTCGCAATTTGCTCTGCTGTTTTAGGTACATCAAGTTGTCCGTAACAAGTAGGCCAGTCTGGGCAGCCTAGTCCTGCATGCGTCAGTCTTGTATATGCACCTAAAGCAATAACAATAAACGATAACACAATACTCAGAATGACTAACTTTCTAAGTATATTAGTGTGATCGCTATTCAGTGCTACATTGCTCATATTAACCAACCTTTGAATATTTAAGAATTTTTTTCATATCAGCTAAAATCTGTTTACCGAAATGTGGTAATTGCTTAGTGTCATTAGGTATTTCATGGCTCATAAAAACATTACCAAGGGGGTCAACCAACCATATTTTTTGCTCTGTTATAATTGTTTTAGCTTTACTTGGGGTTGCTACTAGCTGCCACTGACTTTGTGAAAGGTGTTGCAGTTGATCGTTAGACAGCACAGACTGATACAGAGCAACAGGGGTAACTCTAGGCATATATTTACCCAAAGCTACATAAGTATTATGAACAGACTCTAAAGTATGTTGGCAGTTTTCCTCACAGTTCAATGGAAGGCTATAAAGAATCAACCACTGATGTTCAAACGCTGAATTGTCGATTCCTAATTTATCAAGCGTTAGCTCCTCAGTTAACAAAGTCCCCTTATTCGTTACACTTTTTGCCAACCACTCGCCATCTAAAGCAAGTTTAGCCAATATAACGGGTAACAAAAAAACAACAATCATCAATAAAAAGCTTCGACGATTACTCTTTTTAATGGTTGCCTCTTGAACACCTGATACTTCATTGTGTACTGAATTCATATTATTTCGCCTTACTATTATTTTTATTATCACCCTTACTTATACTAAACTTAGCCCATAACATTAAAAGTAACCAAGCTATCGCCAAACTAAACCACTGAAAAGCATAAGCACGATGTTTTTCTGGTGGCATCACTATAGGTTGCCAATTTTTTTCAAAGCCTATTTTTTCACTTTCGTCTAAATAAATAACAAAAGGCAATAACTCTCGCTTGAGTAAAGCTGAAAACTTATCTAATTCAATTTGCTGCACTCTTAATGGCCAGCTTGCTTGAGAAAATACTTGCTCTACTAATTGAATACCTACTTCTATTAAACGAATATGCCCTTTAAATTTATATTGCCCACTCAAGGCTGATACATCCGGTATTTCTTGCCTATTTATTGATCCTTGTATCCAACCAAGACTTACCAATACTGCGTGTTTACTTGTTTCTGCTACTTGGTAGACCCGATACCCTAAACGCCCTTTACTCACTTGGTTATCTAATAAGAATACTTTTCCTTCATCAAAGCTTCCTTCGATATATACAGGGAAATCGTTGATTTTATTTAAAGAACTTCCATTATTTGAGAGGGTTAAAACCTGACTTAGTGAGATTGGTTTTTTAGCGCTTAGTTTGTCAATCTGTGCTAATCGCTGCTCTTTTTCTAATGCCCTACTAATTTGCCAAAAGCCAAGCTTTACTAATGTTGAAAAAACGAGCACAGTAAAGACTAGCCAAAGTAAATTATGCTTACTAAAATAATTTGATCGCTTTTGATCAATACTTAAAGGTGTACTACTTGGCATCAAAAATAAAATCCTTACAACAAGTTAATACTTAGGATATTGAGTGTATGTTATTTAAAATTATTATTATCACACTTATGCTATTCATGGTTTACAACCTCTTTCGTGCTTTATTTATTATGAATAAAAAGCCCGATCCAAACCAACCTTCTATGACTAAATACATTGGCCGGAGATTAATGGTCTCGGTAGCGATAGTGATTTTAATACTAATAGGGTTACTCACCGGCCTAATTACACCAAACCCAAGACCTTATTAAAGTTAATATTTTTATAATTTTTGATAAATAAATTCGTTAGAGCAAAGCGAAGGCACGGAGTTGACGCCAATTAATGAGTACCTTCAATGCAGTTATTACGGATTTAGCAAAGTATTTAACATCACAAAATGTAGACGAATAGAAAAAGTAGTACCCACACTACGTCAACAAAATGCCAGTACCAACTTGTTGCCTGAAATGCAAAATGATTTTCAGGTGTAAAATGTCCTTTTAACACTCTAAAGAACATAACAATTAACATAATGCAGCCTAGTGTTACATGTAAACCATGAAACCCAGTTAACATGTAAAAGGTATTACCGTAGATCCCACTTGTTAAATACAGTTGCATTTCTTCAGAATAACCATGGGAATACTCTAAAACTTGTAGACTAATAAAGGTCAAACCTAAAATAATAGTAAATCCTAACCAAGCTTTTAGCTGTGATCGCTTATTTTTTTCTAGCGCAACATGGGCAAAATGTGCGGTAATGGAAGAAGTTAATAATAGGATAGTATTAATTAATGGTAATCCATACCATCCCATAGCAGTAGTTTCGGTGCCTCCAGGTGTTTTAATTAATGGCCAACTAGCAGTAAACTCTGGCCATAAAACAGCCGCTGTTTCCGCATTATTTCCAGCACCATCTAACCACGGTATAGAAAAAGTACGTGCGTATAATAGTGCGCCAAAAAAGGCAGCGAAGAACATAACCTCAGAAAAAATAAACCAACTCATTCCTTGTCGAAATGAATTATCCATTTGACGACTGTACTTTCCAGCCATCGATTCATTAATAACATTACTAAACCAGCCAACTACCATATAAATGACTAAAGCAATTCCCGCTAGTAGCAAATAACCACCATAACCACTAACTTCATTTTTAATATCGGTAACATAATTAGCAGCCCCGACAGCAATCATAAATAATGCAACTGCACCTACAATTGGCCAATGGCTTTGTGATGGTACGTAATAACTTTCATATTCTTTGGTTGTCATTTTTATTACCTCTTTTACTCATAATATTTATAAGCGTGATAAATAGTTTATGAGTCTTTTTTTTCAGTAATATCATACAAAGTGTATGATAATGTCAGGGTGTGAATATCCACAGGCAAATCAATATCAACATAAAACTGTAAACCCATCTCGACTTCTTCACCACTTCTTAATGGTTGCCGCTCAAAACAAAAACACTCTATTTTTTGAAAATATCCAGCGGCTAAGCCTGGCGAAACAGAAGGAACAGCTTGCCCTGTAATATCATGATTCGCTTCATTTTTAGCAAAGAAATTAACGAATTTCATTTCACCTGGGTGTACAGAAATTTCATTAATTATAGGTTCGAATTGCCAAGGAATTCCTTTCGCCATTCGCGTAATAAATTGCACCTTTATTGTACGTGACGTATCAATACCATTATCAGAATAAACTACGGCTACATCATTGGTCTTACCGTTTAAGCCCGTAATATCACAAAAAACATCATACAAAGGCACAAGTGCAAACCCGAAACCAAACATAGCAAATACCATGAATACTAACTTTTTAATAACTTTACTGTTATTCGGTTTAACAGGTTTTTGCTCTGCATTTTTGCTCATAACTAATCCACCTTAGGCGGCGTACTAAAGGTATGATATGGAGCTGGACTTGCCACGGTCCATTCTAATCCCTCAGCCCCATCCCATGGTTTAGCTGGGGCCTTATTTCCACCTCGAATACACTTAATAACAACGGCTAAGAAAATCAATTGTGATAAACCAAAAGCAAAACCACCAATGCTGACCCATTTATTAAAATCAGCAAATTGCAATGCATAATCCGGAATACGTCTAGGCATGCCAGCTAAACCTAAAAAGTGCATTGGGAAGAAGAGTAGATTGACTGAAATTAATGAACACCAGAAATGCCATTTAGAAAGGGAGTCGCTATACATATGCCCTGTCCACTTAGGTAACCAAAAATACGCTCCGGCATAAATAGAAAATAATGAACCAGTTACAAGTACATAATGAAAATGCGCAACCACAAAGTAAGTATCGTGGTATTGAAAGTCTACGGGAGTTAATGCCAACATTAAGCCAGAAAACCCCCCAATTGTGAACAAAATCACAAAGGCAATTGAGAACAACATTGGTACCTCAAAAGTCATTGAACCACGCCACATTGTTGCGACCCAGTTAAATACTTTCACACCTGTGGGCACGGCAATCAGCATAGTACAATACATAAAGAACAGCTCACCAAATAAAGGCATTCCCGTGGTGAACATATGGTGTGCCCAAACAATGAATGACAACAGTGCAATTGAGCCAGTGGCATACACCATAGAGCTATAACCAAATAACTTTTTACGAGCAAAGGCAGGAATGATAGTTGAAACAATACCAAATGCCGGCAAAATCATAATGTAAACTTCAGGGTGTCCAAAAAACCAAAAAATATGCTGGAACATTACAGGATCACCGCCCCCAGCAGCATTAAAGAAGCTAGTTCCGAAATAAGTATCGGTCAACACCATAGTAACAACACCCGCTAACACCGGCATAACAGCAATGAGTAAATAAGCCATTATGAAAAATGTCCAAACGAATAATGGCATTTTCATGTAAGTCATACCCGGTGCACGCATATTCATAATAGTCACAACAATATTAATTGCGCCCATAATTGAAGATACCCCCATAATATGAACAGCAAAAACAAAAAATGCCGTGCTACCATTTGAATATGTTGTCGATAAAGGCGCATAAAATGTCCAACCAAAATTTGGCGCACCGCTTTCCATAAAAAATGAACTAAGCAGAATGGCAAATGCAAAAGGAAGAATCCAAAAACTCCAGTTATTCATTCGCGGTAATGCCATATCCGGCGCACCAATCATCATGGGCAACATCCAGTTAGCAAAACCGGTAAATGCTGGCATTATGGCACCAAAAACCATTATAAGACCATGAACAGTAGTTAACTGATTAAAAAAGTCTGGCTCTACTATTTGTAAACCTGGCTGAAATAATTCAGCACGGATCACCATAGCTAAAGCACCGCCAGTTAATAACATGATAAAAGAAAACCATAAGTAGAGAGTCCCTATATCTTTATGGTTTGTTGTATATAACCATCGCTTAATACCTTTCATTTTATGATCATGATGTGCATCATCAAGCGATTCATCTATTGTATGTGTCGTCATCTCTTACTCCTCGCTTACCGCTTTAACATCTGAGCTTTGTACTAAATCACCGGTTTCATTACCCCAAGCATTACGCTCGAATGTAGTAACCGCGGCGATTTCTTTTAAACTGAGTTGTTTCCCAAACGGAGGCATCATACCCTTGCCGTTAATGACTAAAGTTAAATGCTCTTCAATAGAGCCTTGAGTGGCAATAGCACTCCCTTTAAGTGCAGGAAATGTAGGAGGTAAGCCCAATCCTGTAGGCTGATGACATGCAGCACAATGAGCAAGATATACGGTTTCGCCAAGCTGCATTAGTTCTGCTTTACTCATAGAAGAGCTTAATGATGCCTTCTCTGCATTTTCAGCTTGAGCAGTCAATGCGTGTTGTTCATCCAACCACTTATCATAGTCTTCGCTAGATTTTACTTCGACTACAATCGGCATAAAGCCATGATCTTTGCCGCAAAGCTCAGCACATTGACCGCGATAAACTCCAGGCTCATCAACATTTGTCCAAGCTTCATTTATAAAGCCAGGATTAGCATCTTGTTTAACAGCAAAAGCAGGAACCCACCAAGAATGAATAACATCATCAGAAGTAATTAAAAAGCGGACTTTTTTATTAGCAGGAATAACTAAAGGCTTGTCCACTTCAAGTAAGTAATCTTCTCCTTTTAGAGCACCATTACCACTAAAGCTACCGTCCTGATTTTCATACTGCTCGCGCGGGGTAGACAATACCGAGTAATATTCAATATTTTGATCAAAATATTTATAATGCCACTTCCACTGCGAGCCTGTAACTTGAATAGTGACATCGGAGTTATCATTATTTTCCATGTCAATTAAGGTACTAGTTGCCGGAACGGCCATTGCGATAAGAATAACGACAGGAATTGCCGTCCAGAGTATTTCTACTTTAGTGCTTTCATGAAAGTCAGCTGCTTTTGCTCCTTTTGATTTACGATGGAAGATCATAGACCAAAACATCGCTCCAAAAACAACAACCCCAATACCAGTACATATGTAGAGTGCTAGCATATGTAAATCATACACCTCCCTACTAACTGCCGTTACGCCTTTAGTCAAATTTAACTGTGAATCTGACCAAGCTGAACTGGAAAATAAGCTTAAACAAACAAGACAAATTTCCATCCACCAACGTTGATTACTTCTATTCACTCAACCTCTCCCCTATCAATATTTACTTCGTTTTAAATAAAATCGGTGTAATAATTCACCGTTTAAAACAACATATAAAAATAGAAAACAGAAAAGCAGCAATGTACATCAAAAATCATTTAACTGATGATCTGTTAATTTAGTTATTATTATTTTCTAATTAAGCACTTAATTTGAAATTTATTAAATTAACTGACGTGATATGACTAACTCAAATGACATAAGCGTAAATATTTAAGTTTAGCTATCGAATTAGCGCATTGACGTCTTTTTTATTCTTATTCAGTTTTTTGCTAGTTATAGCAATCTCACTAGCTATGTGATCATTTCTACTTGCTAAAATCACCAACTACATCATTATTTATTTAATAATTAGAACAACTAGTTATTGAAATAAATGCCTTGTATTTGGCTGTTTTTTCTACGTATAAAATTGTTCACTTAATTAATGAAACTGGTATTAATTTGTTCGATTCACCTTCTAGAATCGCTCAAAACTTAACCTAGGTCAAATTATAATTTAGATAAAAGCTAATATAATCAATAGAGTAACTACTCTAAGCTGTCTCTATAGCATGACTGGTATAGTCTAGGGGAATTTTGGCTATTGATATAATCAATAATTATTAATTGATTATTTAACAACCAAATTTGAGAGGTTTTTATTTAATAAAATAAAGTTAGTGAATATAACTAATAAAAATTGTCACTAAGGTATAGCAACAATTAAAAAATATAAAAAAGAAAACTTACATCCAATTGCCGTTACGAATAATACCAACAGCAAGCCCTTCAATGTAGAAATCTTGAGAGCTAAGATCTACCTTGATAGGTTCAAAATCTTCATTTTCAGCTTGTAAATAGACGATATTACCATCACGTTTGAAGCGTTTTACTGTCACTTCATTTTCTACTCTAGCAACAATCACTTGACCATTTTGCACGTCAGTTGTTTGATGTACTGCTAATAGATCACCATCTAAAATACCAATATTTTTCATGCTTTCACCATTTACTCGTAACAAGTAATTAGCCACGGGGTGGAATAAACTACCACTCATTTGATAATGCTCTTCAACATGCTCTTCGGCTAAAATTGGCTCACCTGCAGCTACTCTACCAATAAGAGGAAGACCTTCTTCTTCAATAAACTGCTCAGATAACCGTATGCCACGAGATGTTCCTGGCAACATTTCAATATAACCTTTTTTTGCTAATGCTTTTAAATGTTCTTCTGCTGCATTGGCAGATTTAAAACCAAAAAAACTCGCTATTTCGGCTCTAGTAGGTGGCATTCCAGTTTCTTGAATTTTATCTTTAATCAAGTCAAATATTTGTTGTTGACGATTAGTTAACGGCTTTAATTCATTTGTTGCTAGCATTAGCTTTTCCTTTCTAGGTAAAGACCTGTATTTATTCACAACTGTCATTATATACAGCCAACTAATAAACGCAAGGGGTTACTAAGAACCTTAGGATCATATTCTTAGAATATGGACTTAAAATTATCAATATAATTAACGTGATAGGAGAATGAATCAGTTTAAAACCTGATCATTTACTTTAATGAACAGGCTTGATAAATACACATGCGTATTTATCAGTTTTATTTGAACAAAATAATTTTGGGAAAGCAGAAAACAAGTTAA
>Ga0193951_1000236_pt1 | contig 26076 bp, 26 predicted proteins | sample BB_2_MG_FD_140370 | JGI IMG/M metagenome (GOLD analysis project Ga0193951, IMG submission 140370) | Microbial mat bacterial communities from the Broadkill River, Lewes, Delaware, United States - BB_2_MG | ecosystem: Environmental > Aquatic > Freshwater > River > Microbial mats | place: USA...
ACTTTACTCATAGGAAATAAAAATTGCCATTTTGTCTCTTTGTTTGCTTTTGGGTATTTTTTTTCAAAAGCATAAGGCATATAAACACTCCCATATCCATCAGCCAAATCCTTTACATGTAACTCTTTTACATAGTCAACTTGAGCTAAAAGTTTTATCTTTAGCTTTTGTGGCAAAGGTAAAGTTCTATCTTTTTGAGATTTACTATCCCAAATGTATACTTTGTCAAAACCAAAGTCAATATCTTTAACTCTAAGACTTAAAAGCTCACTCATCCTCAAACCACAACCATACATCAAAGAAGTCATAATCTTATATATGCCATTTGTAGCAGATATAATCTCGTCTACTTCATCTTTTGTCAAAACTGTGGGTATGTGCTTTCTCTCCTGAGCCCTCAAAGCTTGTATGTCCCACTCACTCATATCTACACCTAAAACTTCTCTATATAAAAAAAGTATTGCAGAAAATGCCTGATTTTGCGTAGTAGGAGAAACTCTGTTTTTTACTGCAAGACTTGTCAAATATTGTTCTATCTCATCTTTTCCCATGTCAATAGGATGCTTTTTGTTGTGAAATAAAATATAACATTTTATCCAATGTAGATAAGTCTTTTCAGTTGAAAGACTATAGTGTTTTGCTCTAATCTTATCTCTAACTATGTCTAGCAATTTCTTTTTTTGACTCACACTTGCCTCCTTCGCTTAAGGAACAAAATGCTCTTTTAAAAGTTTTTTCAACAAATACCTAACAAAATGTTCCAATATCTTCCATATTCTTTTTAAAAACACACTTTATTTTTAAGGATTATAAAGCATTTCTTCAAAAAGAGCTAAAAACATTACAAATTGAAATATTTTTAACAAATCAATGCTATTTTTTATGTTCTTTTAATTACTCAATAAGAACTAAGTGTGTTATAATGTTCATTGAATAAATAGTTAGGTACATACATGGAATATTACGAATCAAAATTTACTAATGAACATTTTATTGCACTTGGAAAGATGAATGTATATTTTCAGTTTATTGAGAATCAAATTGATCGCTTACTTTCAGTTTTTTTAAATACTCATTTTTTATCTTCACATACTAAAAGAATGAACGCTTTACTATCAGAAATACCATTTAAGACAAAATGCTCAACACTTCGATCATTGATTAATGACATTACTAGCTTTGAAGATATAGCTGATGCATTCCCAAAAGAACTTCACGACAAAAGTGAAAAAATTTTGGATGAAATATTTGCTTTAAAGCCACTTTTCAAAAAAATTGAACAATGTTCTTCAATAAGAAATAAATATATTCATTCACACTGGATTAATGGTGGAATATGTGGACCAAAAAATTCAGTTGCCAGATATAAATTAACCGCTAAAGGAAAAGGTGTCAAAGGTGAATTTGTTTTTGAATGCAGTTCTGAACTAGAAAGCAAAGCAGAATATATTCTTCAAACCTATAATGAGCTTTTAGATATTACTATGAATCTGGTATTTTTAGCAGTCCCATCTGATGGAGAGAGTTCAAATGTTAATGAGTAGACCTAACAAATCAGAGGAGCCAATAAATTACCCTGCGGGTAATTCATCGGCTCATTTTAAACGTTATGTTCACTACTGATAAAGGATAACACTTGTCACCATTGAGTTTGTTATTAATGTTGATATTATTAACACCTATTTTAATAATGAGGAGAGCACCTGATAATCCTCAAACTATCATTTATTTTATTATCTGTATTTTCATAATGTATTTTTACATATATTATAAGAAACAGTCAAAAGACAATAATATGACTTTTTTGAAGGTTATAGAAGATGACATATTTTCGTTTTCACCTTTTCAAATTTTTTTATTTTTTTTAATTACGATATTAATTTGGCTATTTATATTTGAGCAAATTAAAAGTTCATTTTTAATAATTTCGACTTTTTTTATTTCGTATTCAATTTTTTATTATCTAAGAAGTTCTAAGCAGCACAATATAACGATATGGGAAAGTATAAGAAATGATCTACCATCATTTTCAAAATTAGATATAGAAAAATTGCATATCGTGGTATTTTTAGTCATTTTATTTCCATTGATTTTTGTTACTATATCTTTGATATATGGGATGTTTTAAAACATAACAAAACCTCGGATGATGAATAACATACCCTAACGAGTAGTTATCCATCAAGTCAAACGTTATGTACCCTTTGTGGGTTGAGCTGTGCATTAAATACACATAAAATAATTTTAAGGAAATGATATTATCGGAGAATAAAATGGAGATAAAAGTAAAAAAATGTGGAATGGAGGGTGAAGAAGCTAAACTTTGGTAGAAATTTACCCAAAAACGAAAACAAACTTTTAAAGAGGGAAAATAAAATGAACGAACATGAAAAAATAAATTATGTTGAGTTACCAGCTAAAGACCTCCAAGCTACAAAAGCTTTTTTTACTAAAGTGTTTGATTGGTCATTTGCAGATTATGGTCCTGAGTATATAGCATTTTCAAAAGAGGGATTAGATGGAGGATTTTACAAATCTGACTTATCCTCATCAACAACAAATGGAAGTGCTTTAATTGTTTTTTACAGCAATGATTTAAAAACCACTCAATCAAAAATCATAGATGCTGATGGTTCTATAATAAAACCAATATTTAAGTTCCCTGGTGGTCATAGATTTCACTTTAGCGACCCTAATGGTAATGAATTTTCAGTTTGGTCGGATAAATATATATAACAAGTTCTTGGAGAGAAATATTTAACCCTGTGGCAAACTTATTTCTCAACTCAAATGTTAACAGTCAAAGTAGAAGGTTATGAATATAATTTTAGTTACAGATATTTTTGGTAAAACACCAGCTTTAGTAAAGCTAAGTAAAGAACTCAATGCAAAGATTATTGTCGATCCTTATGGTGGAGTAGATATGGCTTTTAAAGATGAAGATGAAGCATACTCTTACTTTATATCAAATATTGGGTTTGAAAATTATTTTTCAGTATTACTAAAAACAATGGAATCAATTAATTTTACAAGTACCTTAGTTGGTTTTAGTATTGGAGCTTCTGTAATTTGGAAATTATCTGAAAAGCTTTCGGTTAAAAATGTAAATTGTGCAATTTGTTATTATGGTTCTCAAATCAGAAATTTTAAAGAAGTAAACCCACTGTTTAGAGTTGAGCTAATTTTTCCTAAAAAAGAGTTTCATTTTGATGTGTTAAAACTCAAAAATGATCTCTCAAAAAAGAAAAATGTTCATACCACAAAAGTAGATTACTTGCATGGTTTTATGAATAAACATTCAACTAATTACAACCAATCCGCTTATAATGAACAGGTGAATTGGTTACGACAAAACACCTGCTAACAATCAATTTAAGGGATGGGAATTTCTAGTGACCTATTTAACAAAATGCTATCATTTGGTGTAAGATTTGATGTTTGATATTCTGGGGAGAACCACCACCTTAAAATAACTTAAAATTTCAAAAATTACGAGCACACATAAAGCAAGTATCTAAATAATTTTATAGTATTTACAGAAATACCTTTGTACGGATTTAAGTACTTTATTTATATAATATACAATCAATAAATAGTTATAAGGTAAAAACACATATGGTAAGAGAATTTAATCCATCAGATATGGATCAGGTTATTAGTATTTGGCTTGAAGCCTCGATAAAAGCCCATGATTTTATCGACAGTAACTTTTGGAAATCAAAGGTTAAAGACATGAGAGAAGTTTATTTGCCTTCTACAGAAAACTATGTCTATGAAATCGAGGAAACAATCATTGGATTTGTCTCTTTATCCAATGATACTCTAGCAGCTATCTTTGTCGCTCCAAGTGCTCAAGGACAAGGCATTGGTAAGCAGCTTATGAAAAAAGCGAAAAATGTCCGTAAACATTTGAATCTTACTGTTTACAAAGAAAATTATAAAAGTATTGAATTCTACGAACAATGTGGTTTTGAAACAGAACAAGAACAAATAGATGAGCATACTGGACATCCAGAATTAGTAATGAATTTGGTCTGAGAGTAGAAGCTATGATCAAAGTAATTTCTGCATTAACCTTAATATTGTATTCTTTAAATCTATTTGCCGATATCGGATTTAATGAATTGGAAGTTAAAGACAAAACTCGAAATAGATTACTCAGCACTTTCATTTTTTATCCTTCGAATGATAAAACAAGGGAGACATTCGCTGAGAATATGGTATTTTATGGGTTTAGTGCTTCAAAAGGGGCAAGTGTTTCAAAGGCTAAATTACCTTTGTTTTTTCTTGCTCATGGAACATCAGGAAACTGGAAAAATACAACTTGGTTAGCAAAAGAGCTAGCGGAAAATGCTATTGTAGTTTCTGCAAACTTTCCTAACTATACATCGGGACAAGCATCTCCAGAGTCCGTTTTAAAGCCTTGGGATCAGGCAAAAGATATTTCATTTCTAATTAATACGATCTTATCTAGCCCATATGGTAAGTATATTGATCAAAATAAAATTATTGTTATCGGTCATTCTTTGGGTGGTTATACTGCAATGGCACTATCAGGTGCAATCATAGATTTAAAAAAATATTATGAGTTCTGTAAGATTAATATTGATAAATCATGCATGTATTTTAAAGGTGCACTTGAAAAATTGACCGTATCTAACATTGAAGAGGCAAAGCATAGCTTATATGACAAAAGAGTAAAAGTAGCTATTGCAATAGCTCCTGGATTCACTGAGTCTATGACTCAGAACTCTCTTAAAAATTTAAAAACACCTATACTTATCATCAGTGTAGAAAATGACTTAAATATTCCCCCAAAAACACATTTATCAAATATCCCACAAAATATAGAACAATACCAAATCAAGGAATCATCGCACTTTAGCTTTTTACAAGTTTGTAAACCCAATGCAAAAATCATTTTGGCAGAGGAAAAAGCGGAATTCGTTTGTGAGGATAGTGGTAGCAAAACCCGATCAGATATACACAAAGAAGCACTTAAACAAATAAGACTTTTCCTCTCCAAACATGACATATAAGAATAGTTAATTGTTAAAATAAGAGCTAGTTGTGTTATAATATTCGTTATGTTTGCTACACCTTAGTCCCTTAATATAAAAGGATTTACAAGTTGAAATGTCTTAAAATAGCTATAATTCTATTAATACTTACATCAATATCATCAAATGCTCATGATGTTGGTTTTCGTAAAGTAAAAAATGTTTCAAAATATGGTTTCTCAATGGTCATACTATATCCTACCTCATCGAAACCAAAACCAGTGGCTTTTGGACCCTTTACTTTGAATGTTGCTATTGGTGGCATAATTGAAGATGGGCGCTTCCCATTAGCCGTTTTATCGCATGGCTCAGGAGGCAGTAACTTATCGTACAAGGATATAGCCGTTTCATTGGTTCGCAATGGTTTTATTGTTGCAATGCCTTTACACCCTCACAATAATTATTTAGATAACTCATTAGAAGGCAAAGTTGAAAATTATATTAATAGGCCAAAAAATATTTCGACTACTATAGACAAAGTGCTATCAACCCCTAGTTTAAGTGCTCATATCGACTCAAAAAGAATTGCTCTCTTAGGACACTCTATTGGGGGATATACAGCTCTTGTTGTTTCAGGTGCAATTGCTAGCACTAAAGATTTAATTGATTTATGCAAAAAAAAACCATCAATTTCTGATCCATATTGCAAACCAGTTCTTGAAAAAGTTTTAACGCAAGATGTAATAATTAAGTCAAAAGACGCCCGAATAAAAGCACAAATATTAATGGCTCCTGTTGGAGCTTTATTTTTATCAAAAACTTCATTTGACAATGTAAATATACCTACATTATTGTTAGTTCCTGAAAAAGATCATGAGTTAACTAAGAAGTATAACGCGGATGTAATAAAAAATGCGCTTCAAAATAAAGGCATATTAACTTACAAAATAATTCCTAATGCAGGGCATTACTCATTTTTAACTACTTACCCAGATTTTCTAAAAACAAAGCTAGGTGCAATTGCACAAGATCCTGTAGGCTTTGACCGCATTAAGTTCCAAAAAACACTTGGTAATCAATTTGCTACTTACTTAAAAAAGGTATTGTAATTGATATACGTCCCTAAATTTCTAAGGTAGATTAATATGAGGTATCATTTTCTATATGTTACAAATGAAGAAATTCTAGACAAAATCCATCGTTTTAGATATAAGGTAATGCATGAAGAGTTAGGTTGGATTGAGTCTAACAAAAATAAAAAAGAGAGAGACTCTTATGATGACTATTGTGACCAATTTGCAATTTTAAATCATGAGGGAGAAGTTTCTGCTACCGTACGATTAATCCACCATTCACCCATAGGATATCCTACAGAGAAATTTTTGGATTTAACACAATCACAATATCGATTTGATAGAAATAAACTTGCTGAAATGTCTAGAATTTTTATCGACCCAAAACACAGGAATATGCGTGAAACAAAAATTTTTCTTATTTCTTTAGCTAAAAGCCTTGTTTATGAGAAAATGAAAGAGCATGGTATTGAGTATTGTTATGGCATGATGGAGCAAAAGTTTATAAAACTTGTCAATATGTTTAAAATTCCTTATAAAATAATTGGTGAGCTCCAACAGGACTACGATAAATTCAAATACCCAAGTATGATGCTTCTAAAAGATCTTGAAAAACTAAACCCACAACTTGAAAAATATTGGCAAACTTATAAAAAAGTTTCTATTTTGCACTTAGATACAAAGATTAGACCAGAACAAATCATTGTATAACTATATACACCTAGCTATTGTGAGATTACTTGTATTTTAGATTAAAGATTGCAATATTTGCTTGGAATAGTTATTATTCAAGCATTGAAACAGTTTTCCTATGGTAAAATAGTTCTTACAATATAACTATAGGAGAAATAGTGAAGTTTGGTTTTTTTAAAAATATTTTGATTACTAGTTCGCTTTCCCTCATAAACTTTTCAAATTTAAATGCTCAAAGCAATGATATTCTAAATTCTATTTCTAATGATATGAATCGATTTAATACTATTGCTACTATTACAAAACAAAACGAACATTATCAACCATACATCATATCTGTTTTTAAAGGTAAGGAATTAGAAAATTTAGGGATAACTAATTTAAAAGAAGCTCTGCAACTTGCTCCTGGAGTAGATATAACTACTGATAATATTAATAATAAAACTCCAATTTTTCGAGGTTCAAACCCTCTTGGATATGGACAAACAAAACTTTTTATTGATGATGTACTTGTTAATAATCTCTTTTTTGATTCATACTCTGAATATCTTGGAATGCCTATAGAGATGATAAAACGAATAGAAATTGTCAGAGGACCTGGAAGCAAAACTAACGGAGTAAATGCCTATGCTGGATCGATTAAAATCATAACTTATGCCGAAGATTTTAAAGATTTTGAATCACAAGATAAATTTATTTTTAAATATGGCTCATATAACTATAAAATGGGTGGTTTTATCAAAAGATTTAAAACAGACAACCTTGATGCAACAATAGATTTTTACTATCAAGAAGATAATAAAAAACTTTCAGCAGGTCCAGATGGGTACTCAACTGGTTCTATGAGTATCAATGGTCTATATGATAATACGGGTCTCTCTCAAAATGGTCATGCCCCTGTATGGCTAAAAGACTACTCTTTAGGTCTTAACCTTAAGTACAAAGACCTCACTTTCAAAGGTCGTGTTCTTGACCATACACAGGGAAGTGCTTATGGTATTAACCTTTCATTACCACAAGATAGAGATAGAGTAAAAATACCAAACTATTATCTTGAACTTGGTTATGATAAAAATATTAATGATTTTCATGTTGAAATAAAAACTGGAGTTCAATATGATGCGTTTGACTCAAAAGCAAAACTAGCTCCTAATGGTCTTATATTTATGGATGCATACCAAAATAGTATAGATGGCTCAATTAACACGGTTACTTTTCCTGACGGTATTAATGGAGAGCATTTAGCAAAACAAAGAACGCTTTATCAGTCCTCTTATCTGACATATACTGGATTTGACCAACATATTATCACAACTGGTTATCGATTACTAAAAGAAGAGACAATAGATATGTTTTCCAAATTATCGAGCTGGACAACAGGAGATTTAGCACTTGTTGATTATACAGATACCTTCCCATTTTTCAACAAAAATGCAAAACGAAATGTTCAGATATTCTCTTTGCAAGACCAATTTAGATATAGCGATAACTTAAACTTCATATATGGTTTTAATTACGAAAAAACATCTTATAAAGATGCTGGACTTGAGCCTAGAATATCAATGGTATATCAACAAGACTTAAAAAATATATTTAAAGCAAGCTACTCGCGTGCACATAGAAATCCTTCATGGCAAGAAATGTTTACAAAAAACAATAATGCTAGACAAGGTAGCACGGATTTAGAGCCTGAAAAAGTAGATGCTTTTGAACTTGCATATATTAAAAAGTTTTCTAGTGACACATATTTACAAAGTAATATTTTTTATCTAATAAATAAAAATCAAATATATAATTCAGCCGACAACCCTATATATAGAAATGTTTTAGACACTGATATATACGGATTAGAATTTGAGTACTCTGGACATATCACTGCAGTCGATAAATTATATTTAAACTATTCTTATGTAACAGGTAACTCAAAAATAAAAGATACAGGAGTTAATACACACCTAACTAATGTGGCACACCATCTAGCTAAAGGATACTATATTTATAATATAAATAATGTCTTATCCCTTAGTGGTATCATAAAATATGTAAGTGCAAAAAGTAGAATTTCAGGAGATAACCGTGCAAAAACCCCTGCATATACTACTTTAGATACTACACTAAACTATAAAAATCACAAATATAACTACAACATCACAGTTGGTATAAAAAATATTTTTGATGCTAATGTAATTTATCCATCTGCCCCAAATACTTACATAGAAGATTATGCCCAAGAAGGTAGAACATTTTTTATAACTTTAAGGAAGGAGTTTTAAATGAAAAAAATACTTTTTCTTTACCTCACTATTATTAATATAGCTTTTGGATATAACTATGATAATGTAGTGCTAAAAGCACAAGCTTCTATTTTCCCTAAAATTATCCTTTTAGATAAGAAGATAGAAGATAAACTTATTGATGGAAAAATAGTTTATACTATCGTCTATGATAAGACAGACTACTTTACTGCTTTATCTATTGAAAAGTTTATCAATAAAAATTTTCAAGGGCACTTAGGTGCCTATACCTATAAAATCAACTTAGTTGATTTAGAGGACTTTTCACAAGAAACTCAAACTTCTGCAATCTATGTACTTAATTTAAAAGAACATATTGAAAAAACAGCAAGAATAGCTAGAGAAAAAGGGATTATCTCTTTTTCATATGATATAAATAACCTCAAAAAAGGCTTAATGTTTTCATTAGTGATTGAAAAATCAACTGTGCTATATCTTGAAAAAGGAAACCTCTATACGAAAAAAATAGACTTTGTAGAAGCTCTATTACAAATGGTTCGCTTTGTTGAAAAAGATTATACATATGAAAGAAATGAAGGAAATATGGAATATAATAATAGATTCAGTTTAAAAAAAATATATGCTAGTTTAATATAAAGTTTTAGAATGAAAAATAAAATAAAATCACTTTCTAGTAAAATTGTTTTTTTAATAGCAGTAGTAAACCTACTCTCGATCTTACTGATTTTTAATGTTTTTGAAAAAATAAACAAAGAAGCATTTTATAATATCGAAATGGAAAAAGCAAAATTAGTGTTAAGTACTATTGAACCTCTTATTGCCTTAAATATCTATTTAAATCTAAACGATAGAGTTGGTCAATTAACTAGTCAACTTATCACAAATCCAAATATCTTAGCCATAAAGGTTATGCAAAAGAGTAAGATCATCAATGAAAGAAAATCAAAAGAGTTTGAAAGTAATATTGATGATTCCTTTGTTGTCCAAAATACTATTTTTCAACCAAATTCAACAAAAGAGATAGGAAAATTAATCCTCACCTATTCTAATAAAAATTATAAAGAACTTATAAATACATATACAACACTGTTAATCAAAGTTCTTTTTTTGTTTGGAATATTTTTCTTGCTATTTAGTTTATATGTAAAAAAACTCCTCGCTCCTTTACGAAAAATTGCAGAGTTATTAAAAAATTATTCTCCTAATAAAAATATCAATATACCCTTTGAAAATCAAAACAATGAGATAGGATTTATTTCAAATGCACTTAACAATATGCAACAAAGTATAGCTCAGTATTCTAAGCAACAAGAAAATATGAATAAATATCTCGAAGAAAAAGTAGATGAAAAAACTCTAGCATTACGAACTCAACTTTATACAAATGCTCTAACAGGACTACCTAATAGAAGGAGTCTTTTGCGTGATATCCATAATTATAGTGATGGTGCCTTATTAATAATTAACATTGATGATTTTAAAGAGATTAATGATTTTTTTGGACAAGTAGCAGGAGATAATGTTCTCATATCATTTTCAAAAAAGCTATCAGACATAATAATCAAAGAACATAATGTTACACTAACACACCTTACTGGTGATGAATTCGCTTTATTTTTTCTAAAAAAACCCTCTAAGGATAAGTTTCTGAAGTTTATAGGAGCACTTCTTAGAAATATTGAAACAATGATCTTTTACCATGAAGATAATGAATTAACTTTAAGAGTAACAATTGGAGGGGCCTATCAAATTCAAGAAGCTTTAGAAAAAGCAGATATTGCTTTAAAATCAGCTAAAAAACAAGGAAAAGATTTTCTACTTTACGATGAAACTTTAAATGTTGAACAACAATATAAAAATAATATGGAGTGGACAAAAAAAATAAAATTAGCTATTGAAAATGATAAAATTCGCCCTTTTTTCCAACCTATATTTGATAACAAAACAAATCAGCTCGTAAGTGCTGAATGTTTAATCCGTTTAATTGATGCCCAAAACAACATCATAGTTCCTTACTATTTTTTAACAATTGCAAAAAAAAGTAAACTTTATTCTAAATTAACGAAAATAATGATTCAAAAAAGCTGTCAATACTTTGAACATTTAGATTGCGATTTTTCTATTAACTTATCGGTTGAAGATTTACTTGATAAAGAGATTGTAGAATATATTTCATACAATATAAAAAAATATAATGTTAATAAAAAAATTGTCTTTGAACTTCTTGAAACTGAGGGAATTGAAAATTACGAAGAAGTTTCTTCTTTTATTAGTACAATGAAATCTGTAGGATGCAGAATTGCAATTGATGATTTTGGCTCAGGATATTCAAATTTTGAGTATCTCCTTCAGTTACATATAGACTATATTAAAATCGATGGTTCACTAATAAAAAATTTAGATATTGATAAAAATGCTCAAGTTGTTGTGGAAACAATCGTTAATTTTGCTAAAAAACTCAATATAATAGTTATAGCCGAGTATGTTCATAATGAAGAAATTTATAAAAAAGTGAAAGAACTGAATATTGATCGTACACAAGGATTTTTCCTTGCCAAACCACAAAATGCTATCACTTTATAAGTAATTTAGAGTACGATTTTATCTAACAATATTTTGCCTTCTAAATGGAGATCTTAGAGAGTAAAAAAATATAAAAAAGACGAAAGCTATTAAGCATTTATATTTTGTTAGTTTTATTTCACTAAACTTACAGTAACTTTATAAAAGGAACAAGCCATATGAAAATAAAAATCTTAATAGTCACCGTATTTATAACCAACATTGCATTTGCTTCTTCTTTACCAATAGATACTAGAGAAATAAAAGTCAATAAAAACATTACAAAAAATTTAGCAAATACAGTTAGCGCACATCTTCATAGTAAAGGCTTGGACAAAGATGTCGCAAACGAAAGAGTTTCAAAGTCATTAGTTAGTGGTGAAATTGCTAGTAATTTGATGGCTATAAATTTATTGAACCATTTTCCACAACTACAACATGAAGATGTAATCGCTTATATAAGTCAATGTGCTCTGTTTCAAAAAAATGTTGATTTAAGTGCTCATGATGATATCTTAAGTCTTCTGCAACAAAGCCATGGCTTGATTATGGACAAACACACTTTATCAAAAGTCAAAAAAGTTAGTTTAGAAAACAAGCATATACAGTCAATACAAAGTTAATATACAAAAAGTTTTATACGCTCATCATATAGAATTTTTTGCAACATCTGCAAACAATTTTATAATTTTGTTTGAGTAAGGTGTGTCTTTTACATGTAAAGATATCTCATCTTTGTTTATTGGTTTGTCTTTTGCAACTTCATTTATATAAGCTTTCATGATATTTGCATCGTATTCTGGATGAAATTGGACTCCCCAAGCATTTGTTCCAACTCTAAAAGCATGATTTTTTTCAAATTTATTAGAAGCTAATAAAATAGCATTTAAAGGCAGTGTCAAAGCACTTTGAGCATGAACTACATGTACATCAAAATCAGTTGGTAGATGTTTAAATATTGCATCATTTTTGGACTCTTCTAAAAGGGCAATGTTAACCGTACCTAGCTCCATACCATGGGGATGATAATCAACTTTTGCACCTAAACTTTTAGCCATCAATTGATGTCCGTAGCAGATTCCTAAAAGAGGTATTTCAAACTTTATAAGCTCTTTAACAAACTCTTCTATCTTTAAACTCCAAGCGTGTTCCTCAGTCACCATAGCATGCGAACCTGTAATAATAACCCCTGCACAATTTTCAAAACTAGGAATTTCTTCACCTTTTTGAACATCTACAACTTGTGTTGATACACCATCGATATATCTCAAAATCCAATCTTCAAAATTACCATATTTTGTAACAATATCTTCAAAAGTTGTCCCTGCTTTTAAAATATAAATTTTTTTCATTTCTAGCCTTATAAATTTACAAAATTTTTATTCATAATTATAGCTTCTAAATAGATAATTATTTTAATAATAATGTATAAATTATATACAAAATATTATTTGTTGTAAAAAACAGCTATATATAGTAAAATCTAGTAAAATAAAAAGTCTAAAAGAGTTATTGAAAAGTGTGGATTTCAATATATGTTTAAAAAAGAGAAAACGCTAAATCTATTGAATAATAAGAGAGTTAATAGTTTGTATTATAGCATCAATAAAGAACAATATTTATCAAGGAATACTAGAATTTCATGAGCAAAATAATCTTACTAAGACATGGTGAAGTTGCTATAGAAAATTATAAAAATATTTCTGCAAAAGAGTTTGGAAAATGGATTGTTGCATATAATAATGCTGATATAAAATCTGAATTTTCATCAAAAGAAGAAATCAACAACTTGCTAAATAAAACTGATATTTTAATCTGTAGCAATTTAAAAAGATCAATCAGATCAATTGAGATATTTAATAAAACACCATTTAAAACAAGTGCTATTTTTAATGAAGCTGAGCTTCCTTTTTCAAATTGGAATCTCTTAAAATTAAATCCAACAATTTGGTTAGTATTTTTTAGAATATTATGGCTTTTTGGTTATTCACAAAATTGTGAATCTTATAAACAAACGAAACAAAGAGCAAAAATAGCTACTCAAAAGCTAATTGAATTATCAAAACAAAATAAAACTATACTTTTAATAGGTCATGGTATTATGAATAAACTCATTCAAAAAGAGTTAATTTTAAAAAATTGGCATGAAACAAAAAAATCTAAAAATACTAACTGGGATTATGGAGTATTTGAATTAGAAACCTAATATAACAATTTTAATCTAATTTACATCCATTCCGTAAAAATTAAGCTATACTGTAAGTAATATCAGCATACTCGATCTGTACCTGATTTCGTTTTTACAATACTCAGAATGTAAAAACAATCTACCCATTAAGCTTAGATCTACTCAAATTAACATTAACAGATTTTAGTTAGGCTTATTTACAATTGCACTTTTTATATTGTTACAAACTGCTGCATCATCCATAAAGGGAGAACTACTAGTGAATATCGAAATTATAACAACACCAAATGACGGATTAAAAGAGAGTGGCTTTGGTAGCTTAAAGTCTTGCAATAGCGTATTAAAATCTATTACAAAAATGGGTCATAACATTAAACTAACTATCTGTAAAACAAAAAAAGATTTAGAACAAATAGTAACAAGAAACCCTGACTTAGTTATCTTATCTGTGAAATATATTTCATTGAAAAATGAAAATGACATTTGGTTATCTGAGTATTTTACCAAGCACAATATCAACTATACTGGCTCATCAATGGAAGTATTAAAATTTGATTCAAATAAAGTTCTTGCAAAGCTTCACCTTAAAAGTAAAGGGATTAGAACAGCAAATTATTTTACAGCAATCCCTGGAGAGTATAAATCCAAAAAAGATTTACCTATTGTATTTCCACTATTCTTAAAACCTATAGATGCTGCCAATGGAAATGGTATTGATGACTTGTCTTTTGTGACAAATTTTGAAGAGTTCGAAAGTAAAGTATTGTCATTACATAATTCTTTTAAACTTCCAATACTAGCAGAAGAGTATTTAGATGGCAAAGAGTTTACTGTCTCCGTTATTGCTGCAGAAAATGGAGAATTGATAATTTCTCCAATTGAAATCATACCGCTTATTTCAACAAATGGACTAAGAATTTTAGGACAAAAAGCAAAAAAAGATGATAGCGAAGAGCTTAAAAAAGTAGATGACAATGATATGCTCAATAAATTGACAAAGCTAGCTACTGATGTTTATAGAGAGTTAGGTGTGAGAGATTTTGGAAGAATTGATATCAAAACAAATAAAAAAGGTGAGTGCTTTTTTATGGAGGTCAATTTAGTTCCAGGGATGACTCATGGATCAAGCTACTTTCCAAAAGCGTGTGAAATTGAAAACAAACTTACTTATGATACCGTGGTTAGGCTAATGCTAAATGAGGGCTTAAATCGTATTCCAACTATACTACCAATACTAGATACTATTGCTTGTAACAACATAAATATAGTACACAATCAAGAGAATATAGCAAATATATTACAACAAGAAGTGCTAATTCCTATCATATAAAAATGTTATAATTAAAACATAGACAATCAGTAAAAAGGTTTCAAAAAATGAAAATACTATTTGATAACTATAACAAAACCTCTACATGTAAATCACTTTGGGGGTTTAGTGCTTATTTTAAAAAGTATAAACTACTCTTTGACACAGGAAGCAATGGCAGAACTCTTTTACAAAATATGAAAGAGCTTGAAATCGATCTAAAAGAGGTAAAATATCTTTTTATAACTCATGCTCATTGGGATCATATAGGGGGAATTGATTCTGTATTGGAGCTCAATAGTGATATTACTATGTTTGTCCCCTCATCTTTATCAAAAAAATTGATTTGTGATTTAAAAACGCTTACCAAAAAAGTCGTTGTCTGTGACGAAAAACCTAAAAAACTTTTTGATGGTGTTTTTACCACTGGTATTCTTGGAGAAGAGATGCCTGAGCAATCTTTGATACTAGATGATGGTTTTACTAAAGTCATTACAGGATGTGGGCATCACGGCATTGAAAATATTGTAAAAGTTGCTAAAGAATTTCTCAATAAAGATATAAAAATAGCAGTAGGCGGTTTTCACCTTTTAGAAAAAAATGATGATGATATTTTGAAATCTATTGAAGCTTTAAAAAACCTAGGCGTCCAAAAAGTATTACCTACACATTGTACTGGTGATAGAGCAATTAAGCTTTATAAAGAGCATTTTAAAGACAACTATATAGAAGGTGGTATTGGTTGTGTAATGCCTTCTTTATGAAAATTTGAATATAATGTCAAAATCAAAATAATGAAGGCGATAAATGGCAAGTGAAAATAAGTCTAGTGTAGACATGAAAAATGGTGATAAACTAGCAGCCTTTGGAACACAAAAAAAAGCAGCTATGAAAGCTGGATTTGCTCCAGATTCATTTGAGAAAAAAGAGCAAGTAGTCAATGCAAAAAAAGGCTCAAATGTAGATGCAAAAAAAGCAAAAGCAAAAAAAAGAGCAAAACTAGCAAAAGCCTCAAAAAAGAAGAATAAAAAGTGATAACTACAAAAATGAACTTCGTGCTTCAGTTGCGAGGAATTTTTTCTGGGCTTTACTCAGTAAAAAGGGAATATTAAATGAAAAAAATAGTTACAGTAGCTCACTCTCCTGATGCTGATGATATCTTTATGTACTATGCCATCAAATTTGGTTGGGTTAGCCTTAAAGATATAGAATTTGACAATATCGCACTTGATATCGAAACACTTAATGTTGAAGCTTTTAAAAATACTTATGACATAAGTGCTATTAGCTTTGCTCTTTATCCAAAAATCAGAAGTGAATATGCTCTTTTAAAAACTGCTGTTAGTTTTGGAGAAGGATATGGACCAAAAGTTATAAAACTAAAAGATAAAAAACTAAAACGCAATTTCAAAGTAGCTTTGAGTGGTGAACACACAACAAATGCTATGCTTTTTAGAATCTACTATCCTGAAGCTAGAGTTATTTATAAAAACTTTTTAGAGATTGAAGATGCTGTTTTAAATGGCGAAGTTGATGCAGGCGTTTTAATCCACGAAAGTATCCTTACTTACGATGAAAACCTCGAAGTTGAAAAAGAGCTTTGGGATATCTGGGTAGAGCTTAGCGGTGGAGACTTGCCTCTTCCTCTTGGTGGTATGGCACTTCGCCGTTCTATCCCAATAAACAGAGCAATTGAGTATGAAAACACGCTTATAAAAGCCGTAAAAGTTGCAACTACTCATGCAAAACCACTTTCCAAAATGCTTCACGAAAGAAACCTTGTAAGAGTAGATGAGCCAACTTTACAAAAGTATCTAAGTCTCTATGCAAATGACGACTCGGTGGAACTTAATGAAATCCAATACAAAGCAATAAACAAACTTTTTGAAATTGGTTTTGAAAACGGATTTTATGATACACTTATAAAAGCAGAAGATTTTCTAATCCCAAGTGAATACAAAGAGTTAAGGAACAGCTAAATGCAAAAAAGTTTACAGTTGAGACCTGACCCCTTTTTGTTCATCGTAGCTTTAGTAAGAGAAATTTTTCTAGAATTTACTTCTAGAAAAAGGGGGCAATAAAATGGAATCTAAACTAATTGGACTAGGTGTTGAAACTTTTAAACTTGCACTCATGATGGCTTTGCCTATGCTCTTAGCTGGTTTGGCTGCTGGTTTGGCTATCTCTATTTTTCAAGCAACAACACAAATAAACGAAATGACGCTTAGTTTTGTTCCTAAAATTATACTTGTTATTGTTGTTGCTATTTTTACGATGCCTTGGATGATGAACATGATGATAGAATTTACAACTCGTATAATGAATATGATTCCTACTTTTATATTTTGAAAACAATAAACCTAGCTACATATACAAGCATCAAAATTGGCCCTATGGTAAAGGTAGAAATTCTTAAAGAGCCTTTACATGTAGATGCAAGTACCGTTATACTTGGTGGTGGGAACAACTTGCTTGTGTCTCAAAATTCACCAAAATTTGCTATGCTTGGAAAAGAGTTTAACTTCTTACATGTAAAGGATGATTTATTACATATTGGAGCCGCAACTCCAAGTGGAAAGATACTCTCATATGCTAAAAAGCACAACTTAGCAAACTTTGAACTCATGCAAAAACTTCCAGGAACTCTTGGTGGCATGATTAAGATGAATGCTGGACTAAAAGAGTGGGAAATTTTCAATCATCTTGTTGCTGTTAAAACTGAACGAGGCTGGATAAAAAAAGAAGATATTGAGTACGGATATAGAAAAACAAATATAAAAGGTACTATCTACGAAGCTTCATTCAATATCGAAAATGGGTTTGATCATGAACTTCTTTCGATGTTTAAAAAACTAAGAGACAATCAACCAAACTTGCCAAGTGCTGGAAGTTGTTTTAAAAATCCTCCAAATAATTTTGCAGGGGAACTTCTTGATAAGGCTGGTTTAAAAGGATTTAGGATTGGAGATATGGCATTTTGTGAAACTCATGCAAATTTTTTAGTTAATCTTGGAAATGGTACATTTAAAGATTCGATTGCACTTATAAATTTGGCTAAAAAAAGAGTTTTTGAAAAAAGTGGTGTGAACTTAGAGTTAGAAATAAAAATTGTGGGTCAAGCATAACTCAACCCATCCCCATATATAGCAGTGTTGCTAAAAAGTATTATAAAAAAAATTCGATAAATAAGTACTTCGTTTTAAAAATTAGTTCTAGGATTAATTTCTATTTCATCTAAGTTGGCAAACTTTCCTAGATTATAGGCTTCGATTGCACACCTTCCAATCATTGCTGCGTTATCAGAACAAAACTGCAAATCTGCTACATGTAAAGTCATATTCTGCTTTTTACATAAATCTTCTATCTCGCTTCGTAAGTATTTATTTGCACTTGCTCCACCAACTATGGCAAAATTATCAAATTTTTTTACCTGTAAAACTTTTTTTAGTTTATGCAAAAGATGTTTCGTTGCTATGTTTTGAAAAGACGCACAAATATCATTTTTTGCTTCTGGATTTTCTTCTATAGCTAAACGAACTTGATTTTTAAGACCAGAATAACTAAAAGCCAATTTTGGCGTTCTTAAAAGTGGCACCGTAAAATCAAATCTTTTTTCATCTCCATTTTTTGCACACTCTTCAACTACAGGCCCTCCAGGATATCCAAGCCTAAGCATTTTTGCTACTTTATCAAAACTCTCTCCAAAACTATCATCTAGCGTAGTTGCTAATACTTCAATCTTTTCATAACTTTCTACATGTAAAAGTTGCGTATGTCCCCCTGAAACCAAGAGCACTCCCATAGGAAAAACCGTCTTAGGATTGTCTATAAATAAAGAGTAAATATGCCCTTTTAAGTGGTTTATAGGGAGCAAAGGAATATCTAAAGAGATACTAAGAGCCTTTGCCATACAAACACCCTCAACCAAAGTTACTGAAAGCCCAGGTTCATTTGTAACTGCTACTGCTTTTAAATCTTGAAAGTATTTTTTACACTCTTCTAAAATATTTGGTAAAGCAATGGCATGTAGTCTAGCTGCGAGTTCAGGAACTACACCACCATATTTTGAGTGATTTATCTCTTGTGAAATTTTTTTGTGAAAAAGAAGCTTCGCATCACTTATACGAGTAATTGCGATAGAACTATCATCACAACTACTTTCTATACTTAGTATCATTTAAATTCAACTAGGAACATTCCTAGAAATTTTGTTCTTACTTTACTATCGTAGACTTCTACTCTAAATCTTTTCCCATCTTCATCTATTGAAAATCTCTTTAGTATATATTTTTGTCTAACATTTAAACCTGATTCATTTTTATGCTTACTATTGACATATCCAATCACATTGATACGAAGGCTTTCGTCTACTTGCACATTGAAATACTCTTCAACTTCTACCAAACTTCCTAGTGATACTTTTTGAATTTTTCCATCAATATCTACATCTAAATTACCATCAAACTTATCATAATCCATATACTGAGGGACAAGTGTAGTAAGTCTTCTATTTCCATAGTAAACAACAAAACTCCCTTTTTCTTCAAGAACAGTCATAACAGGACTACTAGGTTTAAAAGAGATTTTTGCACCTTTTTCAACAGGAAAATATGTGATATGTGAGCGAATTCTTGAAAGCGGAATAAAGATTTTCTTCTCATTAAAAGAGATAAAAATATCGTTATCTATAACATCTTTTAAACTTTTTGCATTGAGCTTAAACTCTCTTTCATATTCAATTCCCATAATATCCATAAACTTTTCTAATGCTAAGAGTTTATAGTAAACTCTTTCGTGAACAGGAAGAGACTTGCTTGATTCATTTCCAAAAGAGGATTTTCCCTCATTTATTGCATAATAAGTGAGAGTCTTGCTCATCTCTTTTTCTTCATAAGTTTTTTTCAAATGCGTTTTTGTATTTTTTGTGTGAAAGATATGCTCTTTTTTAAGTAAATTTTGATTTATATAAGCATCGACTTCATGTGCAATCTCTTCTAAATTTCCATAAGGAATATCTTTGACATTTGCTTGGTCTATGATAGTCGCTTGTCCCCATTTTCCTGGGCGATGATTTATGTCTTCATACTTTGTTCTATAAAAACCACTACCATCATGAAGGTTTATAACCATTTTTATATTTTTTTCTTTGATAATTTTTTTCATTTTATCAATAGAGTGATAATCTGGATCATTTATAGATAGTTTTGCAAACTTTCTATTCATATCCCCATTAGGTCCCCGATCTCTTTTTATGATAGAATAAAAATTAAAATTTGGAACAATCCAAACAGAGCCTTTTGTTATCTTATAGTGCGTTGAAAGCAAAGATGCCGCCATAAAACCCCCAGGCTCATCTCCTTGAATTCCACCAACTACAAATAGCGTATTGTTGTCATCTTGTTGACCCTTTTTAATAAGAGTAAAATCAAATCCATCTGCAAAAACCAATCCCGTAAAAAGGATAATCGTACTAAATAATCTTAACATGCCAAGGCTCAAATCTAACTCCATCTCTATTGTTTATTGTATATCTCATAGATATATATGGTAACTTCTGTAATTCCCAAAACTCTTGTGTTCTAGCGAAAGAAACTGTAAAATTCTTATATCCCCAACCTATTTTTCCTATATCAAAATCTCCTATAGAATGATAAGAATACGCTGGAGGTGCCAAAGAACGAGAGGCTAATGTTATATTTCCTTGCGTTGATTTTATCTTGTTAAAATAAAGATTCATTTGTTTAGGAATTCCTCTAACACCTGAAGTAAGTATAAGTGATTTTCCTATGTCTGAGATTACTCTATTATATGATTCATCTGAATGTCCACGAAAAAGATAGTGCCCTGTATGAGCAATCTTCATAACATCTTTTTCATTAATATCTGTCGTAAGTGTGGGCATAGTTCTTTTACCATAAAAACCATGTTCACTTGGTTCTGCATAAAATATCTCTTCCATAAAAGCTAATTCATCTGCTGTAAAAGCTCCTATCTTAGAATATCTAGCTGCTACTTTTAACATTTCATCAAATGACAAAATGTTGAAATTGCCAAAGCCTACATATCTTTTTACAAGTTCTATTTTCCCCTGGGCACTTAAAAAAGGTTTGACTTGAGAATCTTTTAGCCAAACTGTACTTTTATCTTGCCGCTGGGTATTTGCCATAGCAGATACTGTACCTGCTGCAATAAACCCCAAAAATGCTCTTCTATGCATCTATTACCAATCCTAATTCATTTAAAAATATTATCTTAACTTACCCATCATCTATAATTTTAGGTGCGGTTTGTAAAGCAAGACATTATTATACCATTTTTTAACACTCTACAATATTTACAGCGAGTCCTCCCTGAGATGTCTCTTTGTACTTATTCATCATGTCTTTACCAGTTTCAAACATTGTTTTTATAACATTATCAAGTGATACGAAGTGCTTTCCATCCCCATTTAATGCCATTCTTGCAGCATTTACTGCTTTCATCGATGCCATCGCATTTCTCTCAATGCAAGGAATTTGAACTAAGCCTCCAATAGGATCGCAAGTCAGCCCTAAATTGTGTTCCATTCCTATCTCAGCTGCATTTTCCACTTGCTCGATTGTTCCACCCATTGCTTCTGCTAAAGCTCCTGCTGCCATAGAACAAGCAACACCAACTTCACCCTGACACCCAACATCAGCCCCACTTATAGAGGCATTTTTCTGATACAAAAGTCCTATCGCTCCTGCAGTTAATAAAAAATTGACTACTTTGTCTTCATTAAACTCTTTAAAAGAACTTCCTAAAAACTTATTCATATAGCAAATCACAGCCGGAATTACACCTGCTGCACCATTTGTAGGAGCAGTTACTACTCTCCCCCCACAAGCATTTTCTTCATTTACTGCCAATGCCCAAAGATTTATCCAATCCATCACTTCAAGAGGATCTATCATAGAAAAGCCCTCTTTTGCCTTTAGCCTATTGAAAATCTCATTCGCTCTTTTTTTTATGCCAAGCTTTGGCAAAGTTCCTGTCGTTTCACAACCTCTTTGTACCGAGTCACTCATAACTTGCCAAATCTGTAGTAATTTGTCTCTTACTTCTTTTTCACTTTGGTAACTTATCTCGTTTTGGAGCATCAAAGCACTTATACTCAAAGAGTTTTGACGACACATTTCAAGTAATTCTCCTGCAGAGCAAAATGGATATGGAACATTCGATGATTTTTCATTTGTGTTTTTGCCTATATCATCTTCATCCAAAATTGCTCCACCACCTATGGAATAATAAGTTTTAGAAATGAGGCATTTGGCATTTTTGCCATACATGTAAAGCTTAATACCGTTTGAATGAAAGTCTAAAAATTTATTTGCATGTAACATAAAATCTTTTGAAAAATCAAAATCAATTCTTTTTATCTCCAATAAATTTATTTTTTTGTGCTCCAAAACATCGTTAAAACGAATTTTCGCACTACTCATATCTATGTCTTCAGGGTTAAAACCCATCAAACCAAGAACTACTGCTTTGTCACTACTATGCCCAACTCCAGTTGCTCCAAGAGATCCAAAAAATTCTACTTTTATGCTAGTACAATCAGACAAAAAACCTTTTTCATATGTAAACTGTACAAACTTTTTTGCTATTTTCATAGGACCCACTGTGTGTGAGCTAGATGGTCCTATGCCTATTTTAAAAAGCTCAAATACACTACTCAATATAACCCTTTTGTAATAATTTTTCCACTTCTTCTACACAAAGTGGTTGACTAAAAAGATACCCTTGCATCTGTTGACAATCACCATATGCAAAAAAATCTCTTTGCTCTTTAGTTTCTATCCCCTCTGCTAATACTTTTAAATGAAGCCCTGCACCTAAAGCTAATATAGATTCAGCTATCGCTTTATCTTCATAACTATTGACAATATTATTTACAAATGCTCTATCAATTTTTAATTTAGTAATTGGAAGCTGCTTTAAATAAGCCAAGGAAGAGTGCCCTGTTCCAAAATCATCTATGGCTATATCTATATTCATTTCTCTAATTTCATTCAAAATTTCTATTGATTTTTTAATGTCTCTCATAGCAAATCTTTCTATAATTTCTATTTCTATCCAACTCGCTTGGCATTGTGTGTTTTTAAGCATCTCTTTCATACAATCAATAAAACTTGAATCTTCAAGCTGTTTTAATGCTATATTAATAGACATCTTTTCTAATCCATATCCTTTGTTTTTCCACTTTTTCATTTGTTCCATAGCTTCATAAACTATCCACTCGCCCATTTCAAGGATGATATTACTTTCTTCAGCAACTCCAATAAACTCATCAGGATAAACAAGCCCCTTTTTAGGGTGGTTCCAGCGTATTAACGCTTCAACACCTACAATCCTAGAACTTTGTGTTTCGACAAGAGGCTGATAATATAAAACAAACTCATTTTTTTCTACAGCCATACGAAGGTCTTTTTCTAACTTTATTTGATTTTGAATATCTTCATTCATTTGTGGCATAAAAAACCTATAATTATCTCCGCCAGCATTTTTAGCTTGATACATTGCCATATCCGCATTTTTTAGTAGTATTTGAACACTCTTTCCATCATTAGGAAAGACACTGATTCCCATGCTTAAAGTTATGTTGTGTTCAGTTTCATCAATAACAATTTTCTGCGCTATAGATTTTTGTATTTTATTGATTACTTTTATAATATCATGTATATTAACAACATCATCAACTAAGACTACAAACTCATCACCACCAAATCTAGCAACTGTATCAGAATCCCTAATAGATTGCTTTAATCTTTTTGCTATCTTTTTTAACAGTAAATCGCCTATATCATGCCCTAAGCTGTCATTTATACTCTTGAACTTATCAATATCTACAAACAAAACTGCAATCTTTTTATTGTTCCTATGAGAATGTTTTATAAATTGTTCAAGTCTATCGGTCAAAAGTATACGATTTGGTAGAGCAGTCAAGTAGTCATGTTTTAGATTGTGAGAAAGTCTTTTTTGTTGTTTGAGAGTCACTTTATGTTGTTCTATAAGGTTTTTTTGATATCGTCTTAAAACTTTTTTCAATTTATTAGAGAAGAAAGAAGTTCCAAACAATACCAATAAGATAATTACCAATGCAAAAAGAATTCTACTTTTCATAAGCTCGATAACATCTTTTTCTGACTTCTCTTTCTCTTTATATAAATTATTTAAAATATCTTCGTTGTATGTATCTACTCCTATAATCCAATCAAAACCTTCCAAATATCTTATAAAAAGCGTTCCATCGTTCACCTCTTTATAGATATTAAAATAAGTAGAAATAGTATGGTTTATAAAGTATCCTTCTGGGATTATTTTGCTACCCTTAATGATATGAGATATCCCTTCTTCATCAATTTCCTTGTTATTTTTGATAACAGAATTGCCATGGAAATCATATATAAAAAATATCTTTTGATCTTTTTTAAACAATTTAATCATTCTCTTTTTGATTTTATTTATGATATCTTCTTCATATCTTGCTGTACCTATCAATATATTTAGTGGCTCAAAGTTTTTTACAAAACCTATCTTTTTTTTCATTGTTTTTTCATTAGGTTTGTACCAATGCCATTCCAAAAAACCATTGTCATCATTTTGCGCTATACTGATAAATTCTTTTACTATGTACTTCTCTTTTACATCCTGTTGATTTATAAGATTTGTATTTTCTAAAGAAGGAGTAGAGGGAAATAAAAAACACTTTCCTTGTATACCAAACATAAAAAAATATCCTGTTTCATCCCAAAACCTAATATTTTGTAGTCTATTTTTAATCTTTTCTATAATCTCTTTTTTTGATAAATTTTGATTATTGGAATAAACATTTTGCACGATACTTAAAGCTATGTTTACCATATTTTTTACATCGTCTTTTGCTTCTTCTTTTTGAAGTGTCTCAATACTCTGTAAAAAAGAAGCTATTTCATCTACTTTTTGTATAGCTTCTCTTTTATTTTCTTTTAATATTTTTATTTGCTTTTGTAAAGTTTCTTGTTCAAGAGATGTCTTTCTACTTTGGATACCTGTAATAACAAACACTAAAGCTGTAATGATAACACTAATAATAGGTAATATCACTACCCATTTAGTCAATTTTTTTTCATCAAAAAACCCCAATATTTGTCCTTTAAAAAATATTTATATTGTACTATGTTTTTACTGTTATTACTAGCTCAGGAAACTTTAAAATCCTCTCAACACGCTCTTGCCAAAGCTCTTTAAACTGTATTTTCTCATCAATAGTAGCTTTTCCAGAAAGTACCTTTTGCATTAATGGACTCATTTTTGGACTTGGAGCAAGACCATTTGGATCATAATCTATATCAACAATTTTTCCACTTCTATCTACTAATCTCATAGAAGAAGAAATATCTGCGTTAAAATGCATCAATCCCCTTCTGTCATACTTGCCTGAGAGCCCATGAAAACCACTCTTTGAAGTTGCCCCTGTAACTTGAGCGATAACATTTGACACAACACCAGTAGTCCCTTCGCTTATTTGATCTTTAAGATAAACATTGATTTCACCTCTTTTTGGCAAGTCAAATCTTTTTAATCCTTCTTTAAGCATTAAAAAAGCTCCTGCTATTATGGGGCAACTATGCCCTGCACTTTTTACAACATCTAAATAAGAAAACTCAATAAAACCGTTTTCAAAAGCACCTAAAATATCTGATAATTCATCAGTTATTTTTATTTTTTCTATTTCATCGTAAAATTTGGGATATTTCATACATCAACCTTTTTTATTTTATTTCTCCTTTTTAAGGAACAAGTCCCTTAAAAATTCCTCTCACTAAAGCTTTGCCTTTGGCAAGAACTTCTCTCTTATTTCTCCTTTTTAAGGAACATGTCCCTTAAAAATTCCTCTCACTAAAGCTTTGCCTTTGACAAGAACTTCTCTCTTATTTCTCCTTTTTAAGGAACATGTCCCTTAAAACTACGCTTTGCAATGAGTAATATGGTA
>Ga0193951_1000237_pt1 | contig 26052 bp, 27 predicted proteins | sample BB_2_MG_FD_140370 | JGI IMG/M metagenome (GOLD analysis project Ga0193951, IMG submission 140370) | Microbial mat bacterial communities from the Broadkill River, Lewes, Delaware, United States - BB_2_MG | ecosystem: Environmental > Aquatic > Freshwater > River > Microbial mats | place: USA...
ATTTTGAATAAGCTTCTACTTTTCATTATAAAATTTAGTCAAGGCTTGTAAAGATATTTAAATCCTTTAAACAGCCTTAAAGAAAAAGTTAAACTCGATTAAAAGCTGATAATAAAGCTATTTGTTTTAGTGAGTATAACTGAAAAGTATATAAAATATTTTAAGATAGTAGGATAAATAAAAGCAATGCAAACCGTTATTAAGTATTACAATTAGTATCGTATTTTTGTAGTTGAAAATGAAAAGCATGTCAAAAGGAATTTTATTAGTGAATTTGGGCTCTCCAGACAGTCCTAAACCTAAAGATGTTAAGAAATATCTTGGTGAATTTTTAATGGACGAACGCGTTATTGATGTGCCGCTATGGGCGCGTACGCTTTTGGTTAAAGGAATTATTTTAAATACCAGGCCTAAAGCATCTGCAGCAGCGTATCAAAAAATTTGGTGGGAAGAAGGCTCGCCGTTAATTGTACTTTCGGAACGACTTCAAGAAAAAGTGCAGCAAAAAGTAGATTATCCTGTGGCTTTGGCTATGCGTTATGGTAGCATGACAATTAAAAAGGGGTTACAAGAATTAGTAGATAAAGGCTGTACTGAAATAAAAACCATTCCGCTATATCCACAATTTGCGATGGCAACAACAGAAACGATTGATGTTAAAGTAGATGAGTTGGTCGCTGAGCATTTTCCAGAAGTAAAAATTACACGAACACCAGCATTTTACAATCGTGAGGATTATATCAATGTACTTTCAAAAAGTATTGGTGAAACCTTAAATGATTTGGATTATGAACATATCCTTTTTAGTTATCACGGAGTTCCTGAAAGACATATTCGCAAAAGTGATATTACTAATGGCAACTGCCAAATGAATGGCAAGTGCTGTTTTAAAATGGGGAGCAAACAACACGAATTTTGTTACCGTCATCAGTGCGAAATTACCACTGTAAATGTGGCTAAAAAGCTAGGTTTAAAAAATGGTACGTATTCTACGACGTTTCAGTCGAGACTTGGTTTTGATCCATGGTTAAAACCCTATACAGACCGTACTATTGAAAGAATGGGTAAGGCTGGTACTAAGAAAATGGCTATTGTAACACCCGCTTTTGTGAGCGATTGTTTAGAAACGTTGGAAGAAATTGCGATGGAAGGTGAAGAAATTTTCCACGAAATGGGCGGAGAAGAATTTACAGTTATTCCTTGCCTTAACGAGCGCGACGATTTTGCCGATGTGCTCGCTAATATCGTAGAGGAATGGGCAACTGCTAAAATCGAAGCCGTGTAATGGCAAATGTATCGTCACAAGATTTAGGAAATGAGCCTATAGGCAAATTACTTATTAGGCAAGCCGTACCAGCATCAATTGGTATTTTGGTGATGTCATTAAATATCTTAGTCGATACGATTTTTGTTGGTAACTGGATTGGTTCTACAGCCATTGCGGCGATTAACGTGGTGTTGCCTGTGTCTTTTTTTATTGCTGCACTTGGAATGGCTATTGGTATTGGTGGATCGTCTATTATTTCTAGAGCTTTAGGTGCCGATAATACAGTAAAAGCACTTAAAACCTTTGGAAACCAGCTAACGTTAACACTTCTTTTTACCGTTTCGTTTGCTGTCTTTGGGCTAGTTTTTGTAGATACACTAATTCCTGCTTTTGGAGGTAAAGGCAATATTTTTGAGCCTGCAAAAGTATATTATGAAATCATTCTCTACGGTGTTCCCATCTTAGGGTTTGTAATGATGGGAAATACCGTTATAAGAGCAGAAGGAAAACCAAAATTTGCCATGTATGCGATGCTTATTCCGTCCGTTGGCAACTTGGTTTTAGATTATGTTTTTATTAGTATTTTAGATTACGGAATGGCAGGTGCAGCATGGGCTACAACAGGTTCTTATGTTGCCGCATTTCTATTTATTTTTTGGTATTTTTTATCTGATAATTCCGAATTAAAAATCAATCTCTCGCATTTTAAATTAGAAAAATCAATTGTATCTGAGATAGCTTCTTTAGGTTTTGTGACTTTAGCACGACAAGCCGTTGTAAGTGTTACGTTCTTATTGGTTAATAATGCGCTCTTTAGATTTGGTGGTGAAACGTCAATTACAGCTTATGCTATTGTTGGCAGGATGATGATGTTTGTGTTGTTTCCAGTTTTTGGAATTACACAAGGCTTTATTCCTATTGCAGGTTTTAATTATGGAGCAGAAAAATATGAGCGAGTAAAGGAGTCTATTTATACGGCTATAAAATATGCTACTATTTTAGGAACTATAGTGTTTATTGGTTTAATGTTTTTTCCAGAAATTATTACTAGGTTGTTTACAACAGATGCAGATGTGATTCGGGTTACTCCAAATAATATGCGTTGGGCATTCGCTGCTGTTCCAATTTTAGCGTTACAACTTATAGGAGCGGCCTATTTTCAAGCTGTTGGTAAGGCATTACCAGCGTTGTTATTAACACTGACAAGGCAGGCCATTTTCTTTATTCCGCTAATGTATATCTTACCTTTGTATTTTGGGGAATTAGGAATTTGGATGGCATTTCCTATTTCAGATGTATTGTCAACCATCGTAACGGGTTACTTTTTAAATAGAGAGATTAAAAAAACATTAGTAGATAAACGTTAACTCTATGGAATATTATAATTATATAAAATCGCTACATCTCATTTTTGTGATTACTTGGTTTGCAGGCTTGTTCTATATTCCAAGATTATTTGTCTATCAAATAGAAGCTTTTTATAAGCCATCTCCAGAAAAAGAAATTTTAGGTAAACAGTTAAAATTAATGGCCAAACGTCTCTGGTTTATTATCACTTGGCCTTCTGCAATTTTAGCAACACTATTTGCGGTATGGTTGCTAATTTTAATGCCAAGTTGGTTGCAACAAAGTTGGATGCATGTGAAATTATTATTTGTAATTCTGTTGTTTATCTACCATTTTAAAACACACATGTATTTTAAACAACTTCAAAACGATGAGGTTAAAGTCACGTCTAATTTTATGCGCATTTGGAATGAAGGCGCTACTTTTATCCTATTTGCCGTTGTTTTTCTAGTCATTCTAAAAAGTTCTATCAATTGGATTTTTGGAGTTCTAGGCATTATTGTTTTAGGAATATTATTAATGTTAGGTTTTAAGCTTTATAAACATATTCGTTCTAAAAATCCGGAAGCATAATACTTGCTTTAAAGGTTAAATTTTGATGTTTATTAATTTGAGATTTGCACATGTTGTCTTTGGATTGATTATTGCTATATTTAAAACTTATAATTCAGAATTAAAAGAGACCCATCGTCATGGGCATTTCTATGAGTAAAAAACGCCTATCCTTAAGAGCTCGAATAAATTTAGCTATGATATTGTTAGTGCTTGTAGCATCGGTTTTAATCGCTGCGGTAACTATCTATCAATATAGTGAAGAGGCGAAAGAATATCACACAGAACGGTTAGAGCGTAAAGAAAAAGCGATTAAGCAGAGTATTAATTTTGTTATTGGTGAAACGACATATCCTGTTACAACAGAGAATATTCCTTTAATTTTTAAGGATGAAATATTTGAAATTGATGCCATTCATAATTTACAAATTAACCTTTACGATTTAGAGGGGCAACTATTAAAAAGCTCAAAACGAACCATTCAAAGAGATTCTTCGGATCTCTGTTTAGATGCCGAAATATTAAATACCTTATCCAATACTTTAGAACATCGTTATGTGGTAAAGAATAAAGTGGCTGGACAAACATTTCAATCCTCTTATTCTTATATCATGGATGAAAAGTTTAAGACATTAGGAATCTTAAATTTACCTTATTTAGAGAATGATGATTTTTTCAATAAAGAGCTAAAGGAATTTTTAATGCGTTTGGCTTATGCGTATTTAGTATTGATTTTAGTGGCTATTATTATTGCTTATTTTATCTCTAAATACATCACTAAATCACTGAGAACCATTAGTGATAAAATGAATGAAACGCGACTAGAAAAGCGCAATAAGAAAATACAGATTGAATCCTCTAGTGAAGAAATTGAAACACTTGTCAATTCTTATAATAGCATGATTGATGAGCTCGAAGCTAGTGCTGTGGTTTTAGCAACAAACGAACGTGAGCAAGCTTGGCGTGAAATGGCAAAACAAGTGGCTCACGAAATTAAAAACCCATTAACGCCTATGCGATTGACGGTACAGAGTTTTCAGCGTAAATTTAATCCTGAAGATGAAAATATTCATAAAAAAGTAGATGAATATAGTAATACCTTGATTCAGCAGATAGATACAATGAGTTCAATTGCATCGGCATTTTCTAATTTTGCTAAAATGCCAGCGCAGAAAAGTGAAAACCTAAATGTAGTACATATTGTAAAACTAGCGCTCGATATTTTTAACGAAGACTATATTGAGTTTTATTCTGAAACTGAAGAAATCATTGCTAAATTTGATAGAACTCAGTTAATACGAGTGGTGACTAATTTGGTGAAAAACGGTATTCAAGCCATTCCTGATGCTAATGAAAACCCAAAAATAAATGTTCGTGTCTTTAGTGAAGGAGAAAATGTAAATATTACTATTGAAGATAATGGTTCAGGTATTAACGAAGACACTAAGGACAAAATCTTTGAGCCAAAATTCACCACAAAATCTAGTGGAATGGGCTTAGGGTTAGCTATGGTGAAAAATATTGTGGAAACTTATAATGGAAGTATTACCTTTACAACTCAACTAGGAAAAGGTACTGTTTTCAGGGTAACTTTCCCTAAGAGTCAAACCATTTCTGTGTAAGCAGAAATCTCTAAGTAAAAAAACTATAGTCCATTGTTGAGGCGATAGTGTTTGCAAAGACATTTTAAGAATATAACAACTAGATTTCCAGTTTCAATGGGAATGAAAAATAAATTTTCAATGAATTACAAAAACATTTTATCAGAATACTCAAACGGAATTACAACCATTACTATCAATAGACCAAAGAAGTTGAATGCCTTGAATAAAGAGACTATTCAAGAACTACACGATGCTTTTAAGGATGCAGATGCTGATGCAGATACTAAAGTTATAATTATCACTGGTAGTGGAGAGAAAGCTTTTGTAGCAGGTGCAGATATTAGCGAGTTTGCAGATTTTAGTGTAGAAGAAGGAGGAAAGCTAGCTGCGCAAGGACAAGATTTACTATTTAATTTTGTTGAAAAATTAAGCACCCCTGTTATAGCAGCAGTTAATGGTTTTGCACTTGGTGGAGGCTTAGAATTAGCAATGGCTTGTCATTTTAGAGTCGCGAGTAGTAATGCAAAAATGGGATTGCCAGAGGTGTCTCTTGGCGTGATTCCTGGATACGGAGGTACACAGCGTTTGCCACAGTTAGTAGGTAAAGGTAGAGCTATGGAAATGGTGATGACAGCAGGTATGATTGATGCGAATCAAGCTTTAAACTACGGTTTAGTTAATCATGTTGTTGAATTAGAAGAATTATTGCCTTTGGCTGAAAAAATTGCAGGTAAAATTATGCGAAATTCTTCAGTAGCTATTGGTAAAGCTATAAAAGCGATAAACGCTAATTACACAGACGGAAAAGATGGTTATAAAGTAGAAATCAAACAATTTGGAAAATGCTTTGGAACTGAAGATTTTGTAGAAGGGACTACGGCATTTTTAGAAAAACGTAAGGCAGATTTCCCAGGGAAGTAACCTACTTAATGAAAAAAGTAATTCTCGTTTTTGTTTGTTCACTATTCATAATCTGTTTGAATGGTCAAGAGCGCGATACACTTTTTTTAAAATCTTACGATAATCTTTCTAGTTTAATTGATAAAAGCTATCTAAAAGACTTAAAGCTTACTGAAGAGTTAATCGCGTATTACATTCAAAAAGCAGAAGGGGAGTCTAATGCAAAAGAAACAATACGAGGATTATCTAAGTTTATTGATCTTCAAATTAATTTAAGACAGTTTGATACTTTTGAGGCCGAACAAGAGAAAATGTTTGCCTTAGCAACAACGGATGTTTTAGAGCAAGAGCTGGCTGCAATTACCTATAAGCTAGGACGCAGTTATTTTTTTCAAGGACGTATTGGCAAATCTATGGAAATGCAAACTAGAGCCTTAGTCTTGGCCAAAAAACAAAATAAAATGGAGCTAGAAAGCTCCATTTTAATGCAATTGGGTTTTGTAAAATCTTTTGTTGGCGATCGGGAAGCATCTATAAAATATCTTAAACAGGCATTGGCTTTAAGTAGGCGCAAAGGTGTAGAGCCTACCTCTTCAATTCACAAGAGTAATTTAAAATCTGAAACAGTTACACTATATTATTTAAGTTTAGCTTATATAAGATCTAAAGTAAAAGATTCTGCTAAAGCTTATTTAGACCAAGCCATTGCATTAAATAAGATTGTAAAGGATAGTTGCCTTTCAAAAACGCTGTATAGAACTCAAGGCGAAGTCAATATCTTGTATGGCAAGTACAACGAAGCACTTTCTAATTTTGAAACCTCAAAAACATATTGTTTACCAGTAGGTGAATTGGAATCTTTGGTTTATTCCGGACTTTATGGTAAAGCGTATATAGGTTTAAAAGCGTATGCAAAAGCCCAGACAATTCTACAAGAAGGATTAGATAATTACAAGGTGTCTGAAGAGGAAGAAGGCTTTATGGAGGACCATTATAAAATGTTAGCTAAAGCCTATAAATACAATGGTAATATAGAAAAATCTAATTTTTATTTTGAAAAATATATTCTTACCACCGAAGCGCTTAATAAAATTCAAGATACAGTGGTTGCTGTTTTTAAACAGCAAGAGTTAAAGGCTTTTGAGGCCGAATTGGATGCTATAAATTCTGAAAAGAATAACTTTAAATATAGTGTTGCGGTTTCCGTTGTAATCATTCTTGTTCTGTTAGTTTTTCTTTTTAGATTCAGTAGGCTTAAAAAGAAAAACGAAGCAAAATTTAAGATGCTATTAGAAAAAGTAAATACAGAAAACAATGTGGGTTCTGTTAGCGATGATGTAAAAGATGAGGTTCAAGAAGATAATTCTTCGGATATAAATGAAGCTACCAAACATCAGATTCTTGAAGGTTTAAATAAGTTAGAAGAACAAGAATATTTTTTAAGGCAAGATTGCAATTCTTACAATGTAGCTAAGAAAATAAAAACAAATACGTCGTACTTATCTAAGGTTATAAATTCTCATTACCAGAAAAATTTCAATGCCTATATCAACGATTTACGAATTAACTATGCGGTTTTAAAACTCAAAAATGATAATCGTTTTAGAAAGTTTTCTATTCAATCCATCGCTGAAGAAGTAGGTTATAAAAGTGCAGATTCCTTCACCAAATATTTCAAAAAGCAAACCGGATTAAATCCGTCGTTCTACATTAAAAAGTTGAATGCTTTAGATTAAAATACATTCATTTTTACCCTAAATTTATAAATTTAGGGGCTTCATTATATAAACGCTGCCAAACTACTTGTTGGTGTGTTAATTGTTTTAATTTTAGCTAGTTAGGTTTTGTTTTTTACACCCTGTTTTTCTAAAACTGGGTATGCTTCCTTTGTTTTGCGCGTTTTTTTAAAGGTACTTTGGGTTCACAATCACAAACCAATTAAATCTCTTTTAAAAATGAAAAAACAAATTATTTACATCTCAACCGCTATGGTAATAGGAGCTTTTCTAGTAGGTGTTTTTAGTGCTTTTTATGGTAGCTATACAGCTGATGAAATCACGGTAAATCAAATTGAAGCCTCTTTAAATACGCATTGCCATTGCGAGAACATTTCAAAGGATATGTATTCTAAGGGAGTGCAGTATTCTAAAGCTAAAGGATTTTCTGTAGAGCACGTAAGTTTCAGTTTAATTAACTGCAAATACGAATCTTTACAAAAAGAAGCCAATCGGATTCATCAATTATTAGTAAATGATGTAGAAGCTCTTGAAAACTTCAACTTAATAAGCCTAGATATTATTTCAGAAGATAGGCACGAAACAGTAACAATCAAAAACGGTCAATTAGAAATTTAAAACAATATGGTATCCCTAATCAAATTAATTATAGAAACTTTAATAACAATATTAAGCTAAATCATAATCATTAATAAACTAAAATCATGAGAAAATTAAATCAAATCACGTTCATCATTGTTGTATTTATCGCAACAACATTTAACATAGTAGCTCAGAATAATCCCAAAACTAATTTGTGGAAAATAGAAGGAGATAATATTAAAACGTCTTACCTATTTGGTACCATACATATGATACCTAAAAAGGATTTTATTATAAAGGATAAAGTACAAAAGGCTTTTGAATCTTCAGATAAAGTGGTGCTAGAGATTGATATGGATGATCCTAATTACAAAGTAGATTTTATGAAATTATCAATGTTAAACGAAGGTGAATCGTTAAAAACGTATATGTCTGATGATGAATTTAAAACATTAGATACTTACTTAAAGGAGAAGACAGGTGTAGGCGTTAATAATTTCAATACGTTTAAACCTATGATGTTAATGTCTGTATTAACGATGACAGCAATTGGAGGTGGACCATTAGAGAGTTATGAGATGAGTATAATAAATATGGCTAAATCGGCGAACAAAGAGGTGAGTGGGTTGGAAAACATAGCTGATCAGATTAATGCTTTTGACGAAGATCCTTATGAAGAGCAAATAGATACCTTAGTTGAAATGGTAGACAATGGAAATAGCGAAGAACTCTATAACCAGTTGTTACAATACTATCTTGCGGAAGATGTAGATGGCATGTATGACTTTATGGACGACTATATGAATGATGATATTGAAGGCATGAAACGTTTTCTAGATGACAGAAATAATAAATGGATTCCTAAAATGGAAGCTTACTCTAAAGATAATGCGGTGTTTTATGCTGTTGGAGGAGCACATTTAGGTGGTGATCAAGGGGTTATTAATTTACTAAAAAAAGCAGGTTACACCGTTACACCAATATTAGATTAATAAGAACAACAGCAATCAAATTTAAAAAAACCTTAGTTTTTAAATTAAGGTTTTTTATGCAAAAACTTAATACTGTTAAATAAATCAATAGCGTTAAAACTACAACCTGTAGCCACGTTCAGTCAGTTTTCATACTAATTTTATAGTATGATAAATTCCAAATCTAATATAAAAGGAAGAGGCGCTCAGAAAAATACACATAATCGTTTTTTTGAGTTGTCTTACGAAATGCGAGATGATTTTTTGGAGTTTTGCCATAAAGAAGGGGAGCTATCAGACAAAAATAAAACCCAATATCTTAACGTATTTCCTAAAACGATTGTCAATAAAGTAACGAGTCCAGATATTGGTATGGCTTATTCTATGAATATGTATCAAGGTTGCGAGCATGGCTGTATTTATTGTTATGCACGCAATAGTCATGAGTTTTGGGGGTATAGTGCAGGTTTAGATTTTGAACGTAAGATATTAGTTAAAAAAGATGCATCTAAACTATTAGAAGCACATTTAAAAAAGAAAAGTTGGAACGCGCAGACTATTGTTATGTCTGGCAATACCGATTGTTACCAACCTGCCGAAAAGCAATTTGAGATTACTAGGCAATGTTTAGAGGTGTTTTTAAGGTACAAACACCCTGTTGGTATCATTACTAAAAATGCTTTAATATTAAGAGATTTAGATCTTTTAAAAGCCTTAGCTAAGGACAATTTAATATCAGTAAATATTTCTATAACATCACTATCTGAAGATACTAGACGAGTTTTAGAGCCGCGGACTACAACGATTAAAAAACGGCTTCAGGTTGTAAAAGAATTAAGTGACAATGGTGTTCCGGTAAATGTAATGTTAGCACCTATCATTCCATCTATTAATAGTCATGAGATTTTACCTATGGCAAAAGCCGTATCAGAAGCTGGGGCTTTAGGTATTGGGCACACTATTGTGAGGCTAAACGGAGCTATTGGAGAAATCTTTACAGATTGGATAATAAAAGCAATGCCAGATAGAGCAGAAAAAGTCTTGCATCAAATTGAAAATTGCCATGGAGGTACACTAAATGAAAGTAGATATGGCAAACGTATGCAAGGCGAGGGGCAAATTGCCAAGCAGATTAACGATTTAATAAAATTGGCGAGGTTTAAATATTTTAAGTATAAGACAATGCCAAAGCTAAACACGTCTCTTCATCAGCCTTGTAAAGATGGTCAAATGAAACTCTTTTAAACAAAAAAAAGTGGGTATTAGAGAACCCACTTTTTTAACTAAATAAATAAAACTAATTTATAAACAATCAATTTATAATTTAAAATCTTCAACAAATACACGGCCATTTGCTCTAATGATAGCTGTGTAGTTACCTTTAAGGTTTTGATCTAATTTGTATACGCGATTTAGAATCTCTTTTCCTTTTATAGTTTCAGTATGGATAAGGTCATTTTCAAAATATAACTCTACAACCATTTCATTAGTATCCATGGCTAATTTTGAGATGATAACTTTAGAATCTTCAGATCTAAATACAGGCTTAAAGATTTTTTTATTTGAAGTTTCTAAATAAGTAACCTTGTTGTTTTTTACTTGTATTGAGTTAATATCAATTTCAAAGTCTTTATTCACTTCAACAGTGTAAATACCATCTTCTAATTGTGAAAAATCATAAAGCTTTTCTATATTTCCATTATAGTTAATACGTCCACTGTAAACAACTTCTCCTGCCTTATTAGATACAGAAATATGGTCTCCCTTGCGTAAATCTTTAGAAGGTGATGTTGTATTTATTGTTGTGTTTGCGTAGCTTGTGCATGTTCCTAACACCACTGCTAATACTAAGATGTTTTTTAATAATGTTTTCATAATCTTTAATTTTAATCGTTTTATGTTGTTAAAGACATCACTTCAACTATTAACGATTTTATACTGCAAATTTATAGCAGCTTTGCCTTTTTAAAAACAAGCATATTGGTAGATTAGTATACAGAATTAACATGTATAGGGTTTTGATTGAATCAATAGGTTAAAATAGTATATATTGATGGTAATTTGCTATAATTTTATCGAACTCAAATATTTTTAAAGTTAGAAATTCTATTCGCCATACTTTTATTTGGGGTTGATTAATACCGTTTTAAATAAAAAAAAGTGGACCTTAAGTGGCCCACAATCAATTATGTAATTCTAAATTTAGAAAATAGAATAATCTATATTTTAAAGTTTTTAGTAAATACTCTGGCGTTGGATTTAACAACTGCTGTATATTCTCCTTTAATAGTATGGTCTAATTTGTAAACTCTATTTAGTACTTCTTTTCCATTTACCGTTTCTGAATAAATTAATTCGTTATTGTAATATAGCTCTATGTCCATTTTTGGATTGTTTAAAGCTATTTTGGAGATTATAAGTTTGTCGTTTTGAACTCTAAATACAGGTTTGAAAATCTTTTCATTTTCAGTATTTAAAAAATGTACCGTATTGTTTTTAACTTCTACCGTATTAATTTCAATTTCAAAATCCTTATTGATTTCAATCATATATATACCATCCTTTAATTGTGAGAAATCGTATAGTTGTCTAATATTACCATTAAAGTTAATAAGACCACTAAATACAATATTTCCGCTAGCGTCAGTAACCGATATGGAATTCCCTTTTTTTACACTATTAAAAGAAGGTAATACTTCTAATGTTGCATTTGCGTAGCTCGTAAATGTGCCTAACATTACAGCTAATACTAAAATGTGTTTAAATAATGTTTTCATAATATTTCATTTTTTAGGTTAAAACTGAAATCGAAGTGGTTATTTACAACTCCAGCTCAAATGATTTTATACGACAAAGGTATTGCCAATATTACTTGTGTAAAACATTGGTTTTGGCACATTTATATACATAATTAACTTTATGTGTCGTTTTATTATCATATTAGGTTAAAATAGCGCACATTATTATCGATCTGCTATAGGTTTTAAAATGTAGGAGAATTAAATTTGCAATAATTGATATGTTATGAATACAAGAAAACCTACTTTAGAAAAAATAAGCCCTGAATTTGGTAGTTCTATTTTAGTTAGAAAGCATCAAATAGACTCTTATAAAGAAGAAAAGAAGCCGTTTTGGCATTTTCATCCCGAGATAGAATTAGTTTATGTTAACAAAGGACAGGGTAAGCGCCATATAGGAAATCATTTGTCTTATTTTAATAATAGTCAGCTGTTATTAATAGGGTCTAATTTACCGCACAATGGTTTTACGGATCGATTAACCATAAATGGCTCAGAAACCTTAGTGCAGTTTAAACCTGAATTTTTAGGAGATCATTTTTTTGATATACCAGAAATGGAAGCGATTAATAAAATGTTTGAATTGTCTAAGAAAGGCATTCTATTTGGCGTTAAAACAAAGCAAAAATTAGGAAAGAAGATTGAAAAGTTAAATGAAAAAGAAGGCTTTAAAAAAATCTTAATTTTATTAGAGGTGTTGCATGGTTTGGCTAAATCTGAAGATTATACCATTTTAAATGCAGATGGTTTTGCTTTTGAAACAGAACCACAAGATAGTGCTAAAATAGATGTTATTTTTAAGCATGTTAACCAAAACTTTAAAGAACATATTAGTTTAGATGAGATTGCAGATAAAGTGAGTATGACGGTTCCAGCGTTTTGTCGCTACTTTAAAAAAGTAACAGGTAAAACATTTACAAAGCTAGTTAATGAATACCGTATTGTACATGCCACAAAATTACTTTCGGAAAGCCAAATGAGTATTACAGATATTAGCTTTGAATGTGGTTTTAATAATTTTTCGCACTTTAATAAATTGTTTAAAGAGTTTACAGGCAAAAGCGCTTCTAAATATAGAAGTGAATTAAAATTGATGTTGCAATAATTAAATTTTGATACTTATGGAAGATAAAATAGAGGCTACAATTACCTATTATACCAAGAAAGGCCAAAATATTTTAGATGCTGTAAATGCAAATAATAATTTAACCGCTGATGAGATTATTCAGTATGGTGAGGAAATGGCAGCTATAGAGTATAATTTAACAGCTCTAGAAGTGGCAAAAGAGAATTGAATGTTTTATTTTTTAGATTAAATCTGAATTTTAAACACTACTTATGAAACATTTACTTTACGATTTGATTTCCAGTCTTTAAAAATTATATTTGCGCTTCAAAAAACAAAAAAATATAATATTATGAATTTAAAATTTTTATCATTTTTCTGCATTTTCTTACTTGTTTTTACGAATTGTGATGATTCAACTTCAGATGAGTTTGATGATGCCAATCCGGACGCTGTAGCAAGGTATATTGAAACAATTGCTATTGTTTCAGCTCAAGATGCTGACGAAGACACAACAATAACTGTTAATTACGATGCTAACGACAGAGTTTCGTCAATAACTGACGGAATAGACAACAGTATTTTTGTATATGATAATAATGAATTAACGAATATTAGTGGTCAAGGTGATAATTTGAATATTGAAGAACTATATGAATCTCCATACGATGCCTTTGAAACTGGTGAAGTAATGCAATATGATGATAATGGAAATCCAACCTTAATTAAGTTTTTTGAATATGAATATGATTATTTGAATGATACTGAAGAAATGGTAGAATATACTGCGGAAGTTGAATACGACTCTAATCCTAATCCATATTTTTATACCTTACAAGCTGCAGGAATTATTTCCGTTCTAGATAATGTTGAATTAAATTTATCAATGAACCCAACAAGTCCAGAATTGGTGCAGGCAAGATTACTATTTCCTCTTAATAATATTACAGGTATCACCTATAAAGACGAGGATGGAGTTGTTGTCTTTGATATTAATGCAGACTATGTTTATAATAGTGATGATTATCCAATATCAGGAACTTTAACTGCAGTAAGTTATGACGAAAATTATGAAGGAGAACAAGAAACAGAAACTAGTATTTATTCATCTAGCTACACTTATAGAGATTAAGCTCAATTAGATATATTATACAAAAGCCATGATTTTAATTCGTTAAATCATGGCTTTTTTTTATTTCTCACCTTCCCATTCGGCATAAAACTGTTTTAGAAAACCTTCCATATACTTGTGGCGTTCTAAAGCAATGCGTTGTCCTGTTTTAGTATTCATCTGATCTTTTAACAATAACAATTTTTCGTAAAAATGATTAATTGTTGGTGCTTCTGAGTTTTTATAGTCTGCCTTAGTCATGTTAAGATTAGGCTTAATGTCTGGATTATGGAGCGCTCTGTTTTTAAACCCTCCATAATTAAAACAACGTGCAATACCAATAGCACCAATAGCATCTAAGCGGTCGGCATCTTGAACTACTTCCATTTCTTTAGACGTAAAAGAGGTATTTAAATCAAATGAATTTTTAAAAGACATGTTATCTATAATCTGAGTCACATGCTCAATAATTTCACTGTCTACATTGTGTTTTAATAGAAATGTACTGGCTATTCTAGAGCCGAGTGCTTCATCTCCGTTATGAAATTTAGGATCCGCAATATCATGAAGTAAAGCGGCTAACGACACAACTGTAATATTTACATTTTCGTGCTTAGCAATTAATAAGCTGTTTTTGTAAACGCGTTCAATATGAAACCAATCGTGGCCACCTTCAGCATTCTTGAGTTCGGTTTTAACGAAATCAATAGTAGCTTCAATGAGTTGCGCATCAGAAATTGTCATACGAAATTATTACGCAGGATCTACCCATTTAAATTGATAAGAATTCTCCGGAATCTTCATGCGCTCAGACAAACGATACATTCTAGGAGGTAGTTTCATTAAGTAGTCTCTTGCTTTTTCGGCTTCCTCATTAAGTCCGGTCATTTTTCCTATTTCCCAACGGTCAATTAGTTTCTGTAAGATATCTACATAATCGTTAGACGTGTATACGCCAAGACGTTGTGCGGTGTTAGAAAACTCTTCAAAAGCCGTACCAATACTCTCTCCAGATTCTCTTAAAAAGTGAGCTGGCATCGCAATTTTGCGTTTCATCATATCATGAAAAGCCATCATCATCTGGTTAGGATCTATAGCAAAAATGCGCTCTACAAATTCCGAATACGCATGGTGGTGGCGCATTTCGTCTCCTGAAATGATTTTACACATTTTGGCCAATTGCTTATTGCCTTTTTGTTTGGCAATTTTAGCGACACGGTTATGAGAAATATAGGTTGCTAACTCTTGAAAGCTTGTGTATACAAAGTTTTTATAAGGATCTCTGCCTGTACCAATATCAAAACCGTCATTAATTAAATATTGAGTCGTTTTTTCAATCTCACGCATATTTACTCGACCAGATAAGTACAAGTATTTATTTAAAACATCACCATGTCTGTTTTCTTCACCTGTCCAATGTCTTAGCCATGTAGACCATCCATTGCGTTCAATTTGGCCTACACCTTCAACGTCCATAAGCCATGATTCGTAACTTGGTAAGGCTTCTTCAGTAATCATATCTCCAACTAAAACAACCCAAAAATCGTAAGGTAGTTCTTTAGATAATTCTCTAATTTCTCTAACCTCTTCATGAAAAGAATCTTTTGTAGAGTCTGGTAGGAAATCTGTAGGTTGCCAGATTTTTTCAACAGGAATTAAATATTTTTCAATTAGCGATTGTACATCTTTTTCGAGATGCTGCATCACTTCTAGTCTTACATTTTTTAGAGACATCTTAATGGTGTTTTTGGTAATTAATTCTCAATAGCAGCAACAATGGTTTGTTCTACTTGCTCAATTAATTCAGTCTTATTTGTAAAGTTAATAATTTCTAAGGGCTTATGAACAGTAAATTTCATATGATTTCCTATTCCCATTGGGAAATTTCCGTAGCGTAACATTTTCCATGAGTTATTAACTGTAATAGGAACAATGAGTGCAGAAGGTATCTTTTTGATTAACATTTCTAAGCCTTTGGTTTTAAATGGTCTTGGAACTCCATTCTTACTTCGCGTACCTTCGGGGAAAATAACGGCTGCTCTTTTTGTTTTTTCAATATAGTCTCCAAAGGTCATCATTGCAGATAGCGATTGTCTCGCATCTTTTCGGTCTATTAAAACAGAGCCTCCGTGACGTAAATTATAGGAAACACTTGGGATTCCTTTTCCTAATTCTTTTTTAGAAACAAATTTTACATGGTGCTTGCGCATGTACCACATAATAGGAGATATATCATACATGCTTTGGTGATTACAAACAATAATTAAGGGTCTGTCTGTACTAATATTATAAGGATTGTAAAATGAGATTCTAGTGCCCAAAAGGTTAAGGCAGCGCATAATAAAAAATTGTAGCCAATCTACACTAATCTTAAGTGCTTTATAGCCAAATACATTAAAGCTAATCCATTGGATTATATGAAATATAACCAAGGTTAACCCAAAGCATAAATAAAATATAATAGAAAGCGGATAGGCTAGTAGTTTTCTCATGTAACAAAGGTAATCATTGCAATTTATGTACAAAAAAACCACGATAAAAATCGTGGTTTAAATACTTCGTTTTTTTATCTTTTAGCAATGCTCGTTATATGCATCTTTAAGATTTTCTGCAATTAATTCTGCAGGACGACCTTCAATATGGTGGCGTTCTAACATGTGTACTAGCTCTCCGTTTTTAAACAAAGCCATACTTGGCGAGCTTGGAGGAAAAGGCACCATGTGTGCTCTCGCTGCATCAACAGCTTCTTTGTCTACACCTGCAAAAACAGTAACGATATGATCTGGTTTTTTAGGGTTTTGTAAACTTGTTTTAGCTCCTGGTCTAGCATTTGCTGCTGCACAACCACAAACAGAATTTACAACCACTAAGGTTGTACCTTCTTTAGCAATAGCATTTTCAACAGCTTCTGATGTGTGTAATTCTTCAAAACCTACGCTGGTTAAATCCTCACGCATTGGTTTTACTAATTCTGCTGGATACATATTTTTAAATTTTAATTTATCTATTTTGAATTGCAAAGATAATGAAAATATGTCGGCAGTCCTTAGTCTTCAGTAAGCAGTTTGAATTGTGGTATTTTGGTTTTCAATAGTACTAAAAACGTTGAATAAAAACTGAGACTATCTATTAAAAGTGTATTGAAAACCGTCAGAAACCATACCTTCATCTAAAATGAGTTGATTAATGGTTAAACTTATAATTCTTAAATCTGTATTCTCAATAACTACAGTGGTGTCATTAGGAGTTGTTACGACTTCATAACTATAGGTTCCAGAAGGGTAACCACTATGTATAGCATTACTTGTATCATTATTTGTAACGGTAATTTCAGAGGGTTCATTATTAAAATGCCATGTAATTATACCCGATTCAAAATCGTCATTCACACCTGCTAAACCACCAGTAACATTAACTAAAGACCACGTTGCATGAAGTGTTGGTGCTGGGTTTTGTTGTGTATCGTCATCACTATTGCAACTTAGTGTAAGAAGCATCAAGGCTAGAATATAAAAAGAAGTTTTCATAATATTAAGGTATTGGTTATGCCTATAAGATACAGATTTATACACATGGTTGCGCACAAAACGTAACAAATTACATTTTCATCCAACTAACATATAGTATATTTACAGCTTTAGAAAATCAAAAATATAATATGAGTTTTGCAAAATGGATTGGTGGTGCTTTAGGTTGGTCTTTTGGTGGTCCAATAGGCGCTATTATAGGATTAGCTTTGGGTAGTTTTGTCGATAATTTAACAGATAGCGGTACGCCTTTAATAGGTGATCGTCAATCGGGAAGACAGCGCGATACGTATCGAAAAACACCAAATTACGGTCAACGTACATCACGATCACAAACACAATCTGGTGATTTTGAAGTGAGTCTTTTGATTTTAGCATCTATTGTTATTAAAGCCGATGGGAAACAAGACCAACGCGAATTAGATTTTGTACGTCAACAATTTACCAATATGTACGGTAAAGATAGAGCGAATAAAGCCTTTGAGTTGTTTAAGCGTGTTTCCAAACAAAATATATCTACACGCCAAGTGTGTTTGCAGATTAGGCAAATGATGGATCATGCGTCGCGATTACAATTACTTCATTTTCTATTCGGAATTGCAAAAGCAGATGGTTTAGTTACTGAAGACGAATTACGTCAAATCTATACAATAACAGGGTATTTAGGAATTAGTAATAGAGATTACGAAAGCATAAAAGCCATGTTTTATAACAGTAGTGATAATGCTTATAAAATCTTAGAAATTGATAAGTCAGTTTCTGATACGGAGGTTAAAAAAGCATATCGTACTATGGCTAAAAAATACCACCCAGATCGTGTCGGTCATTTAGGTAAAGAACATCAAGAAGGTGCAGAAGCTAAGTTTAGACAAGTGCAAGAAGCTTATGAGCATATTCAGAAGGAACGTGGGTTTAAATAAGTCTATAGTTGTTAGAAGACAATAGGATGTTATAAAAGTTTATTCTTTCCTTTCTTTTTCTTTCTGTCGTTTTTCAATGTATTTAAAATAGCGTTGTGTTTTATACTTGTTATAGATAAAAACACATAGGACAATAAACCCTAAAAGGATTAATCCGTTTTTACCTGTAAGATAATTTAATAGGTTCATGATGGTTTAAAAATATTGGCATCTGTCGTTATTAAGTATTGAAGCTTTCAATAGTATTACAAATAAATCCAATTTATCCTCTAAACAAAAAGAAATCATCCTTCATGTCTTCAATTTGCGCATCTTCATTAGTAATAATGTAATCAATGGCTTTAGACGTGAATTCATCTCCTTTTTTAGTTAAGGACACAATATTGTCTTCAATATGAATCATATTATTTTTATTGGCTAAATCGAGAACGGTTTTAGCACGTACTTTTTGCCAATTAATATGCTCGTTGAGGTGATTAACGTGGCGCTCTTCAATTTCATCATGATTCTTTAAGTGTAGTAAAAACGTCAATAAAGAGACTTCGGTACGTTGCTGTTTTTCTCTGTACATAACGGCGATAATACCTTTTGAAGGAGCAAATAAATAGACCAATAAAAAGACTAAACCAAGAACCGTTGTAATAGAACCTGCAATTGAAGCATCTAGCCAATGTGCTACCCAATAGCCAAAAATGGCACTAAAAATGCCGAAACCTATGGCTAAAGCTAGCATCTTCTTTAGGTCTGTGGTTAGTAAATAGGCAGCAGCAGCGGGAGCAATCATTAAAGCGACTACTAAAATAGCTCCAACCGCATCAAATGCACCAACAGTTGTTATGGATGATACAGACATTAATCCGTAATGGATAATCGCTGGTGAAAACCCTAAGGATGCTGCCAAACCTTTGTCAAAGGTGCTTATTTTCAATTCTTTAAAAAATAAAATTAAAAGTGTAATTGTGATGAGTAGAATAGTGCCAACGACCCAAAGTGATTTTGGACCTACATCAGTTCCGGCAATGAGTAACCTATCAAAAGGAGCAAAGGCTAATTCGCCTAATAAAACAGCATCGACATCTAAATGGACATCGTTGGCGTTTTTAGCAATTAGAATGACTCCAATACTAAACATGGCTGGAAATACTAGTCCTATGGCTGTGTCTTCTTTTACCAATCCTGTTTTCTGAATATATTCTACTAAAACCACCGTAATAATACCTGTTAAAGCTGCTAGTAGAATTAATAAAGGTGAATTTAAATCTTGTGTTATAAAAAAACCAACAACAATACCAGGTAAGATAGAATGACTAATAGCATCGCTAATCATAGCCATTTTTCTAAGGACTAAAAACGTCCCAGGAATGGCACAAGCAACGGCCACTAAACTTGCTATGAGCTGTATTTCTAGTTGTGCACTACTCATCTTCGGTAGATTGTTTAGTATATAAATTAGCTGCGGTTTCAAAACCAGTTTTGGTTAAACTCCACATATTTCCATCGAGTTGTACATAATCTTTATCTACCAACTTTTGAAGCGTAGAACGTGTATAACCCTGAAAATTATTCAAAAGTTTTATGGAGTGTGGATGTGAAATATCTTCGTGAGTTTCTGCAATATGATGCATAAATGCGAGTGTTTTATGTAGTTCTAAATCGCGACGATTTTTAATGAATCGGATTTGCTTAAATAATAAGCCCCGACTAGGAGAAAATATAAATGAAAACACGACAAAAACGCCAGCCACTAACACAATAACAGGTCCTGTAGATAAATTATCTTGACTCGCACTAATTGCTGTTCCAAAGACCCCAGAAAAGGCACCAAAAAGTGCTGCTAAGAGCACCATAACTGATAAACTGTTTGTCCATTGTCTAGCAGCAGCAGCAGGAGCTAATAGCATAGCACTCATTAAAACTACTCCAACGGTTTGAAGTCCTAACACAATGGCTAAAACAATAAATGTTGTGATAAGAATATCTATAAATTTAGTATTGAAACCGAGTGTTTGGGCGTAATCGGCATCAAAGAGTAAAATTTTAAACTCTTTCCAGAAGGTAAGCATGACTATAAAACATATTCCTGTAACAATAACCATTAACCATACATCACTTTCTACTAAGGTAGCTGCCTGTCCGAAAAGGTACTTGTCTAATCCGGCTTGGTTAGCATTAGGTTGTTTTTGAATAAAGGTGAGTAACAACATTCCAAATCCGAAAAACAAAGATAGAATTAAACCTAAAGCGGTATCTGATTTTAAGTGGGTTTTGGTGACAATACCTCTAATCCAAAACGTACCAATTAATCCGCTAATTAAAGCTCCAATTAATAACGTATTACTGTCTTTAGCTCCAGTAATTAAAAAAGCAATCGCAATACCTGGTAAAGCGGCATGAGAAATAGCATCTCCTAATAAACTTTGTTTTCTAAGTACAGCAAAACTACCAAGCATTCCTGTAACAGCTCCTAATATGGCTGTTCCAAGTGTGATGGTTCTTAGCGTGTAGTCTGTAAAGACAAGTTCTATGTATTCGATTAAGTTTATGGCCTTTAATGTTTTATTGGTGTACAAATTTCTATTAGAAACCCATTAATATCCCTTAAATATCCTACTTTTTGTCCCCAAGGTTTTTGGGTAATACTTTCGTATTCAACAGCACCTGCTGCCAATGCGTTTTTAAAGTCTATTTCAATGTTTTCAGTTGTAAAAGCCATTTCAATTCCGTTGGGCTTTTCATGTATTGAAAGTTGTTTAAAGCCTTTTTTTAAGTTTGAATTGCCTAAGGAATGAGATGCAAAAGCGATTGTGGTTTCACCGGAAAGTAACTCTCCATAATCATGCTCTGGTGTGATGAATTTGTTTTGAAATCCAAAAGCATTTTCATAGAATGACATGGTCTTTTCAACATCTTCGACATATAAAATAGTGTATGCGTATTTCATGTTTTTATTGATTTCATGTTTTCAATAGCGTAAGCACTGCTTACTGCGACTGAAAACTGACAACTAATTTTATTCCTGTATACTTACTTTATAGTTAATACCATAAGTTTTCGTTAAATTATCGTCATTAAAGATATCCTTTACAGGTCCTGTGGCAATTTTCTTGACGTTTAAAAAGGTCACCCAATCAAAATATTCGGGCACGGTTTGTAAATCGTGATGTACCACAATAACTGTTTTACCTGCTTTTCGTAATTCTTTTAAAATATTAATGATGGCGATTTCAGTGGTTGCATCGACTCCTTGAAATGGTTCATCCATAAAATAAATTGAAGCATTTTGTACTAAAGCGCGTGCTAAAAAAATACGTTGTTGTTGTCCTCCTGAAAGCTGACTAATTTGTCGACTTTTAAACGCTAACATCCCTACTTTTTCCAACGCTTCAAGTGCTGCTTTTTTTTCTTTTTGTCCAGGACGTTTAATCCAGCCTAGACTTCCATAGGTTCCCATCATCACCACATCTAATGCTGTGGTAGGGAAATCCCAATCTACACTTCCTTTTTGAGGCACGTAGGCAACGAGTTGTCGTTGCTTTTCGTATGGTTTTCCGTAAATGCTAACACTTCCAGCAATAGGTTTTAGTATCCCTAAAATCGATTTTATAAGTGTAGATTTTCCTGCGCCATTAGGTCCAACAATAGCCATTAAAACTCCTTCTGGGATTTCTAAATCGATGTCCCAAAGTACAGGTTTGTAGTTGTAGGCAACGGTAAGGTCGTCTACTTTTACAGCAATTACTCCTGCGGAAGCAGGAGTCTTATCAGTAGTATCGTTGTTTTTTATATTTTCCTTTGATTCTATTTTCATTTTTGAGATTTAACTCTAATTTAATGAGATTCCTGCCTTCGCAGGAATTTTATTTTAAAGCATTTACAATCGTGTTTACATTATATTCAAACATACCAATATAAGTGCCTTCTGCTGTGCCTGCATTTCCGAGCGCATCAGAATACAAGGTGCCTCCAATTTTTACATCGTGTCCTTTTGATTTTACTGCAGCTTGTAAGGCTTCAATTGTTCGTTTAGGTACAGAACTTTCTACAAATATGGCTTTGATTTGTTTCTCGATAATAAATGTAGCCAATTTTTGAACATCTTGTACACCTGCTTCAGTTGCTGTAGATATGCCTTGTAAACCAACCACTTCAAATCCGTAAGCTTTTCCAAAATAATTAAACGCATCATGAGCAGTTACTAATATTCGTTTTTCTTTGGGAAGTGTTGCTATAATTTGCGTGATGCTAGTTTGGAGTGCTTCTAATTTAGTAAGGTATGCGTTTTTGTTGGCTTCAAATGTTTTAGCATTCTCAGGGTTTCTTTCAGATAAAATGGTCGCTGTTTTTTCTGCAAATTGTTTAAAGTAATTAATATCGAACCAAACGTGCGGATCAAAATTTGAAGCAAAATATTCAGAACCTATTAGTGTACGCTTGTCTAAAGCATCTGCTAGAGCGATTGGAGTTTTTGTTTTGCTGCCCATTTTTTCAAAAACTTCTACGAGTTTACCTTCTAAATGTAGCCCGTTGTAAAAAATAATATCTGCCTTAACCAGTTTATTAACATCTCCTTCGCTGGCTTTGTAGAGGTGTGGATCTACTCCGGAACCCATTAAACCTTGTACATTCACCATATCACCACCAATATTTTGAACCAAATCGGTTATCATGGTCGTAGTGGTTACAATATTGAGTTTGCCGTTATCTTTAGATTCATCCTTACACGCCGTAAAAATGAGTGTGATAGCTAAGAAGAAAATTATTTTTTTCATATATCTAAATATTTATTACGAAGGTACTAAAATTGTATGATTAATTTAGGTTATATCTCATTCCAAAGAATAATCTTATACCTTGGTTGGGTCCATAAACATATGACGGGTCAAATGTTAGTGCGTATGGATTGTCTGTTGTAGGAATGACATCACCATCTCCATTAAATTGAACGTTTTCGTCAAAAGGATCATCTGCTCTAGCGATTATAAAAGGGTTTCCTTTATTTGGTGTCCAGTTTAATAGGTTTTTTACTCCAGCATAAATTTCAAGATTATCTAAACCATCATAGGTTGCTTGTATGTTTTGAATGCTCCACGTTGGTGAATACTCTTGTCTTGGATCTAAATCTCCTAACAATGGCAATCGCATTGGTCCGTAAAGATTTCCTGTATAATCTAATGTCAAATTTGTTTTGTAGTTCCTGTAGGACAGCGACCATACGCCAGAGTATTGTTCGGTTAAAATTTGTTTAATGCGTTGGCCATTTTCAGTTTGAGAAACATCTTGATAAGTGGCACCTATAGACGCTTTTATACCACTGCCAAAAACGGCATCGACATTGAAACTAAGGCCTTTAGAGGTAGAGTAACCATCCAAGTTACTGTATATAATTTTATTAGGATTGGTGTCGTAATCTGGTAGTATAGCGTTAGTAAAATACGTGTACCAAGCTGAGGTGTCAAAAGTAAAATACATACCATTGTCTAGGTATAATTTTTTTAAATAATTAAGTGTAATATTATAGGATTCTTCGGGTTGTAAGGTCTCTTCTATGATAACATCTCTTGCTCCGGTAAGTGCTGCGTGTTCTTCGGTAAATAAATTGACCACTCTAAAGCCTGTACCTGCATTAAGGCGTATAATGTCATTATCAGTGGGTTTGTATCTATAGGCTATTCTTGGTGTAAAAATATTGCCATGTCTGCTATCGTAATCATAACGCATACCAAGTAATAAACTTTGCTTTTTGTTGAAAGCAATTTCATCTTGAATGAATAGTGAAGGCATTGTTACTTCGTCGGCACTTATGGTTGCGGTTGTATTGTCATTATAATAATTATAACGTAATGCAGTTCCGAATAATAAGTCGTGTTTGTCTATTTTTTTATCCCAAATTAACTGTCCAAAACCAATGCGTTGTTGTGCTAAATAAGGAGTGTTTCCATATACTGAATTTTGATCGTGAGCGGAGTATGAAAATTGAAAGTTTACTTTTTCACTCAAAGGCAATTCGTAGTCTCCTAAGATTTCAAAACGCGACGTATAGATGCTTTCACCATAAATAGCATCTCCACCTCTATGCGTTTTGTTCCATTGAAGTTCACCTCCCCAACGATCCTCATAAAAGTAACGACCAGCCAAAGATAATTTTCGGTTACTTGCCCTTTTAAAATCCCATTTTTGAAATATTGAAATGCGATCTTGTAAAGTTAAATCTGTAAAATTATCATTGTTATTATCTACAAGTTCATCAAACTTAAAGTAGTTAGTACCTACTAAAACAGTTGCTTTTTTACCTACTTGGGCTTTAAAACCAAGGTCTAAGTTGGTTTCTCCCCAACCCGTTACAAAGGCATCTGCAAAGAAACGTGGGGAATTTTCAGGTAATTTGGTAATCACATTTATAAGTCCACCAACAGCCTCACTACCATATAATGAAGATGCAGGTCCTTTAACTACTTCTATTTGTTCAATAAGCGAATTAGGAATTCCAGATAACCCATAAACGGTAGATAATCCACTGACAATAGGCATACCATCGATTAAAACCAGTGTATAGGGTCCTTCTAAACCATTGATGTGAATGTCGCCAGTATTGCAAACGTTGCAGTTTAATTGTGGACGAACTCCATTAACATTCTGAAGCGCTTCAAAAATATTTGGTGTTGGATTTTTCTTTAAAAACGTAGGTGTATAAACTTCTACAGGGACAGGGCTTTCTAATCTTGAAACCGCTTTTAAGGTTCCTGTGATAATCACTTCATCAAGTGCATCATCTTCGTTTAAGTTAAAGGTGATATAGCTGTCTTTGGCTTTAATTATAACTGTTTTCTTTTGAAGAGTATACCCTGTAAAAGAAGCAGCTACAGAATAATTTCCAGGAGCTAAGTTAGGGATGCTAAAAACACCATTCTCATTAGTTATGGCACCTTTATCTGTGTTTTCAATATACACATTTGCGTACGGAAGAGGCTTACCGTTGGATAGAACTTTTCCTTCTAAACTAAAAGTTGACTGTGCTGTTGTATTAGCACAAATCATAAAAATAATTATATTAATTAGTCTCATCTTGAATTAATTTTACACAAATATAAAAGTATTTTTAGATTAGTCTAAAAATATTTTAAGAAGTTTAGTTTTTCTATATTTGCAGAACACGATAAACTTATGATTACACTAACAGAAGAAAATTATATTAAAGCGATTTACCACTTAAGTAGTAATGGCGAAAAAACGGTAAATACAAATGCTATCGCTTCTGCTATGCAGACCAAGGCATCTTCTGTTACAGATATGATTAAAAAACTATCTGAAAAGAATTATGCGGATTATAAAAAATACCAAGGTGTTACTTTAACAGATGACGGTAGACGTGTCGCAGTAAATATTATTAGAAAGCATCGCCTTTGGGAAGTGTTTTTAGTAGAAAAATTAAACTTTTCTTGGGATGAGGTTCATGAAGTGGCAGAGCATTTAGAGCATATTAAGTCTGAAAAGTTGATTGACGAACTTGATGCATTTTTAGAATTTCCGACGTATGATCCTCATGGAGATCCAATTCCGGATAAGGAAGGTAACTTTAAGCATATTGAAAAAATAGTTTTGGCTAAAGCTGAAGTAGGTTCTACATACAAATGTGTTGGAGTAGATGATACCTCTTCTAAATTTTTGAAATAC
>Ga0193951_1000238_pt1 | contig 26048 bp, 15 predicted proteins | sample BB_2_MG_FD_140370 | JGI IMG/M metagenome (GOLD analysis project Ga0193951, IMG submission 140370) | Microbial mat bacterial communities from the Broadkill River, Lewes, Delaware, United States - BB_2_MG | ecosystem: Environmental > Aquatic > Freshwater > River > Microbial mats | place: USA...
AATAAAGGTGATGGTAAAGGAAAGTTAGTACAACGTGAAAAGATATTGGGAGTACCTAGTTATGATGATGTAGGTCGAGCAATTACTACAGGTAGTATTTACCATACACTTTATTATGGAAAAAATACTATGGGTTCTTATGCTAACCAATTGAATGAAGAAGAACGTTGGCAAGTAGTTGCTTATGTTGAGAAGCTTAAAGCAGATTTAGAAAAGTAAGATTTAGATAAAGATTATATAATGGAATATAAAATTTCAAATCGATTAAGAATAGCAGCTATCGTATTAATGGTCTTAGGAGCATTAGGTATTGCCTATGGCTTTATAGATTCGCATAGTGTGAATGAAGACAATATTACAGAATATCTAGCTAACGAAGCACACCATGGTGATGATCATGCTACGGATGCTCATGGAGTTGAACAAGCCGCTACACATGGAGATGCACATGCTGATGAAGCACACGTGCAAGATGGACACGAAGTTGAAGCAGAAGGGCATGAGTTAACACATGAAGAGCACGTATTACATCAATTACATAATAGACCTTATGCAGCACTATACGTTGCAGCGTTCTTTTTCTTTATGATTTCCTTGGGTGTGTTAGCATTTTATGCAATACAGTATGCTGCACAAGCAGGATGGTCCCCAGTGTTATTTAGAGTAATGGAAGGTATCACATCTTATGTTTTACCTGGTGGCTTACTTGTTCTGGTAATTGCGTTTGTTGCTGATAGCCATATCTTTATTTGGATGGATGAGAATGTGGTCGCACATGATACTATCATTCAAAATAAAGAAGGTTGGTTAAATAAAACTTGGTTTTTTATTAGAGCTTTAATTTTCTTAGCAGGATGGTCTGTATACCGTCATTTTTCTAGAAAATTTTCGGTAGCTCAAGATAATGCTGATATCAACGACAATTCATACTTCAAAAAGAACTTTAGAATAGCGGCAGCGTTTTTAGTATTCTATATTTATACAGAATCTATGATGTCTTGGGATTGGATTATGAGTGTAGATCCACACTGGTTTAGTACATTATTTGGATGGTACGTCTTTGCAAGTATGTTTGTAAGTGGTATTACGGTGATTGCTTTAATTTCAATCTATCTTAAATCTAAAGGATTATTAACTTTCGTTAATGATAGTCATATTCATGATTTAGCTAAATTTATGTTTGGTATTAGTATTTTCTGGACGTATCTATGGTTTTCTCAATTTATGTTAATATGGTACGCAAACATTCCTGAAGAGGTAACATATTTCGTTACGCGGATTGAAGATTATAACTTACCATTCTTTGGTATGGTTGCATTAAATTTCTTATTCCCATTATTACTATTAATGAATAGTGATTACAAACGTATTCCATGGTTTGTTGTCATGGCTGGTATCGTAATTTTGTTTGGTCACTATTTAGATATCTTCAATATGATTATGCCTGCAACTGTTGGTGATAGATGGTTTATAGGAGTTCCAGAGATTGGATCAATATTATTTTTCGGTGGACTATTTATGCTTGTTGTGTTTACATCTCTAGGTAAATATCCATTATTAGCAAAAGGAAATCCTTTTATTAAGGAAAGTGAACATTTCCATTATTAATTTTTAAATAAGAACAGAAACGATAATGACTGCTTTATTAACAATTATAATTGTACTCTTTGTAGCTGTTGCCTTATGGCAAATGGTTAAAATATTTGATCTAGCTCAGGTTGGCACAACCAACACACAAGTTGCAGACGACCACGATAACAAGATAAATGGTTACTTAATGATAGGTTTCTTAGTATTTATCTATGTGATTACTATCTTATGTTTTTGGTATATCGGAGATTTACCCCTATTGTCTAACGCAGCGTCTGAACACGGTTCAGAGGTAGATAATCTTATGATTATCTCTATGGTGGTTATCTTTATAGTACAAACGATTACTCAATTTTTATTACACTATTTCGCTTATAAGTATAAAGGAGAAAAAGGAAAGAAAGCCTTATTCTACGCTGATAATAATACTTTAGAGTTTATTTGGACTATTATTCCTGTTATTGTTTTGGCTGGTTTAATTATCTATGGTCTATTTACTTGGAACGATATTATGAACGTTGATGAAGATGATGACCCGATGGTTATTGAGTTGTATGCACAACAATTTAAATGGACAGCGAGATATAGTGGTAATGATAATGTTTTAGGTAAAGCCAACGTAAGGTTAATCGACATCGATCGTGCTAATGTATTAGGTGTTGATGAGGATGATCCTAATGCTCAAGATGACGTAGTGGTATCAGAACTACATTTACCAGTTGGAAAGCAAGTGGTCTTTAAGATGCGTTCTCAAGATGTATTACACTCGGCTTATATGCCACATTTTAGAGCACAAATGAACTGTGTTCCTGGTATGGTGACTCAATTTGCTTTTACTCCAACTGTAACAACTGAAGAAATGCGTCAAAATCCTGATATCGTTGAGAAGGTTCAACATATCAATGAACTTAGAAAAGATAGAAAAGCTGAAATTGAAGAGTCTGGACAGGAATTACTTTACGAATTTGATTACTTATTATTATGTAATAAAATTTGTGGTACATCGCACTACAACATGCAAATGAAGATTATTGTAGAGACTCAAGAAGAATTTGATGCTTGGATGAAAGAGCAAACAACATTCCCAAATTCATTAAATTAACAAAGGTTTTAAGAAAAAGATAAAGAGATTATGTCAGCAATATTAGATACACACGATCACGAAGATCACGACGTACATCACCATAAAGAAACATTTGTAACGAAGTATATCTTTAGCCAAGATCACAAGATGATCGCTAAGCAATATTTAGTGACAGGTACAATTATGGGTGTTATTGGTGTTTTAATGTCTATAATGTTCCGTATGCAAATTGCTTGGCCGGAAGAGCCAAACGTGTTGTTTGAAGCATTATTAGGAAAATGGGCTCCTGATGGAGTTATGGATGCCGATGTGTATTTAGCACTGGTAACCATACACGGTACTATTATGGTATTCTTTGTACTAACTGCTGGTTTAAGTGGTACATTTAGTAACTTGTTAATACCATTACAAATTGGTGCACGAGATATGGCTTCAGGATTCCTCAATATGGTATCTTATTGGTTATTCTTTATATCATGTGTGATAATGATTTGTTCTCTTTTTGTAGAGGCTGGCCCAGCAGCTGCAGGTTGGACAATCTATCCTCCATTATCTGCATTACCTATGGCTTCAGGCGGATCTGGTTTAGGGATGACTCTATGGTTGGTTTCTATGGCAATATTCATTGCTTCGTCACTATTAGGATCATTAAACTATATCGTAACGGTTATAAACCTGCGTACCAAAGGGATGTCTATGACAAGATTACCATTAACAATATGGGCGTTCTTTGTAACAGCTGTTATTGGTGTGGTATCATTCCCAGTATTATTATCTGCGGCATTATTATTAATAATGGATAGAAGTTTTGGTACATCATTCTTCTTATCTGATATATTCATTCAAGGAGAAGTATTACATTATCAAGGTGGTTCTCCTGTATTATTCGAGCACTTATTTTGGTTCTTAGGTCACCCAGAAGTTTATATCGTTATTTTGCCAGCAATGGGATTAGTATCTGAAATTATGGCATCGAGTTCTCGTAAGCCTATCTTTGGTTATCGTGCAATGATTGCCTCTATATTAGCAATTGCATTTTTATCAACAATTGTTTGGGGTCACCATATGTTTATCTCAGGTATGAATCCTTTCTTAGGATCTGTATTTACATTTACAACGTTATTAATTGCTATTCCTTCCGCGGTTAAAGCCTTTAACTGGATAACCACATTGTGGAAAGGAAATCTGCAAATGAATCCGGCCATGCTATTTTCTATAGGCTTTGTATCAACATTTATTACTGGTGGATTAACAGGTATTATTTTAGGTGATAGTGCATTAGATATTAATGTACACGATACGTATTTCGTTATTGCACACTTTCATTTGGTAATGGGTATTTCAGCTTTATATGGTATGTTCGCTGGAATCTATCACTGGTATCCAAAAATGTTTGGTCGTATGCTAAACAAGAATTTGGGGTATCTGCATTTCTGGATCACAGCAGTCTGTGCTTATGGTGTATTCTTCCCAATGCATTTTATAGGGATGGCAGGTTTACCAAGACGTTATTACACTAACTCTAATTTCCCATTATTTGATGATTTAGCAAATACTAATGTGATTATCACAATATTTGCAATCATTGGTGGTATTGCACAGATAATTTACTTATACAACTTCTTTATCAGTATGTTCTACGGTAAAAAAGCTGAGCAAAACCCATGGAAATCTACAACTTTAGAATGGACAACACCAGTTGAGCATATTCATGGTAACTGGCCAGGAGCTATTCCTCATGTTTACCGTTGGTCTTATGATTACAGTAAGCCAGGTCACGATGTAGACTTTGTACCTCAAAATGTGCCTTTAATGGAAGGTGAAGAGGAATTACAACATTAAACATATTCCTGATTTGTCAGGAAGCCTTATTATATTAGAAAGACCTTTGGATAGCTATCCAAAGGTCTTTTTCGTTATATTTGTTTAATGCATAAAATCCTTATATCGGGTTTTATAATTTTTTTAATTTAAACAAGATTTCCCACTTTCGTTAGAGCTAAAGATGAACGACAACCTAAATCCAAATAGTGATCATTTTACACCAGAAGAACTTGATGTTGAAAAGAAATTAAGGCCCTTATCCTTTGTTGATTTTACGGGTCAGGATCAAGTGTTGGAAAACCTCTTAGTCTTTGTTAAAGCCGCCAATCTTAGAGATGAAGCATTAGATCATACTTTATTTCATGGTCCTCCAGGACTTGGTAAAACGACCTTAGCACATATTTTGGCTAATGAATTGGATGTGGGTATCAAAGTCACATCCGGACCCGTTTTAGATAAACCAGGCGACTTAGCAGGACTATTAACAAACCTCGACGATCGAGATGTACTTTTTATTGATGAGATTCATCGTTTAAGCCCAATTGTAGAAGAGTATTTATATTCAGCAATGGAAGACTATAAGATTGATATTATGATCGAATCTGGACCTAATGCCAGAACCGTTCAGCTTAATCTCAATCCATTTACCTTAATTGGTGCCACAACGCGTTCTGGATTATTAACCGCACCAATGCGTGCTCGGTTTGGAATACAAAGTCGCTTACAATACTATAAAACAGATTTACTAACCACCATAGTTCAACGTAGTGCTTCTATTTTAAATATGCCAATTTCTATGGAAGCGGCTATTGAAATTGCAGGTAGAAGTCGTGGAACCCCTCGTATTGCTAATGCCCTTTTACGAAGAGTTAGAGACTTTGCACAAATTAAAGGGAATGGTAAAATAGATATTGAGATTTCTAAGTTTGCACTTAAAGCGTTAAATGTTGATGCTTATGGTCTAGACGAAATGGATAATAAAATTTTAACCACCATTATAGATAAATTTAAAGGTGGACCTGTTGGTATCAGTACTATTGCTACTGCGGTAAGTGAAAGTACTGAGACCATTGAAGAGGTTTATGAACCATTTTTAATTCAGCAAGGGTTTATAATGCGTACGCCTCGTGGCAGAGAAGTCACTGAGCAGGCCTATAAACATTTAGGCAAAATAAAAGGGCCTACGCAAGGTGGATTGTTCTAAAGTAGATTAATATTATACAGCACAATCTTACTGGTTAGTTGTGCTAAGACATTAAAAATGTGAATACAAAAGAAAACATACCAACTGTTCCTCTAAACCGATTTATCAAACATTCTTTAGATATTTTAAAGAACCCTTTACCATTTCATCATAGCAATTTTGAAGCACAAGGAGATGTTTTCAAGTTAAAAATTGGATTTAGAAATAGTGTCATTTTTATCCGTGATGCTGCATTTGCAGAATATGTACTTCAAAAGAATCAAAAGAATTATACAAAATCTAAAATACAAACTGAAGATTTAGTAAAATACGTAGGGAAAGGATTGTTAACCTCAGAAGGAGCACATTGGAAAAAACAACGTAAACTTATTCAACCGGCTTTTCATAAAAAACAATTAGCAAATCTTTTAGACAGTATTAAAAATGCCATTATAGCGGAATATGATAAAATCGAACCCGATGAAGGTATAGATATCTTTCCGATTTTAAATGATTTGGCGTTCCAAACGGTGGTTAAATCATTGTTTAGTAGTGCTGCAAATCAAAAGGATATTAATCGTCTTCAATACATTACAGAACAAGCGCAACGGATGTTGGTTAAAGAATTACGTCAACCCTATTTAGGTTGGTGGTTTAACTGGGGTGGAGACATTCAAAAACATATAGATTTAACAAATGAAGCACGCCAAATATTAAAGCGTATTGTTAACGAACGCAGAGTTTCACATAGTAAAGCAGACGATTTGTTAGACATGCTTCTAGAGGCTAGATACGAGGATGGCACCGCAATGGAAGAAGAACAACTTATAGACGAAATACTTATTCTATTTACAGCTGGACACGAAACGACTTCAAATGCGCTTACATTTACAATGCAGTTACTCGCTTTACATCCCGAATGGCAAGATAAAATATATAATGAACGCCTTGCATTACAAAAGGACAATGATGACTTAATGGCTTTGGTAACGCAATCTAGAGTTTGCCAACAGGTTTTGGAAGAAGCGATGCGATTGTATCCTCCAGCGTATTTTATAGACCGTGTAAATAAAACAGAGGACACTTTTAATGGAATGTATTTTGAAGCAGGTTCTAATTTATTATTCTCCGTATACGAAATACACCGTCATCCCAAATTATGGGAAGATCCAGATGCATTTTTACCAGAACGTTTTAAAGAAGGAGGTCGTAAATTTTCATCTCAATATTTTCCTTTTGGAGCTGGACCTCGAAAATGTATTGGTAATAATTTTGCAATGTTTGAAATGATTATCGCGGTTTCAGAATTGATTTCAGAATTTAAAATACATCCAGAGTTTGATGCCATTGAAATTACACCATTAATTACCTTAAAACCCAAAAATGCATTTTTAAAGTTTGAAAAACGTTTATAGTGTTGAATAATAAAGCAACATACAGTACGATTATTAAAGCCGAAGCCAAGCGCCTCGGTTTTTTGTCTTGCGGTATTAGCAAGGCTGATTTCTTGGAAGAAGAAGCACCAAGGCTTGAAACTTGGTTAAATAAGAATATGAATGGAGACATGCACTACATGGAAAATCATTTTGATAAACGTTTAGACCCTACATTATTGGTGGAAGGCTCTAAAAGTGTGGTGTCTTTATTGTTGAATTATTATCCAAGTCAAAAACAAACAGTAAACAGTTATAAGTTATCTAAATATGCTTACGGAAACGATTATCATCATGTTATAAAGCATAAATTAAAGTCGTTATTATATTTCATTCAAGATGAAATAGGAGACGTTAATGGCCGTGCATTTGTAGATTCTGCACCAGTCTTAGACAAAGCTTGGGCAGCAAAATCGGGTTTAGGCTGGATTGGAAAACATTCAAACTTATTAACGCAACAAGTAGGCTCCTTTTATTTTATAGCAGAACTCATTATAGATTTAGAGCTAGAATACGACCATGCTACAACAGATCACTGTGGTACGTGTACAAAATGTATAGACGCGTGTCCTACAGATGCTATTACAGAACCTTACGTGGTGGATGGGAGTAAGTGTATTTCTTATTTCACTATAGAACTTAAAGAAAATTTGCCCTCAGCATTTAAAGGAAAGTTTGACGATTGGATGTTTGGTTGCGATATTTGCCAAGATGTATGTCCTTGGAATCGCTTTTCAAAACCACACAATGAACCCATGTTGAATCCGCATCCCGAATTATTAGATATGACTAAAAAGGATTGGGATGAAATTACAGAAGACACGTTTAAAAAAGTATTTCAGAAGTCGGCTGTGAAACGGACTAAATTTGCTGGTTTAAAACGGAATGTTAATTTTTTAAAGAGTTAAAAACCAGTATTTAAGGTGCTTATTAAGCCGAGATTTCGTTATATTTGTATATAAGTAGTATATCATTGACTTACAATTAGAAACTATCAACTTATTGAAAGCATAGTCAGCCGATAAGGCGATCATTACTTCTAAAGTAAACCATATCTAAACGAGTTTATCAAATCTTATTTATAGTTGAAACTGTGTTAATAGAAGTTGAGTTTCAAGACATCTAAATAGGTCATACAAAAAACTATGATTTGAACATGTTGTGAAGGTGTACAACATATAAAGGAAACTGTATAACATGTAACATTTTAAAACCACTAAATTTCCAAAAATGTAATTATTTAGTATGATAGCTCCACGTGAACATAAATATGAAAAACTAAGATTAAAGAATTTAGATTCCTATGATATTTTAGATACACTACAAGAAGCTGATTATGATAATATCACAGCTATAGCAGCGGAAATTTGCAATACACCAATTGCACTTGTTAGTTTTATAGATGATAAAAGACAATGGTTTAAATCCCATTACGGTATCGATGAAACGGAAACACCAAAAGAATTATCATTTTGCGCACATGCTATAAATGATGAGAACAACATTTTTATTATTCAAGATACTAGAACAGATGACCGGTTTAAAAATAACCCATTAGTTACGGATAATCCTAAAATTGTCTTCTATGCAGGTGTACCACTTAAAAGCGCAAATGGACTTCCATTAGGGACTTTGTGTGTATTAGATAATAAACCTAATTTACTCAGTAAAGGACAGCAGAAATCACTTATGGCACTGTCAAATCAAGTTATGAATTTGTTAGAACTTCGTAAGAGTAAATCGTCATTAAATAAAGCTTTATCAGCATTAGAAGAGAAAAACCTGGAATTAGAACGGTTTGCTTTTATAGCAGCACACGATCTCAAATCTCCATTGTTAAATATTTCCAGTTTAGCAGAATTATTTTTAGAAGATTATAAATTACAAATTGATACAGATGGTATTGAATTACTTGAAATGATAATTAAATCTTCCGATAATCTTAAAGAATTAATTAATGGCCTTTTAGATTACAGTAAAAGTGATACCATCTTAAAACACAAAAAATCAGATATCAATCTGAATACAATGGTATCTGAAATAGAAGGACTTTTTAACTACGATCACAATCTCAGTTTGGTTTTAAATTCAACGCTAACACAAATTGTCATTAATAAAACTGCAGTAAGTCATATCTTAATTAATTTAGTCTCTAACGCTATTAAGTATAATGATAAGTCAGAAGTAAAAATAGAATTAGGCATTTCAGAAACTCCATCCCATTATGAGTTTTATGTAAAAGATAATGGCCCTGGAATAGATGCTAAAAATCATAGTAAAATATTTAATATTTTTGAAAAAGTGGCCAAACAAGATAGGTTTGGGAGAGAAGGAAACGGTATTGGTTTAGCTACAGTAAAAAAAATAGTAGAAAAATTAGATGGACAAATTAAGGTAGAATCTAAACTTGGGAATGGAGCAACATTTATTTTTACTATTGAAAAATAACGATTCTAATTAATAATAATCGTTCAATAAACTACTTAAACGTAAACCCCATTGAATATTTAAACGCAAAATTATCGTTAGAATTTTCAAGACTATAATGGCCATAACGGTAGAAAGCACCGATTCCTATACCCAAATAACCAATGTTTAAATACGGAATTTTAATAAGATTCTGAAGTTCTAATCCTGTTTCTAAAAACAAGTGGTCTTTTATTTTAAATGTAATATCTTGATGATAAGTGGCATGTTCTAAACTTCCTATCCCCAAATTATTGTGCAGTAAAACATCAGGTTGAAATACACCTTTGTTATTCAATAGTCGTCCAAAATTATGTGTTGTAAACAGGTGTGCATACCGATCTGATAAAAATTCGTAAGGTGTTACGGTTTGAAAATAATGCTTTACAATAAAAGGAATTTTTTTGTCTAAACTACCTTCACCTGTAAATAGTAACCCATAAGGCAACGCTGTATCTATATAACCCAGATCTAAGCGATATGTGGTTTTACCGAGGCCTTTAGTGATAAAACTATGATTTAGAGTGAATTTGAATTTGTTATAATTAAAATCACCTTTAAAAGTACCTTTTAATCCTCTTGAATAGATAAGATTAAAAACAGGAGCATCGCTTGGCAGCCTTGTTAAAACCCCAAAGGTATTTACTAATTGTTCTTTAACATGGTAACCTATGCCAACATTGATTTCAGAATTGGTGTAATTGGTTATTGGCAACCCATTATTAATAAAATGATAATCATAAAGTGGAGTGACATTAGCGGTATTAATACCTATATTCCAATGGATATTTCTCCAAAGTTTCATATCTGTATGAATACTAAAACTTTCAATAGCATCCATTTGGTTAGCAATCCAATAACGTTGACTGAAAGGATTCTCATTGGCGTTTCCAGAGTAAGTACCGATTTCTCGTACATCGTTTTTGTATTTTAAACTTATGCTAATATCTTTTTCTCCAGGGACATCTACTAAAACTTCACCTCCAAACTTCCAGGTATGATCTTTAAAACCATAGGCACCATAACCTCCAATAGAGATATTCTTAAAAATATCATCATTGGTGTATAAGCCTAAGCCTAGTCTAGTGCCTTCATATTTGTTGTAAGAAGCAAGTTTTTTTAAATCCAAATCAACATACTTAAAAGGTATTCTCCATTGCGCCAAACTTGGAGCCCATTTTAAATATTTGTCTAAGTGGATCTCGTCTCCTATACTATCTATTAATACATAAGTACGTTGTTCTTTTTTATCTAAGGGATCTTTTCTGTATTGATCCCAATAGCGAGAAAGTCTACCTTCATTTTTATCATTTAGTGTGAGAGAGACTAAAGGAAAATCAGACCTTTTCAATGGTGGATTTACGGTAATGCCTGATAAGTAACTTTTACCAACATACTTGAAACTGCCAAAGCCTTCACCTAAGATAATAACAAAATTTAACTGTTCAGGAAACCAGTATTGGTCATTAATAAATTTATATTTCTGTTGAATGGTAAAATCTATTTTTCCAGAATTATAAGTCGTAGCATCAACACTCTCTACTGCATATTGGTTAGAATTGATATACAGCAAACCTTCTAAACCTTCAAAATTCCGATTTGCTTTAGGCTCAAAAGAAATGACAAATACAGTATCTTGGTTTTTAATGTATTCATCTTTCAATCTAAATTTATATTTCTTTGTACTGTTTTCAGAAACAGGATTAAGATAGTCTGTTTCAAACAATGAAATATGATCATCATAAAATGAAAACGGTTGAAAACTATTAGCTAATATGGCAAAATTAGGATCTTTAAAACCTGAAGTTCTCCGTACAATAACACTATCTTCAATAAATCTTGGCTTTAAATATTTATGCTTGGCGATGGTTTCTGTAATAAATACATATGCATCTTTAAAAAAAGATTGATCTTTTGTAAGTGAATCTTTTTGAGGTGCATTATCATTAAAATCTACAAAAACCTTATCGTAAGAATGATAGGTAAATGCATTTAAATTTTCAGGATTGTTTAGGGCTTTATTAGCCACAGCTAATCTTATAATACGATGTGCAGGATTTTCTCCGTCTAAAACCACTTCATCTAAAGCACTAATCTCTTGTTTTAGGGAAATGGTTTGGTGTTTTAAGCTTGCGATATGTAAGGTTTTTGTTTCGTAGCCAACATAACTAATGGTTATGGATTTAATAGTAGAGTCTACAAAAAAAACACCATCAATATCAGTTGCTGTACCTGTATTTTTGATGTCATTAAAAATGACATTTGCAAACGGAATTACATGTCCAAGGTCTTCGTCTATGAGTTTAAATTTTTTTTGAGATTGACTAAAACTCGCTAGGCTTATGAAAACGAATGCCAAGGTAAATACAATAGTTTTTATCATTTTAAAAGACATTAAGTGAAACAATGTAGTGAAATAAGACTAAACTGCATATCACTTAAACTTTATTTTTAAAAGTATAGTGTCCCGAGACAAGCATTCATTTTCTTATATTTGCGGCTTATATTAAATGCAATTTTATTTAATATTTAACCCATTGAAATTATGAGCAAACAAAGTAAACGTTTAGAAGCCTTAGTATATCATGCAAAACCAACACCTGGTAAAATAAAAGTTGTTCCGACAAAAAAATATGCCTCTCAGCGCGATTTGTCTCTGGCATATTCTCCTGGTGTAGCAGAACCTTGTTTAGAAATAGCAAAGGAAGTCGATAACGTTTATAAATATACAGCAAAGGGCAATTTGGTCGCTGTAATTTCAAATGGAACAGCCGTTTTAGGTCTAGGAAATATTGGTCCCGAAGCGTCTAAACCTGTAATGGAAGGTAAAGGTTTACTCTTTAAAATATTTGCAGATATTGATGTGTTTGATATTGAAGTTAATACTGAAAATGTAGAAGAATTTATCGCAACCGTTAAAAATATTGCACCAACCTTTGGAGGTATAAATTTAGAAGATATTAAAGCTCCTGAAGCTTTTGAAATTGAACGTCGTTTAAAGGAGGAGTTAGATATTCCGGTTATGCACGATGATCAGCATGGAACAGCAATTATATCTGCAGCCGCTTTGATTAATGCCCTAGAAATTGCTGAAAAGAAAATTGAAGAGGTTAAAATTGTTGTGAGTGGAGCCGGTGCAGCGGCTATATCATGTACAAGATTATATCAAGCTTGCGGAGCTAGACGAGAGAATATTGTGATGCTAGATAGCAAAGGTGTAATAAGAGCAGATAGAGATAATTTAACGTCGCAAAAGGCTGAGTTTGCAACTAATCGTAAGATTAATACACTGAGCGAAGCCATGGAAAATGCAGATGTATTTATCGGTTTATCGCAACCAAATATTGTAACACCAGACATGCTTTTGTCTATGTCTGTAAATCCTATTGTATTCGCGATGGCAAACCCAGTGCCAGAGATTAATTATCAGTTGGCGATTAATACAAGAAAAGATATAATAATGGCTACTGGTCGTAGCGACCACCCAAACCAAGTTAATAATGTACTAGGATTCCCTTTTATTTTTAGAGGTGCTTTAGATGTTAGAGCTACTAAGATTAATGAGGAAATGAAGATGGCTGCAGTTAAGGCCTTATCTAAGTTAGCCAAAGAATCCGTGCCAGAACAAGTCAATGTAGCGTATGCAGAAACCAGGTTAACATTCGGTAAAGACTATATAATTCCAAAACCATTCGATCCAAGATTAATTGCAGAAGTACCACCAGCAGTGGCCAAAGCAGCCATGGAAAGTGGAGTGGCAAAAGAGCCAATTGAGGATTGGGATCGTTACAGAAACTCATTATTAGAACGTTTAGGTTCTGATAATAAGTTAGTTCGTATGTTAATGGGAAGAGCTAAAACCAATCCAAAACGTGTGGTTTTTGCGGAAGCAGATCAACTAGATGTTTTAAAAGCGGCCCAAATTGCTTACGAAGAAGGAATTGCGCACCCAATACTTTTAGGTCGTAAGGATGCCATATTAAAATTGATGGCAGAGATTGAATTTATTGCGGATGTGCCAATTATAGACCCAAAATCAGATGATGAAACTGAGCGTAAAAACCGTTACGCAAAAGCCTATTGGGAGAAGCGTAAACGTCAAGGAGTTACTATTTATTCTTCACAGAAAAAAATGCGCGAGCGAAATTATTTTGCAGCAATGATGGTGAATGAAGGAGATGCTGATGCACTTGTTACAGGGTATTCACGCAATTATCCATCTGTTGTAAGACCAATGTTAGAATTAATAGGAATGGCAGAAGGAGTCTCAAGAGTAGCAACCACTAATGTAATGATGACTCAGCGAGGTCCAATGTTTTTAAGTGATACTTCCATAAATATTGATCCAACAGCTAAAGATTTATCTAAAATAGCACGTATGACATCGCGTGTATCAAAAATGTTTGGTATTGAGTCCGTGACGGCTATGATTTCGTATTCTAACTTTGGATCATCAGATAATTCTAGAGCAGAAAAAGTAAGAGAAGCTGTAGAATATTTGCATAAAGCCTATCCAGATATGGTGGTTGATGGTGAATTACAAACAGATTTTGCACTTAATCCTAAAATGCTTCAAGATATTTTTCCATTTTCTAAGTTAGCAGGTCGAAAAGTAAACACGCTTATCTTTCCTAATTTAGATGCTGCAAATATCACATATAAATTATTGAAGGAACTCAACAATAGTGAGTCTATTGGTCCAATTATGATGGGTATGCGTAAACCTGTTCATATCTTACAGTTAGGAGCAAGTGTAGACGAAATTGTGAATATGGCGGCCATTGCGGTTATTGATGCCCAAGAGCGTGAGAAAAGGCATTAGACTTTTGTAACAAACAATAGTCATACTCTGATTGTTGACAGCAAAAATTATTGAAAATAAACTATAATGATGTATCGTTTTTCATAGTCTTCAGCTGTATGTTCTAATGAAAATAATTTTATTACATTTGGTTTTTTAACTTTTCGTTATAAATGATTACACATATAGAGGGTAAACTTGTAGAAAAAAATCCAACAGACGTTGTGATAGATTGCAATGGCGTTGGCTATTTTATTAATATATCGCTACACACATTTTCTAAAATACCAGATCAAGAACATTTAAAGCTGTATACTTATCTTCAAGTGCGCGAAGATTCTCAAAGTCTTTATGGGTTTTCGTCAAAAACCGAACGCGAAATTTTCAAACTATTAATTTCTGTAAGTGGTATTGGTGCCAATACGGCAAGAACGATGCTGTCGTCATTAAGCCCAGACCAAGTAAAAGAGGGTATAGCAAGTGAGGATGTGTCCTTAATTCAAAGTGTAAAAGGTATCGGGTTAAAAACGGCCCAACGTGTTATTATAGATTTAAAGGATAAAGTGTTAAAAGTGTATGGTATAGATGAACTTTCTTTAGTGCCAAACAATAGACACAAAGATGAAGCGTTATCTGCTTTAGATGTTTTAGGATTTAATAAAAAACAATCTGAAAAAGTTGTCGATAAAATTTTAAAAGCCCAGCCAGATGCCCAAGTGGAGCAAATTATTAAAGAAGCTCTAAAAAACTTATAATGCAATTGAATACAACTAACTACAATCCAAACTATTCCTACAGGTTTTATTGCATATTAGCTTTTTTGATGCTAATAGGTGGTAATTCAGCTTTTTCTCAAGAAACCGAAGTAGAACAAGATTCTACAAAAACCACTTTTGCATTTGGGAAATTAAATATGCCCAATCCAAATAGTATTGTCTCAAAATATACTTATGATCCGGTTTTAGACCGCTACGTGTATTCTGAAAAAATAGGAAATTTTAATATCAATTATCCTTTAATTCTTACGGCTAAAGAATTTCAAGAGTTAGTATTACAAGAGCAACTAAAAGCTTATTATAAAAAAATGGCAGACGCCAAAGCCGGACAAAAAGAAGGTTCGGAAGAGGATCAGAAAAATTTGTTGCCAGAATTTTATGTGAATTCAGGATTGTTTGAAACCATTTTTGGTGGTAATACTATTAATGTAATACCGCAAGGTTCTGTGGAAGTAGACTTGGGAGTGCTATTCTCAAAACAAGATAATCCTTCTTTTTCTCCAACTAATAGAACGAATTTTACCTTCGATTTCGATCAGAGAATTAGTTTAAGTTTGTTGGGTAAAGTGGGTACCCGACTTCAAGTCACAGCAAATTATGATACCGAAGCTACTTTCGATTTTCAACAAGTAGTAAAATTAGAATACACACCAACGGAAGACGATATTATTCGTAAAATTGAAGTCGGTAACGTTAGTATGCCACTCAACAGTTCCTTAATTACAGGAGCTCAAAGTCTTTTTGGGGTAAAAACAGAATTACAATTTGGAAAAACAAGAGTTACTGCAGTATTTTCAGAACAACAATCGCAATCTAAATCTGTGGTTGCCGAAGGAGGTGGAACTGTAGAAGAGTTCGAGTTTTTTGCGAGAGATTATGACGAAAACAGACACTTCTTCCTAGCGCAATATTTTAGAGAAACATATGATAAATCTTTATTACAATATCCTTTTATAGATAATCAAGGCCTTCAAATTACAAGAGTAGAAGTTTGGGTAACCAATAGAAATAACCAAACGGATAATGTAAGAAATATTGTTGCATTTCAAGATTTAGGTGAGTCTACTGCAGAAAACATCGGACTTACACCATTACCAGCAGGGTTTATAAATAATCTTGGTGCTAAGCCGGATAACGGCAATAATAATTTTGACCCAACAAATATTGGTGGTGCAGGCTCGCTATTAACGGAGGCTGTTAGAAATATAACCAATACCCAAGGCGGTGTAAATGTTAGTGTTAATGAAGGTTTTGATTACGGTAAATTAGAATCGGCAAGAAAGTTAACCGAAGGTCAAGAATATGTTTTAAATGAAGAATTAGGGTATATTTCTTTAAGTCAACGTCTACTTAATGACGAAGTTTTAGCCGTGGCATTTCAATATACTATTGGCGGACAAGTCTATCAAGTAGGTGAATTTGCCAATGATGGTATCGATGCTACAACAGTCGATGATAGTTCTGGGGCAGAGGTGGTAAATAATCAAAGTTTAGTACTTAAAATGCTTAAAAGTGCTGTGACTTCTGTAGACCAACCGATTTGGGATTTGATGATGAAAAACATCTACGATACTGGTGCATTTCAATTGAGCCAAGAAGATTTTACCTTAAATATCTTTTACACCGAAGCTTCTGCATTAAATTATATTACACCTGCAGTTGTTAATGATGTGGAAGTTCCTTTTCCGATCTTTGATAATAATACGGTAAACACTAGCGATGATACCGAAATTAGAGAAACACCATTAATTCGGTTATTTCATTTAGATAAATTAAATTATAACGGAGATCCACAAGCACGTGGTGATGGCTTCTTTGATTATGTCGAAGGACAAACCGTACTGAGTCAGAATGGAAAAATTATCTTTACCAAAGCAGAACCTTTTGGACGCTATCTATTTGATGTTTTAGATGATGACGGCAACCCAAATAACAATGCCACAGATTACGAAGATATAGGAGATACACAAAGTGGTTATAACGAAAATCAGAAAAAATACGTTTACGATATACTTTATAAATCTACAAAAACTGCCGCTTTAGATGAAGCTGAAAAAAATAAGTTTCAAATAAAAGGACGTTATAAAAGTAGTGGCGGAGATAGTGGTATTTCTATCGGAGCCTTTAATGTGCCACGAGGTTCAGTAACAGTAACTGCAGGTGGGCGTACTTTGGTGGAAGGTGTAGATTATACCGTAAATTATCAATTAGGACGCGTTGAAATTTTAGATGAAGCCTTAAAGGAGTCTAATACACCAATTAACGTTTCTGTTGAAAATAATGCAGTGTTTGGTCAGCAAACAAAACGGTTTACAGGAGTTAATGTAGAACATCAGTTTAATGAAAATTTTGTTTTAGGCGCTACCTTATTAAACCTTAATGAGCGTCCGATTACACAAAAAGCGAACTACAGTTCAGAACCTATAAATAATACCATTTTTGGATTTAACGGAAACTATTCTACAGAAGTACCGTTTTTAACCCGTATGGTGAATAAACTACCAAATATAGATACCGATGTTCCTTCTGATCTCTCATTAAGAGGAGAATTTGCTTATCTATTGCCTGGAGCTTCAAGTGGAGCCGATTTTAATGATGAAGCTACAGCTTATATTGATGATTTTGAAGGTACACAAGGATCTATTAATTTATTAAGTCCATTATCTTGGACCTTATCTAGTAGACCAAAAGATTTACCAAATACAATTTCTGGTAGTGATGTCAATGGTATAGAAAATGGATACGGTAGGGCACTCTTAAATTGGTATACTATTGATCCAATTTTTTATAGTTCACAGCGTCCATCAGGAATTACTGATGATGATGTTTCGGACTTATACACACGTCGTATTTTTATTGAAGAACTTTTTAATCAAGATATTGTACAAGGGCAAACGTCTGTAATAAACACATTGGATTTAGCATATTATCCTACAGAACGCGGACCATATAATTTCGATCCTGCTGCGGCCAATGGTGCCGCTTTAGACCCTTCTAAAAGTTGGGCAGGTATTACAAGACAAATTACATCTACGGATTTTGAACAAGCTAATGTTGAATACATAGAATTTTGGGTTCAAGATCCATTCTTAGATAATGCCGCAAACACCGGAGGTAAATTATTTGTGAATCTGGGTAATATTTCTGAAGATATTTTAAAAGATGGGAAAAAATTATATGAAAACGGTTTGCCAGAAAATGGTGATGTTTCCATCTTAACCCGAACGGATTTTGGAGGAGTTGTACCACAAAACCAATCACTCATATACACCTTTGGAACCACTGGTGCAGAACGTACCAACCAAGATGTTGGATTTGATGGTTTTAATGATGCAGAAGAAATTGCTGAATTTGGTGCACAATTTGGAGAGGATCCATCAAATGATAACTACTTATACTATCTCAATACAGATGGAGATATTTTTGAACGCTATAAAAAATACAATGGCACAGAAGGTAATACACCAGAGACCTTTACCGATACAAATAGAGGATCTACGACTCAGCCAGATGTAGAAGATATCAATAGAGATAACACCATGAACACTATTGATAGCTATTATCAATACGAAGTGGATATTACACCAGCCAGTTTAACCTTAGATAATCCTTATATTAATGATATAAAGGAAAATGTTCAGGTGGTTTTACCAAATGGTGATGTAAGGAATGATGTTAATTGGTACCAGTTTAGAATTCCTATTGCAGAAAGCGATATACGTGAAGCTATTGGCGGAATTTCAGATATTAGATCTATTCGTTTTGCGCGTTTATTTATGTCCGATTTTACACAGAATACGGTATTGCGTTTCGCGACTTTAGATTTGGTGCGTAGTGATTGGAGACGTTATACTCTAGATTTAGATAACGATGACACAAATGACAGTCCAAATGCAGAATTTAATGTTGGTGTTGTAGGTGTACAAGATAATGCAGGTTATGAAAGACCACCAGGAGTAGAGCAAGAAGAATTAAATAATAATAACACTATTGTAAGGCAAAATGAACAATCGTTGGTGCTTCAGGCATGCGATTTAAGACCAACGGACGCTCGTGGAGTTTATAAAAATATTAATGTAGATATGCGCCAGTATAAAAAGCTGCGTATGTTTACACATGCCGAAGCACAAGAAGGGTCAATGTTAGAGCCTGGTGAAATGGTGGCGTTTATTAGAATGGGTAATGATTTTACTGAAAATTATTATCAAATTGAAGTACCATTACTTCCTTCTTCAGATGCAGAAGGGAGCTCTAGAGAACGTGTGTGGCCAGAGCAGAATGAAATAAATATGCCTTTAGAGTATTTACAGAAAATTAAAGCTCTTGGTATTTCTGCCGGTACGTTAAGCAACGAGGATCCTACATTTTATAATGTAATTGATGGGGAACTCGATGAAACCGCTTTAGGATCTATAAATGTTCCGTATGATGATATTATTGGGACACAAAAGCAGCAACGAATCGGTATAAAAGGAAATCCTAATTTTGGCGATATTAGAGTGTTAATGGTTGGGGTTAAAAATTCTGGCTCTACGGCTATGAATTCTTGTGGAGAGTTTTGGTTTAATGAATTGCGCATGTCTGATATGGATAATGAAGGAGGTTGGGCAGCAGTTTTAAGCATGGATACTAAGATCGCAGACTTTGCAAGTGTAAGTGCAACTGGTAGAAAAAGTACTGTTGGGTTTGGTGGTATAGAAGAAGGGCCAAGCGAAAGAAGTTTAGAAGATGTTGCACAATATGATGTTGTTACTAATGTACAATTGGGACAGCTTTTACCTAAAAAATGGGGAGTGCAATTGCCGTTTAATTACGCGCAAAGTGAAGAGATGGTGACTCCTAAATACGATCAATATTATAATGACCTTACGTTACAATCTCGATTAGATGCAGCAACTTCTCAAGAAGAAGAGGATCGTATACGAGAACAATCCGAAGATTACACAAAGCGTAAAAGCATTAACTTTATTGGTGTAAGAAAGCAAAAAACAAACGACTCTAAATCGCGTATTTACGATGTCGAAAATCTAACATTAAACTATTCATATAACAAAGTAGAGCACCGAGATTTCGAAATTGAAAACTCCTTAGATCAAACCGTTAGAGCAGGAGCTAATTATAATTATGCATTTCAACCTTTAAAATTAGAACCTTTTAAAAATAACGATTCGTTATTTACGGGTAAAAACTGGAAAATATTAAAGGATTTTAACCTTAATCTATTGCCATCAAATATTTCGGTAAATACAGATTTTAATAGACAGTTTAACAAACAGAAATTTAGAGAAGTTGATTTAGGTGAAGGTAATATTGGTGTCGAAGAATTATTTAGACGAAATTATACATTCGATTTTCAGTATGCTATAAATTATAATCTTACCGATGCTTTAAGCATTAATTTTAATGCTGCTAACACTAATATTGTACGTAATTATTTTATTGATGACGAGATTAATGGTTCACAAGACCCAGAACTCGATGTTTGGGATGGATTCTTCGATTTTGGAGATCCAAATTACCAAACACAACAGTTTCAGCTTAATTACGAATTACCTCTATATAAAATTCCAGCGTTAAGTTTCTTAAGAGCAACTTATGCATATAATGGGGCATTTCAATGGCAAAAAGGGTCCGATTTAAATGAGGGATTAGAAGTAGAAGATCCGGATAATGAAGGGGTTTATAATACCTATAACTTGGGGAATTCTATACAGAACTCTAATACACATAATATTAATACAACTTTAAATATGGAAACCCTCTATAAAACCTTAGGGTTGGTTAAAGCAGGGAAACAAAAAGCAAGAGGAAGAACGAGAAGTACAGTGGCAAGAAGACGTCCTGGTACACCGGAAGCTACTGATGATAAAGCAGACGATGCTAATAAACTTGGTGCAGGTAAAAAAGCATACAATACGTTTTTAGATGTCGTTACAATGGTAAAGCGTGTTCAGTTTAGTTATGCAGAAAATAACGGAACGTATTTACCAGGTTACTTACCTACACCAGGATTTATTGGAACATTAAAGCCTACGTTAGGATATACTTTTGGTAGTCAACAAGACATTAGAAGTTTATCTGCTAATAATGGTTGGTTAACTACATTTCCAGATTTTAGTCAACAATATACCGAGGTAGAAAACAAAACACTAGATTACTCTGTTAATGTTGAGCCAATGCGCGATTTAAAAATCGATTTAACCGGAAACAGAACTTATGCAGAAAATGTCTCTGAAAGCTTTGTGGCGATAGATACAGATGGAGATAATTTAAGTGATACCTACGAGGATTTAATTACTAATTCTTATGGTAATTTTATGATCTCAACAGCATTAATCAAAACGGCATTTAGCAAAAGTGATGAAAATCAATCTGCAGCTTTTAATGATTTTAGGGCTAACCGATTGATTGTTGCTAACCGTTTGGCAAGAAACTTTTATGGATCAACACCATATGAAACAGATGCAGATGGATATCCTGTTGGTTTTGGTAAAAATAGTCAGCGTGTATTAATACCTGCTTTTTTATCTGCGTATCAAGGTACGGATCCCGAAAAAATAAATACAAGTGCATTTAGAGATGTTCCAATTCCCAATTGGACATTAAAATACACAGGTTTAATGAAGCTACCATGGTTTAAGAAAACTTTTAAGCGTTTTTCAGTTCAACATGGCTACAGATCACGGTATACAATTAATCAGTTTAGAACCAACTTAGATTATGACAATGACGTAAATAATTTAGTTATAGATTCAGGAACTGGTATTGGTTCTATAAATACAGCAAATCAAGATGCTAACGGAAATCTTAAAAACAAAACACTTTTTAGTAATATTAACCTTGAAGAGCAGTTTAGTCCATTAGTACGTTTAGATTTTGAAATGAAAAATTCGCTTAAGGTGTTAGCTGAAGTAAAAACAGATAGAACCTTATCCTTAAGTTTTGATAATAATTTAATGACCGAAATACAAGGTAAAGAATACACCTTAGGGTTAGGTTATCGCTTTAAAGACTTAAGGATTAGATCGCAACTTGCAGGGCCTAAACAAATTATTGTAAGTGATCTAAACATGAGTTTAGATGTCACTGTAAGGGATAATAAAACCATTATTAGGTATTTAGATTTAGAGAATAATCAAATTACAGCAGGGCAAACCATTTGGGGACTAGAGTACAATGCAGATTATTCTTTTAGTAAAAACTTAACGGCTATATTTTATTTCGATTATACCTTCTCAGAATTTGCAATTTCTACATCGTTTCCACAAACTTCCATAAGATCAGGGATTACGTTACGTTATAATTTTGGTAATTAAGTTTGAATTGAAGCTATTAAAAAATTACATTTGCTGTATAAATAATATATCAAACTAAAGATGAATACACCATCAGAATTAAAGTACACTAAAGACCACGAATGGATCAAAATTGAAGGAGATATCGCTACAATTGGTATTACTGATTTCGCACAAAGCGAATTAGGTGATATTGTTTATGTAGAAGTAGATACTTTAGACGAAACCTTAGATGTAGAAGAGGTATTTGGAACCGTAGAAGCTGTAAAAACAGTTTCAGATTTATTCTTGCCTTTGTCAGGAGAAATTATAGAGTTTAATGAAGGTTTAGAAGATGAACCTGAAAAAGTGAATTCTGACCCTTACGGTGATGGTTGGATGATTAAATTAAAGTTTTCTGATGCTTCGCAAATAGAGAATTTATTATCTGCAGACGATTATAAAGCACTTATAAGTGGTTAAAAAAATGCTATTACTTTTGTCTGTGACTTATACGCTGACATTAGTTATTGCAAGTTTAATCACCTTAGAGGGAGTGCCTAGTATAGGAACTTCCTTCGACGATAAGGTATTTCATGTCGTTGCTTATTTAGGGTTAACATTATTGTGGGTTTTATATGCCAACCCTAAAAAGAAATCAAGATTATATTATAGCATTTGTTTTGCGGCAATTTTTTTTGGTTTTATTCTAGAACTCTTGCAGTATCTTCTTAATCCTAATCGGACTTATGATACATATGATTTGATTGCAAATAGTATTGGTGCCATTTTTGGTACACTAATTGCGAGTAAAATAAATATATAAATTAAATTAACCCAAAGCCTTGTTTGTTTTGCTATTATTTAGTTAAATTAGCGAAGTTGTATTAAAAAATGATATTATGGAACCTAAAAAGAATCAGAAATCGGATGTGAGTAGAAACAGTTCGCTGTTTTTTGCTGTCGGTCTTGCCTTAATGTTGGGGATCACCTATATGGCAATTAACTATAAAACATACGATAAAGTAGATATAGTTGCTGACTCGTTAAACCTAGATGATGAGTTAGAAGAAGAAGTCCCAATTACAGAACAAATTGTGACTCCACCACCACCACCACCACCACCACCAGCAGCACCAGAAATTATTGAAGTTGTTGAAGATGAAGAAGAAGTAGAGGAGACAGTTATAGAATCTACAGAAACAGAAATGGAAGCAGAAATTGTGGAAGTAGAAGAGGTTGAAGTTGTTGAAGTCGAAGAAGATTTAGAGGTACCATTTTCAGTTATTGAAAATGTGGCTGTTTTCCCCGGATGTGAAAAGAAAAAAGGAAATGCAGCTAAGAAACAATGTATGAATGAAAAAGTAAACAAATTCATTGGTAAAAAATTTAACACCGATTTAGCTGGTGATTTAGGTTTACCTCCAGGTAAAAAGAGAATCTTTGTTCAGTTTAAAGTTGATAAATCAGGTAACGTTACTAATATTGTAGCTCGTGGACCACATCCTGGTTTAGAAAAAGAAGCTAAACGTGTTATCGGTCAATTGCCTAAAATGCAGCCTGGTAAGCAGAGAGGAAAGTCGGTAGTAATGCCATTCTCTATTCCAATTGTATTCCAAGTACAAGACTAAGCGAAATAAAATTTTTTATATATAAAAATCCCGTTCAAAATTAATTGAGCGGGATTTTCATTTTTGGTATGCTTATTGTGACTTTTACATAATATTAACATTTAAATCAAAAATATTATGAAAACATCTAACAAAGACTTCAATGTTGCTGGTCAGAGCACTACTGAAGTAAAGAGATCACAAAAACATGATGCAAATTTACAAAAAAACTCAAGCTTGTATTTTCAAATAGGGCTCATTCTTTGTTTATTAGGTGCCTATGCACTTTTTGAAATGAAGTTTGAAGAGAAAATATTTGTTCCTACGACAGAAACGGCAAGTGCTGAACCTATCTCCATAGAATATGTTGAACCATTTACTGTTGAAGTTGTAAAGCCAAAAACTGCAGAGCCTTTACCAAGTGTAGATTTAATAGATAAATACAAGACGGTAGAAGATGATATACCATTAATAGAGACCATAATTAAAACACCCGAAGAACCAATAATTAGTGACCAACCGACCATAGATGTTGAACATTTTAATACTGCTGTTGAAAAGCCTCAAGAAGATATTTTTATACCAATTTCTGTCATAGAAATGGTGCCTGTGTATCCTGGTTGCGAAAAAAAGAAAACCAATAGTGAGAGAGAAAAATGCATGTCCGATAAAATCTCAAAATTAATTGGCAAGACCTTTAATACCGATATTGGTTCTAACTACGGTATTTCTGGCCGACAAAAAATTTCTACACAATTTACTATTGATAAATATGGGAATGTTACAGATATTAAAACAAGAGGTCCACATCCTGCATTAGAAAAGGAAGCTAATAGGGTGATTAATAAAATCCCCAAAATGCAACCTGGTCTTCAGCGCCATGTTCCCGTAGGTGTCATTTATACGTTACCTATAGTTTTCGATGTAAGAAATTAATTTTAGAACCAAACCTTTTTAGTAGAACCGTTATTCTTTGAAATAACGGTTTTTTTATGCATCATTTGGTTTCGAGGATACTAAAAAAATTAAGTATCTTTCGCGCATTAAAAATTAGTCTTTTATGAAGCGCATTGTGCTATTTGCTATTCTATTAACGACCACTATTGGTTACACTCAAACCGCATTATCTTATGAAAAACCACCTGTATTTAAGGAGTGCGATTCCATTGCTGTAGAGCAATTAAAATCGTGTTTTAACTTTACACTTAGTACTTTTATTTATGAAAATTTTGAGGTGCCTCAAATAGTCATAGACGAATCTTATGTTGGGGACGTTAAGGTATTGTTTGAAGTTAATAAAGAAGGTGAGTTTAAAGCTATCTATACCGATGCTATTTACGATGAACTGAAGGTTGAAAGTCAACGTGTTTTTGATATGCTTCCAAAGATACAACCAGCCACTTATAATGGTAAGCCAACATTTGTTCAATATAGTTTAGGTATTTCAATTCCACTCAAAGCACCAGTATCGCCAAATTTACAGTCAACAGAGGAAGAAAAATTGAGTATTAAAGATCGTTTAAACGCTACTTTATCTAATGAATATGATCAGGTTTCAAAGGGTTTAAAACCATATGAAGAATTGGAGTATCATAGCCAATTAAATATCCCCTTTACACATGCTTATTACGCACGTTTTGATGACGAGATGAATGCCTTAGGTACCAATAGTCATACTGCAGTAAAACCTTATGTGTATAGTGATGTGGCTAGATACTACGATATTAAAGCCGAAAAAGAAAGCTTAGCAAAATCAACGGATTCTTGGTTGGGCAGAAAAGTGTTTAATGAACACTTAGTAGAGGTACAAGGTAAAGATTATTGGTTTACAATTGATCCTGTTTTAGATTTGCAAGTTGGCAAAGATACAGAAGCTGATTTTAGTTCAACTTGGAATAATACAAGAGGTGTATTTATACAAGCCGGTTTAGGAAAACGGTTTAATTTATCAGCTACAGTATATGAGAGTCAGGGACGTTTTGCGGAATATTTTAATCAATATGCAGA
>Ga0193951_1000240_pt1 | contig 25844 bp, 22 predicted proteins | sample BB_2_MG_FD_140370 | JGI IMG/M metagenome (GOLD analysis project Ga0193951, IMG submission 140370) | Microbial mat bacterial communities from the Broadkill River, Lewes, Delaware, United States - BB_2_MG | ecosystem: Environmental > Aquatic > Freshwater > River > Microbial mats | place: USA...
ATTTAGACTGATCGTCTATAAAATGGTAAATTTTATCTCGGTAAACTCGAGATAAAACAATTAAAATAGTTATCTAAAGGTTGGGTGCTTTGTACTAGTTTTGATCGGCTGACCGCTCCTTCCCAACCAACCCAAAAAAATTCGGCGAGTAATTCACAATCAGCTGCTGCTGATAGTTGATCTTCTGTTTTCGCTATTGTTAAACATTGTGCTACGCGGTGTTGCCAAGAATGAAGTATGTCAACTAACTGTTCTCTATAGCTTTCGGGTAATAAATCGACTTCTTGACCTAAATTACCAACCAAGCAACCGCGTTTAAAATTATGGCGGATCATGCCTATTTTCGCATCTTCTACAAAATTACTTATGCGCTTTAAAGCCGGGTATGATTCATCTAATAAACAAGTATCGAGCTTGTTGGCAAAATACTTTGCATAGTTATCTATAACAGCCTGACCAAACGCTTCTTTACTGGCAAAATAATGATAAAAAGAGCCTTTAGGTACTTTCACCTTTTTTAAAATTTTATCAATACCAGATGAAGCAAAGCCATTTTCAGTTAATTGCTCAAGTCCACTACGGATTAACTCCGCTTTAGTATCTCTATTTTTATGAGACGCTTTTGGCGGTCTACCACGACGTGGTTTGGTTGTTGGTATATTCATTTATATTGTATTTATCTCGATGTTACTTATTTTTATATAATAGACCGGTCGTCTATTTAATTGCAAGTGATTTACTGTTACTATTTTATTTCAGCTATTTTTTAGTAGTTTTTAATATTTTATAGGATCTTTAATCTGTTTAGTATAAGTTCAGTATCAATGCTAATTACAAACGTATCGGAGAATAACCATGAAAGCCATTGGCTATGAAAAATCTTTACCTATCAGCGAACTTGCTTCTTTAGTCGATATTGAGATGCAACAACCAACGGCTTCAGGGCATGATTTATTGGTACGTGTTAAATCAATTGCAGTTAATCCTGTTGATTGTAAAATTCGTCAAAATGTGTCTCCTGAGGGTAGTGAATATAAAGTTATTGGTTGGGATGCTGTGGGTGAAGTCGTTGGTGTAGGCGAGTTAGTAACTCACTTTAAGCTCGGTGATAGTGTGTTTTATGCAGGCGATTTAAATCGTCAAGGTTGTAATGCAGAATATCAACTAGTTGATGAGCGTATTGTGGGTAATAAACCTAAAAGTTTATCTGATAGTGAAGCTGCCGCCTTACCATTAACATCTATTACTGCTTGGGAGTTATTATTTGAGCGTTTAGCAATTAAACAGCAACAACCTGATAATAAAGATAAATCTAAGGATGTTCTTTTGATTGTTGGTGCTGCAGGTGGTGTTGGCTCGATTTTAGTACAATTAGCGAGTGTTTTAACTGGCGCTACTGTAATTGCTACGGCTTCTCGTGATAGCTCTGCAGAATGGGTGAAAAAACTGGGAGCTGATCATGTTGTTGACCACTCAAAACCGTTAGTTGCACAAATTGAACAATTGAATATTGGGCAAGTAACCCATGTTGCTAGCTTAACTCATACGGATTCATACATGGATAGTTATGTAGAAATGTTAGCGCCAATGGGAAGAATAGCTTTAATTGATGATCCACAATCTGTCGATATTAAAAAACTTAAACCGAAAAGCTTGTCATTACACTGGGAATTTATGTTTACTCGTTCTATGTTTCAAACAGAGGATATCAATGAGCAACATAATTTACTGAATAGTATTGCTGAGTTAATTGATCAAGGCTATCTCCAAACTACAGTAGGTAAGCACCTAGGCGGGATTAATGCGACAAATTTACGTGCTGCGCATGCAGATATTGAATCAGGAAAATCAATAGGGAAGATAGTGCTAGAAGGTTTTTAGTTCTTGACGATGGCATTCTAGTTTGGCTAGCTTTCCATCTTTAACAATATTCATTAATGATGTTAAAGTCTTGAATAAACTCATTAAATGCTAGGTGATCTAAAGGTTTTGATAGTAAATACCCTTGAATGAAATCGCAATGTAGCTCTTTTAATATATTTAATTGGGCCATTGTTTCAACACCTTCGGCTACGACTTTATAGCCCAATTTGTGCGACATAGAGATAATAGATTCAACAATTATTCTGTTGGATTTGTCTTTTGTATCTATAAGATTAATAAAAGTTCTATCAATTTTAATCGTGTCTATTTCAAGTTGCGTTAAATAATTTAATGAAGCAAAGCCTGTTCCAAAGTCATCAATAGCTATCTGTATTCCCATACGTCTTAAACTAGATAAAACATTTTTAACTTTTTCAAAATCTTCAATCAAGCAAGTTTCCGTAATTTCTATTTCAATCTGGTTTAGCGATAGGCTAGATGAAGTAATGTAATTGATGAAATCACTTTGAAAGTTATCGTCTAGCAAAACCATTGGTGAGACATTAACTGAAATTATGAAGTTGCTAGGGAGTTGCATGCTGGCTATTGACTTGAATGTAGTCAAAAATAAATGAGATGAGAGTTGATTAATTCGATATTTTTTTTCTGCTATTTCAATGAAAATTTCAGGTGATACATATTCTCCACTAGATCGTTGCCAGCGAGCGAGAGACTCACAGCCAACAATATGACCTGAAGATAAATCTAACTTGGCTTGAAAATAAGGAATAATTTTTCTTTCGTTGATGGCACTAATAAATTCTTCTTCTAATTCATTGTTTTCTTGGAAGGTTTTTCCTAGGCGATCATTATATAGTGCGTAATCTGTACCGCCGTTTTGTTTCACATGATACATGGCGATATCTGCATTTGCGTTTAATGTACTAACATCCATACCATCGCTTGGAAAAGAACTAATTCCGGCACTCAACGTAACAAAAAAATCATTTGAATCAATTTCAATAGCGAAATCAGAAAGCGTGATAATTCGTTGAATTTTATTTTTAATCATCGTAAGTGTTTGGTTAGTATCAAAAATAATTAAAAATTCATCGCCACTCATCCTACCTAAAATATCTTTATCATCAATACAGTTTCTAACACATTGAATTATTTTAATAATTATTTGATCGCCAAAAGCGTGTCCTTTGGTGTCATTTATTATTTTGAAATTATCAATATCAATAAAGGCAAGTGAAAAAGTACTATTTTCACTTGTAGCAGTCAGAATTTTATCTTCCAGTAAATTTAGTAAAAAACTACGATTAGGAAAGCCTGTTAAGGAGTCAAAATTGGCTTGTTTTTGAATGGTATCTTCATACTCTAATAGTGCAGTTGAGTCCGAAAATAATCCTATAAAGTTTACTATTTCATTATTTTCATTCTTAATAACACTTATACTTAGTGTTTTTGAATAATAGTCACCAGACTTTTTCTTATCCCAAATATTGCCACGCCAAAAGCCTTTATCGTTTATAGATCGCCACATTTGTTGATAAAAGCTTTTACCTTGAATGCCTGATTTCATAAAACCTGAATTTTGCCCAATAGCTTCTTTTTTTGTATACCCGGTAATTTTGCAAAAAGCAGGATTCACATCAATAATAATATTCTTATGGTCTGTAATCATAATTGCGTCAGTTGTATTATGCTGAACCGACTCTGCTACTTTTAGCTTTTTATATTGATTATAGTGTGTTGGAATACTTCTCCAGAGTACATGTAAAAACCGCTCGTTATTGTGGTAAATAGCGGTTAATTTAACTTCTACAGGAAATACTTCTTTATTTGCGTTTATATGCCACCAATCGAATTTATGCTCTTCATTATCATAAGCTTTTTCTATAATGCTTTTAGACTTTTCGGTTGATCTCATTCCACAAGGCTGTGTTTTAGGTGAAATGTCGGCAGGAGATATTGGAAAAATATTATCAGTATTTACCCAGCCAAGCATTTGTTGAGAGGCTTTATTACAGGCGATAAAATGATTATCTTTGATTAACAGCATCGCATCTGATGATTGTTCAAATAATTGTTTATATAGACTGGTATCGTTCAATAATTTTTTACCATTGAATAACATTTCATTGCCCCATTTTAAATGTACTTCATATGCGACCGACTATTCATATTTATTCCATTAACTATTTGTCATTTGAAATATTTTTTGATGTGCAAGGAGCTAAACATGAGTTGAACAGAAAATCACAACATCTAAATCTTCTTGATTTCTATCATCAAGTTATCAAGCATAAATCTATAAATCATTGTTTTTTTTGTGGTTTAATTTTTGTTTTCGTATTGTGGATATACAAAATTGGTTATGTTTTCAATGAAGGTGATGTGGGTTGTATAATTTTATTGGGATAACAGTAGTTTTGTGCTGAGGAGCACCTTATTTATTCTTATTAAACCTTATAATTTGTCAAGGTATTGTGCGTAAAATGTATACTGGCTGCTGTTGACTTAGTTAGGCTATATGGATAGTTTCTTAGTACAAAATTTAAGTAACTATAATTAACCAATGTGACAGATTTAGAGTTTTATTCCATCGATGAGTACCGTAAAGTACTTATAAATATGGACGTATATGCCACCCAACTATCCCCAGGAATTTTTTCGTGTCAGCAGCGACAATTTGAATTACCTAAAGTAATAATAAGTGATAAGTTTATTAACACTTCTGTACAATTTCATGCTCGAATAACAGAAGATTGTTTTTATATTGTTATCCCCTATAAAGGAGCTACTGGCCTACTTGTAAATGGTAAAGGTTTTTTAGCTAATCAACCTTTAGTTTTTAAACAGGGTCAAGAAATCTTGACTAGGATTCCTAAGCATTATCCTAAATATTATGTGGTTATTATCTCTTCAGAAGAATTGGCTAGTTATTACGGTAGTGAAAATTTAAGTATTTTAAAAGAGGTACTTGACTATCAGTATTTTGATAGCCAAGGTTTTTCTAGTAATATCAATACATTAAATAATTTAAGTCATACAATTGATAGTTTACTTAATAATAGACATATACTCAATTATCAATCGGTTATAGATGCACAAGAAACTATTATTCACTTATTATGTGATTTATTATCACTAAGCTCAACCAATCTGACTATCTCTAGTATCAGGAAACCCCGACAATTTGAAATTGTTAGTCGAGCATTAAATTATATGCACAAAACTAATGATTTTAAGATGACAATTCCTGAGTTGGCAAAAGCCAGTTTTTGTTGCGTTCGCACCTTGGAGTATAGTTTTAAGCAAATTATTGGTATGACACCGAAACAATATATAATTACACGTAGGCTACAGCAAATTCATATAACGTTAAAAGAAGATAAAACAAAAACGATTGCTGAGTTGACCAAAAGTTATGGGATTGTCAATCAAGGTCGATTTGCACAAGACTATTTTAAATTTTTTAATGAATATCCCAGTGATACTAAAAAGCAATCACAGGTCGTTGATTATTCTGGACAGTAAAACTGAAAAATATGGCTTTTACATAATGAGTACAAAAGGTATCTTCAAAGAATAAAGTAGGCACAGTTAAGTGCTATTAGCATTGTTAATATTAAATTTGGCGTATTTACAACTAGTTTTTAATTGCTGTATTTACGATAAAAGTAATTTTATTTAGTAAAATAAGAATTAGTATTACTCATTTTTCTTCTGTAAGAGCAAGCACAATCCGTTAAAATAAAGTTTAACGGATTGTTAAAAACTCTTTATAAGTTTAATAAATAAGATTGAATAAATTGACGTTGATTAGGGGCTTTAGGTGCTGTTTTGAATGTTAGAGTCTTACCGTTTTGACGCAGTTTTAACTGATCAGTAAATTGACATTCAATAGCATCAATATGAGCGATATCATTTTTAAAGCCTTGATTGTTTTCACACATATCTGCCATTTCAGTAGCTACCTGTGCGCAAAATGAACCTACAGCGTAATCTTTTAATGTATCATCATTAATGGCTTTCCAATCAACAGCTGTTTCTATTTTTAAGCCGCACTGTTTAACAATTTCGTTATTAGCCGCAGCGATTTTTTTCTGTTGATAACCTAAGTGTTTTTCGCGATTAAAATTAGCTAACGTAGCTTGAATATTTTGGCTTAATTGTTGTTCATATTGGGCTTTTAAACCTGCAACTATGCCAGGATCTGACTTTTCTTTTTGTGATAAGTAGGTGCCATCTCGTGTTTCTGGTATATAAAGAGTATAAGAGCAACAACGATAGCCTTCACTCACAGTGACTAAGCTACGCTCAGAACCGTCATAAGTATATTTGTATGCCTTGTTGCTACCATGAGGTTTAAAATCGGTTAAAAATGTAATGTCATCAATTTCATGATTAATACCAGTTACTTTTATTAGCGCTTGTTTGTTGTCTTTTGTCGGTGCAATAATAACATTAACACCATCACCCGAGCTAAGTTCTATTGGATATTTAGCAAGCTCTAATGCAAAGCTGTTAGATGACAAAAGTAGGCAGGTTATCAATAGTATTTTTTTCACAATTAATCCTTTAAGTATATATTTTGTCAGTTTATAACATTGATAATAAGAGATTAAAAGCGCTATATGCTCTGCAACTTGATATATTTTTAATACTTGTGTTTTATTGGTAAAACTCTGATTTTGTCGTAGTACTGTGAACTTCTCCAACTAATATCATAGTTTTCTATCATTCTAAAAAATAACTACCGTATTACATCTTTCTTGCAACAGACCAATCGGTTTGTTAATATCCAGTGGTTAACAAATTATCAATATTAAGAGCCGTAATCATGAGCGATGCTGAACAAACACGTGAAAAAATACTTACTGTAGCTGCTGATGAAATTCACCTACATGGCTTTCAAGCAACTGGCTTGTCTACCATCATTAATCGTTGTGGGATATCGAAAGGTGCTTTGTATTATCATTTCACTAATAAGCTTGAATTGGGTTATGCCGTTTTTGAAGAGAAATATATACCTATTTTTTTAGATACTTGGCAACCGGCATTGAGTCATGAAGACCCAATTGAAGGTTTGTGTGATTTTTTTATGTCAATGTGTGATGCTATGGTGTGTAGTGAAGCTGTTTGCGGTTGCCCATTGAATAACCTTTGTGAAGAAATGGCAAATGTTGATGAAGGTTTTCGTTTACGCATATTAACAATGCAAGAAAAGCTCAATCAACTAATGGTTGAGTCTTTAGGGCGAGTAAAAAGTGATTTGCGCGATAATATAACATTAACCCAAGTTGCTTATTTTATTGTCGCCACTTTTTATGGTGCGACAACCTTATGTAAAGGTTCACGCAATAAATCTTTATTTCAACAAGTGATGTTAGAACTTTGTGTTTATATTCGTGCGTTGAGAAAGTAGTTCAACGCTCAACATGTTTAGACATTAATAATATTTTTCATCTTTTCTCGCATAAATTTCAAAAATAGTACAAATAAATAGTTACAAACCGATCGGTCGGTGATATTCTTCGCTCATTGAATATACCGAACGGTCGGTTTGTGGTTGAGTGTAGCTACAAAATTAAATTAATAGAGTTTTTCAGGAGCAGAAAATGCAACGTATAGTAAATTCCATAGTGATTTTTTTAGTAATATTTTCTATGTCAACCTTATCTTATGGAATGGATCAATCTTCACCTTATGTTATTTTGGAGAAGGTGGGCGATAAACTATTTAATCGCATTGCGGCTAGCCAGCAGGAAATTATAAAGTCGCCTGAAGTAATGCAAAATATTGTTGAAGAAGAATTGATGCCATCAATAGATTATAGATATGCGTCATATCGTATTTTGGGCAAGCATTTGAAGAACACCACTAAAGAGCAGAGAGAGCAATTCGTTGATTCTATGCGTAGCTATTTATCAAGAACTTATGCAACAGCTTTGATGCAATATAAAAATCAAGAAATTGTATTTGAACCTGAAAAGTCAGTTGTAGGGAAAAAAATTGTAGGGATTAAAGTGCAAATAGTTGAGTTAAATAGTCCGACAATTGATGTTATTTTTAAAATGCGAAAAAATAAAAAAACAGGTGAATGGAAAGCATTTGATATGGTAGTTGAGGGTATTTCTCTGTTAAGCAGTAAACAAGCAGAATTAAGTAATAAGATTGCTAAAGAAGGTATAGAACAAGTATCAACAGAGCTAGGGACAATTGCCGAGTAAAATTAAAGGGTGCTAACCGAACTCTATTTTGCATAGGCTGTTAACTAAACTTTATATAGTTAGATTAACTTTCACTCCTAACCAGCACTAGGTCTGTACTGCTAAGCTAAATAACTCAATTAAGTTATTTAGCTTAAGATCATTTATGATTATCTCGCAATACTCTGTAAAACTTCAATCGAGACTAAATTAGTAATTGACGTTTTAAGTTCTGTCATATTAGGACATACAACGAGTAATCCATCATCATTTAATGCTAAATAACCTTGCTCACGCAAAGTATTTATTAAGGTTGATTGAGACTTTTTATCAATAAATTCAGGTGCTGTAATATTATTTAAAACGGCTAAACGTTTGGCAATTGCGACAACTTTTTCTTCTAATTCTCGTCTTGTTAATGGCGCTAATCGTGTTGCTAAAGAAGTAATGATCGCGAGGCGTTGTATGCTTTCATCAATACATTCAGCCATTAAGTGAATTTGATTTAGTAACTCTGTATCTTCTGTTAATGCCCAAAAATTTGATTCTGTGTGCTTAATTACACCATTACTTTCTAGAGTGGTTAGCAGCTCTTTAACTTGTACGGTAATTTGTTCAGGTGTTTGCCATAAGAACAAATCTTCTTTCAATGTTGTTAATAAGTTGATGCTTTGGCTAACTATTTGCTCGTTAGATATTCTACTATTATGCGTTAGTAATCGGCATATTAACGAACTTAGTGCGTAGGTGTGTAAAATATTATTGCGGTAATAGCGCATTTCTAGGCTGGCAGAGCTGTCTAAAGAAATAATCGTACCAAAGCTATCTTCAGAAATAGTTACTTTATTGAGCGATATTACATGGGCAAGTAAGTCGGCTCCATTTTCTTCTGGTATGGTCAGTTCTTTACTAAAAGGCGCTTCTCGTTGAATCTTGAGAAAGAAATCTAAGTGTTTTTCTAAATCATGTTTTGCAAGCGCTTTGTTCTCACTGGCATGCAAAATTAATGCGACTAGGGCAACACCATTAAGTGCAGCACACTGGTTAATGTTAGTCATTAACTGGTTTGAAATATCGTTTACCGTTGGCGTTAACCAATTGGGTTTCTGTGGATCGATAGGATCTATCGCATCTTTCCAGTGCGGTACTTGTTCCGTTAAATAATTATTAATATTAATGGGTTCGCCAAAATTAACATAGCCATTACCGTAATTTCGTAAATTTTTAATGGCTTTAAGTACACCTAAGATCGATTCATTTTTCTTTTCACTACCACTTAATTCCTTATGGTAAGTACCAACTTCCATGACATGTTCATAACCTAAATAGACCGGCACTAACGTTAATGGGCGATCAATACCGCGTAATAAGCTTTGAATGGTCATGGCTAACATACCTGTTTTAGGTGGTAATAGTCGTCCTGTACGACTACGGCCGCCTTCGGTGTAATATTTAACAGCATAACCTCGTTCAAAAAGTAAGCCTAAATATTCACGGAAAATAGTGGAATACAAACGGTTGCCAGCAAAACTTCTGCGAATAAAGAATGCACCACCTTTTCTGAAAATAGCGCCAGCTGGCCAGAAATTTAGATTAATACCTGCCGCAATACGTGGCATTACTAAGCCTTCTTGAATAATAACGTAAGAAAGTAGTAGGTAATCCATATGACTGCGATGACAGGGAACATAAATAATCTCATGACCGTCTTGTGCTAATTTTCTTAAGACTTGGGAATTATTTACTTTTATATCTGTATATAATCGGCCCCATAACCAACGTAAGATTCTTTCGCCTAGGCGTACTAATGACACACTATAATCGCCAGCTATTTCTTCCATCATAGCCAAAGCTTGTTTTTTTACTTTTTCAGGGCTGATGTTTTTATTTTTTGCTTCGTCTTTAATTATTCGTTTTATTGAGGGATTAGCGAATAAAGCAGTAAACATTTGCTCGCGATGAATCAGTCTTGGGCCTTTAGCTGCTATGTTTTGACGATGGAAGTGGAAACGGGCAACACGTAGTAATTTATGGGCGGTATCTTTATCGTTTCCGTGGTTGTCAGACATATTTCGTAAAGACAGTACTTCACTAAAGCGTATTAAATTATCACGACCTAAAAATAGCACGATAAAAAACTTTCTCAGCCAAGTTGGAGAAGCTTGCTCTGCCAATAATGAAGACACATTCGCATTATTTTTTTCTTTGGTAGGAATACGTCCCCAAATAAGATTTACTGGAATAAGCTGACCATCAAGGGTTTTATCAATGTGGTGTTCATTTAATATGGCTAACCCTTGCTGTAATGCTTGCGTTTTTCTACGTTTGAATCCGAAAAGTGACGTAGGTTTTGCCAAACATATAGTACGTTCGAAGAGCTTATTGTTTATTTTTATTTTGCTTAAAGGATCAGGTAAGTTTTGATCTTTACATGCTTTTTGTAGTGCTAATAAATCACTAGCAGATTGATGGCTAACAATATAAAAAATAGGCTGAGTAGGTGTTTCAACGGCTGTTTCGGCATCTAATACAATTTTGCTGCGTAAGAATAAACGAAGGGGAAACTTTAATAATAAATAAAAAAAAGAACGTAAAACAGATGTCATGACTGCTACTATTAATTGTGTAGGAAATTCAGAGGCGCCAGTTTAACATTTATACTTAAACCAGTTCAAGATAACGCTGATGAACTCGTAGTTTTATGCGCAAATACAGCGATTTCTTCCTGATTTTTTAGCTTGATAAAGAGCATTATCAGCTTCTTTAAATAGGCTTGACCAATCGGAGGCATTATTATTTTGTGCGATACCGATAGAAACAGAAATTGGGGGGAGGGGCTCGTTTGTTTCTCGGTGAATTAATTTTACTTTCTCAATGGAAATACGAATTTTTTCTGCTACGTCTTCTGCTTCAATAATCGATTTGTTAGTCATCACTACTAAGAACTCTTCTCCGCCAAAACGTACAGCAAGATCTTCTTCAGTAAGGTTATTTTTAATAATTTTAGCGATGCGCTGTATAACTTTATCACCGATAAAATGACCAAAATTATCATTTATCTTTTTAAAGTGATCTATGTCGATAACAAGTGATGAATGTGTTTGAGCAAAATCCAAGGCTTGTAGTTTATCATCACAACCACGGCGATTTAATAAACCAGTTAAGGAATCTATTAATGCTTCCTGCCTTGATGATTCAAGCTTTTGTTTTAATTGGTTAATTTCTTGCTGAGTTGTTGATAGTTTCTTTGACAATTCGTGGTGTTGCTCTTTGGTATTATTAATTGTGTCAGATAGATAACTCACTATGTTTTTAAGTGATTTATGATGTTTATTTTCCGACAAAATAATTTTTAGTTTATGTAGGCTGGTGGTTACTTTATCTTCATTGCCTACCTGTAAACTTATCTGTTCTAAGGTACTGCTTAATACTTCTTCAAAAGGCGATATTACCGTACTATCAATTTGCTCGCTAAAAGAAACAAAACGTTTAAATAAATCTGCTAGAAAGTCAGCCATGATAGGTGTATTTTGCTTGATTTTTTGATCTATTGCTGCCGTTAATAGTTCATTTTCATTACTAATATAAAGGTAGATTACGGCATAATTTGCTGGTGTAGGTGGAATTAAATGGTTTGAAAGAAAGTCATGAGTAAGTTCACTAAAATTAGATGAAACTTGATAGTTATTGTCGAAAGGCATACCTTATTCCTAAACCATGTGCTAATTTGTTGTAACCTTGTTTGTACTTTAACGTTATATTGTAACAGTAACAAGTGTTTATGTTATTTTACTGGTTGATTTGTAAACTAATTTAATTAACGCCTTAAAGGAAATGTTTTGCAAAAAATTGCTATTTTTGTTGATGTACAAAATATTTATTATACCACTAGAGATAGCTATCATCGGCAATTTAACTACCGATTACTATGGCAAGAATTAATGGCGCAAGGGGATATAGTGCAAGCAAGTGCTTATGCTATTCAACGTAGCGACGATCAACAGCATAAATTTCAAAAAGCGCTAAAACATATTGGCTTTGATGTAAAACTAAAGCCCTTTATTCAACGTAGTGATGGCTCAGCTAAAGGGGATTGGGATGTTGGTATTACGATTGACGTCTTGATGGCAGCGGCAAGCGGAGGTATTGATACGGTGGTGTTATTATCTGGCGATGGTGATTTTGATTTGCTATTAAAACATATTAGAACAGAATTTTCTGTTAAAACAATTGTCTATGGTGTGCCTAATTTAACCGCTAATTCACTAATTAATGCTGCAGATGCATACCATGAAATAGATCAAAGTTTGTTACTATAGCGTGTAAGTAAAGTGGAATCTCCCTGATATAAAAACTATTAATTAACTTAATCAAATTAAACTAAAATAAAATCAATTATATATGACTGAATTAACTAACTTCCTTGGCAATGTTGCAGCTTTTATGTGGGGGTTGCCCCTTGTTATTTTACTCGTGGGAGGTGGCATTTTTTTTGTATTTCATAGTCGCTTTTTACCTTATCGGTATTTAAAGCACGCTGTTGAAATAACATCAGGTAAATTCTCAACCGAAGAAAAAGCACCTGGCGATTTAACACACTTTCAAGCGTTAACAGTTGCCTTATCAGGTACTTTGGGATTAGGAAATATTGCTGGTGTGGCTGTTGCTATTACTATTGGTGGTGCAGGCGCGATTTTTTGGATGTGGATAACCGCGCTTGTTGGCATAGCAACAAAATTTTATACCGCAACTTTAGCGGTAAAGTATAGAGGATTAGATCGCAGTGGTCGCATTCAGGGTGGCCCTATGTATGTCATTCGGGAAGGGTTAGGCAAAAAATGGTTACCTTTAGCTTGGTTGTTTTGCTTAGGAGGAATGTTTGGTGCTTTACCTATTTTTCAAATAAACCAGTTGGTACAAGTGCTACGCGATGTTGTCGCTATTCCTCATGGCTTTGCTAGTGCGAATGAACATTTTACTTTTGATTTAGTAACAGGATTATTTCTTTGTATTTTAATTACTTATATTGTTATGGGGAAGTTACAACGGTTAGCTAAAATTACCAGTAGTGTCATCCCAACTATGGTTATTTGTTATTTTATTTTAACATTAGGGGTATTAGTTATGAACTTCTCTGCTATTCCTAGTGCGTTTGCTTCGATCTTTGTCGGTGCTTTTAGTGGCTCATCAGTGGCCGGTGGCTTTATTGGCTCAGTGGTTTTAATTGGAGTGCAGCGAGGTGCTTTTTCTAATGAAGCGGGTATCGGTACTGAATCAATGGCGCATGGTGCTGCCAAAACAAATGAACCAACACGTGAAGGGCTAGTTGCTACACTTGGACCAATAGTTGATACCTTAATTGTCTGTACTTGTACTGCTTTAGCTATTTTAGTTACAGATATTGGAGATTTACAACTAACAGGTGTGAGTTTAACAGCACACGTATTTGAACAAGCATTTCCAAATATTGGCGGTTATCTATTAACGTTAGTGGTATTTTTTCTGAGTACAAGTACGGTGTTAACCTTTTGGTATTACGGCAGTAAATGTGCAGAGTTTTTATTGGGTAAACGCTTTGAGCAAGCTTATGTGTGGTTTTATCTTTGTTTAATTATTGTTGGTGCAGTGTCTTCACTCGCATTAGTTATTAATTTAATTGATATCATGTATGCGTTAATGGCTATTCCAACAATGATATCTACGGTGTTATTAGCACCTAAAGTTACTGAGCAAGCTAAAATTTATTTCGCAAAAAATATCAAAGAATAATTATTAGCTAACGTTTATGTTAACAGCGAATATTGTTCATTTTCTCTAAAAGCACTAGGCGTTAACCCGGTCCAGCGTTTAAAAGCTCTTCTAAAGTTTGGTATGTCATTAAACTTTAAGCTTGAGGCAATGCACTCATTACTTTGCTGGTTTTCTATTATTGCAAATACAGCATGTTGGCGGCGCATCTTATCTAGTAATTGTTGGAAATTGGTGTGATGTTGAGCAAGTTTACGCTTTAATGTAGCAGGACTCACTGAAAAGTATTGTGCGCAGCTTTGTAAACTAATATCTGTAGTAGCACTACACGACTTGCATGTATTATAAGTTAAATTACTATGGATAAACTGACATACAGCTTGTGTAAAACCTATATATACCTTATTTTTTTGATTGTTTTTTACTTCGGTTATAGCAAGTTTTTTTAATGATAAACTACAGTCATCAATAGAATGATAAAGCCATTTATCATCGATACTTAACATGGCAAGTGGTTGGTTGAAATAAGGTTTACTGCCAATATTTACATGATATTGCTCTATATGCTCAACTGTTTCATAAGGTAATCGGATGGTGACTGGAATTGATTCTCCGAAACGATACTTTAGTGCGCCCGTACAGGCACTCAATACAAATTCATAAAGAAAACGTTCTTGGTTATCGGTTAAAGAACCGATAGCGCTATTGAGTAGTAAATGTGTTTTTATTTCGTTGTTTCTACGACTTTTAATCAGTGTAAAAAATAAAAAGGGGAATAGTTGAAATTGGAATAACTGACACAGCTTTATCATGTGAGCAATGTTTTTACAGTTGAGTAAAGCTTGAGACAAAGCGCCCAATTGGCTGGAAAAATATTTACGCCCTAAAATAAAACTTAAATCGTCACGTTTGGTCAATTTTACAGCATTGTCGATAATAGTAAGAAATTCTTTCGTTGAAATTAGTGTGTTACTCATCGTTAAATCTGAATAGAAGCACTGAGTACCTTTTAATACTCTATCAGGGTGTACGCCGCTTTGTTTGGCTAAATCAACTAAAGCTACCACAAATTGACGACAGAGAATAACATCATCATCTCGGTCGAAAGTTTTCATTAATTAACCATACACTTATTGGTCTGTTGTTTTAATTGAACCGGGTCTAAACCAATTATAGTATTTTGGGTTGCAGCGTTATCTCGTTGTGTTATTACATCTTCCTTAATTAGCTGTTGCTGGTGTAATCTTTGTTTAGTTATTCTCATACGCTCGTTCAACTGCTCTAAAGTCGTTAGGTGATCTTCCTTACCATTAAAGCTCATCACACAACTAGCGACATGCTGATAATTAGCTGTAGTAGAGGAGCCGACTTTAAAGGCTAAGTGCTCAATAGATTTTTCAATATGATGAGCAACTTGCTCAGCAGTTTTCGTGTCAGTATTTGGCATTAATACAATAAAACAATCACTTGCATATCTACAGGCTAAGTCATTATCTCGTAAGTTCATGAGAATAATTTGTGCAATTTCACGTAACAATATATTGCCTTGGTTATCACCATGTTTACGATTAAATTGATCAAATTGACGGATATCAATAAGCATTAAAGTGAATGTGAGCATTTGCTTTTGCGCATTTTTATCTAGGTTGTAGTCATTGAAATTTACATTTTTTGCGTTCACTATTTCGCGCTGCAATTGCGTTTTCATATATTTAGCGCTGTATAAACCGGTAACAAAATCAGTCAGGCTGTGGTCGCGATAATACCGCTCAGTTTTTCGCAGTTGTGTGTTAATGCTTACTTGTTCTAGGTGCCATTGGTATAGTGCGATAGACATAATTAGCATACCAATAGGCGCTGGCAGTGATTCAATAGTTGTTAGCCAAGTATTATCTTCAGGATAAAGTAAAAATTCATCAAGAAAGTCGAGTAACATCGAGATATGGGTGAGTGTTAATCCGGTGAAAAGTAAGTTAGTAACCTTTCCTGATGGACGACTAATTAATATAAAAAACACCCAAACAAGTGTTATTAAGGTTATACCTCCCTCGCCAAGTACATCAAAAAAATCAATGTTGGCATATTCTTTTAGTTCACCTAGTTGAAAAGTAAATGTGGCAACGCTAGCAATAGCCAAAAGCAAGACAATGAACAAGTAACGATGAAAGCTAAACAAATCTAAGTTCATAATCTTAGTGCTTTATGAGTTGTGATGAAGTGATTGTGTACACAAATATATCTACTTTTAACCAGAGTAGGGTCATTTTAGCTCAAACAAGTGACACTTTTATGACCGTTATTATGTTTATGGCACGAAAATAAGGGTATTTAAGTCGTTCTTGTGATGATGTACTTTTCGTTTAGTAAGCAGAACTCGATTTTCTTAAATACTGATGGGGGTCATTTCAGCTCATTTTGTTATTTTTTCATTAAGAAATAGGAGAAAATTCGCGATATTTTGTGGGTTCGCTTGTTTTAAAAGTTGAGTGAAATATTTATGTCATTTTTTTTGTTTACCGTAGCGTCATTAAAAAGTAGCACCATCAAAAAAATAACACTATAACCATGAGACAAAAAACATGAAATATACCGATAAAAAATTCCAATTATCCACCCTTAATAAAGCAATATTAAGTACTGTATTAGCGAGTACTATGGCGATTTCTTCAGGATCAGTCTTCGCTGAAACTGATTTTTCAGGCCGTATTACTGATGCTAAGAACAGTGTTTATTTTGAAGGTGCCTCAATAAAAATTGAAGAATTAAACTTATCCACAGTAAGTAAGCGTGATGGTTCATTCAAATTTTCTAACTTACCTGAAGGTCAGTATACTTTAGTGATTAATTATCTTGGTACAGCAGAGATACGAAAAACACTAACGATAACGGCAGAACAAGCAGCAAGTCAAAATTATATTATTGGTGCAACGGACAGTAATATAGATAATATGATTGTTTATGGTCAACGTGCTGGTCAAGCTGGTGCATTAAACCGAAAGAAAAATGCAAATCGCCAACTATCAGTTGTGAGCTCTGATGGTATTGGCCAATTACCTGATCAAAATGCTGCTGAAGCATTACAACGTTTACCGGGTTTATCAATTCAGCGTGACCAAGGAGAAGGTCGTTTTGTTGCTATTCGAGGAATTGATCCTAATTTAAATAATGTCACCATTAATGGTTTAAATGTACCGTCACCTGAAGCAGGTGTACGTAGTGTTGCTATGGATGTCATTCCTAGTGAATTAATTGCTAGCTTAGAAGTTAGTAAAACAGTAACACCAGACATGGATGCTAATGCTGTTGGTGGCTCAATTGAAGTAAAAAGTTTAAGCGCATTTGATCGTGAAGGTCAATATTATAGCTTAACAGCTCAAGGCTCATACAATGAGCAAGTCAGTGAGGCGAGCCCTAAACTTTCTGGAAGTTATTCTGATGTTTATCAACTTAATGATGGTATGCAGCTAGGTGTTGCTGGTGCATTATCATGGTTCAAACGTTCTTTTGGCTCTGAAAACAGTGAAACTGATGGTGGCTGGAATATCATTGAAGTTGAAGATATTAATGGTGACGATATAGAAATATTTGGTGCAGAAGAAATAGAGCAGCGTTCTTATACTATTGAGCGTGAACGTTTTGGTGCAGCATTAAATCTTGATTTATACGCCTCAGCCACAGACAAATATTACCTACGCAGCTTTTATAGTGAGTTCTCGGATAATGAATATCGACTACGTAAAGAATTTAAGCTCGATAAAGGGGTTTTGAATTCATACACAAGTAATTCTGCGCAATACAGTAATGCTGAATTAGAGCGAGACACTAAAGATCGATATGAAACGCAAGAAATCCTTTCAATGGTTGCTGGCGGTGAAAATCAACTAAATGACTGGTTAGTTGAGTATCAATTAGGTTATTCAAAATCGAGTGAAAATGAACCCGATAGAATGGATGTCACGTTTGTTGGTGAAGATATTGATTTGGGTTATACCACTTCAAATGATAGCCCAGTATTAACACAATCCGCTAATGCTCATGATTTAAATATTTTTGAAATGGATGAAGTTGTTTATGAAAATAACAACTCAGAAGATGAAGAAGTTAGTATAGGTCTAGATCTAACGAAAGACTTTGTTTGGCAAAATAATAATGGTGCTTTCAAGTTGGGTGGTAAATATCGCAGTCGTGAAAAAGAGAAAAGTGCTAACTCAATACTTTACGATGGTGATTTTGGTGATATAACGGCTGAAAACTTTAACAGTGGTACAGTTGATTACAGCCTAGGTGATTTTGGTCCAGGCCTATCTCAACAAAGTATACAAGATTATGTTAAAGCCAATAGAAGTAGTTTCGCACTGAATCAAACTGAATCTGACATCGAAACACGTGCTAACTCATATACGAGTAGCGAAGATGTTTTTGCGTTATATGCCATGATGACTTTGGATATTGAAAAATGGCAAATAGTGACAGGGTTACGTTATGAAAGTACTGATTTTGAAACGACAGGTAACCGGGTTGAATTAGTGGTTGATGACGTTAACGATACTGAAATTCCAAATATTGAAACATGGAATGTATCAAAAGATTATGATTATTTACTACCGAGTTTGAACGTTAAGTACAGCATACGTGATAACTTAATTGCACGTTTTGCTTATACTCAGACTATTGCGCGCCCAACGTTTGGTGATTCAGCTGCGTATCAATTAATTGAAACTGAAATTACGGAAGAGGATGGCGTAACTGAAATAGAACGCAAAGCAGAAGTAGGTAACCCTGATTTAGCGCCTTATGAGTCACAAAATATTGACGCATCGATTGAATATTATCCAGAAAATATAGGGGTAATTTCTGCAGGTGTTTTTTATAAAGATATTGGTAACTTTATTGTATTAAGTGAAGTTGAAGACAATGGTAGTTGGGATGGATTTGAAGAAGTCATTCAGCCAATTAATGGTGGAGAAGCTTCATTAATTGGGTTGGAGCTAGCATGGAATAAGAGCTTTGATTCAGGTCTTTTATTGGGTGCTAATGGTACTCTGGTTGACGCTGATGATGCTTTACCAAATCAGTCAGATGTTATCGGGAATATTACGCTGGGTTATGAAAATAACAAAATTAGTACACGTTTAAGTACGAGTTATAAAAGTAAAACATTTCAATTCAATGAAAATGATGTTGCCGTATATGAAGCCGCGCATACACAAGTGGATTTTAGCAGCAAATATTATTTCTCTGATACCGTTCAATTTTACTTTAATGCCTCAAATTTAACAGATGAACCAATGTATATTTACCATGGTGCGAAACAATATAATTATCAATATGAGCAATATGGCCGTACCTTTGAATTGGGTATCACTATTTCATCGCTTTAATTTAAAAACACTTTTAAAACAACCGTTATCCATAATAGCCGAGTATTAGCGCTCGGCTATTATATTTTATAATCGAAAGGCATACATATGTTAAATAGAATCACTTATTTCGTTAGAAAAACGTGTATAAGAAATGTAAAGCTTACTAAAGCATTGGCGATAACAGTAATGACGGGTTCATTAATCGTCGGTTGCGCTGAAAGCCGTACTAATTTATCAGAAGTTAATATACAAAATAATAGCGTTGAAGATAAGGCTAACCAAAATCAAAATATTTCATTCTTAGCCTTTGGTGATGGTGGTTATCATCATGACTATCCGAAAATTAAGCATATTAAAAATCCAAGAAATAAAGCAGAGTTTATTGCCAAAGAAAGAGACGATTGGTTGGAAGACTACCGTCCGCTAGCAGAATTTGACCACGCCCCTTTATATGTTTATCCGAATACTGAAATAACAACGGAGCTTGGTGGTGCATTAGCCGTGGGTAAAGCAATGACTGAAACTTGTAGAACTCGAAAGTGTGATTTTGCCATTCAGCTTGGTGATAATATCTACCCTGATGGCGCTGATGCTGATGATGGTAAAGACGATGAAAAACGTATGAATGATCTTATTTTAAAACCTTTACAGCCATTAATTGATGAAAATCCAGAAATGATAATTTATTCAGCTCTAGGTAATCATGATTGGAAAACATCACGTAAAGGTGTTGCGCTTCAAACTGAGTGGATGGAGGAACAGGCTAATTTCCATTTAGATGAAAAGGGTTATTATCAATACAAAATGGGCACGCCAGGTAATGATGTTGAGTTTTTTGTTTTAGATACCAATATGCTATTAGCTGCGAATCCTATTTTTGAAATTCCATTAAAGCCTGATGGCAGTGAAATGAGTATGGCAGAAGCTAAAGCTAAAGGATTAGGTGAATTCGATATCGCAGAGCCACATGAGAGCCCTGTTAATGGCGAAGACAAAGTACAACTTCAGTGGTTAAAAGAAGGATTAGAGAAATCAAGCGCTAAGTGGAAGGTGGTATATGGGCACCATATTCTTTGGTCGATTGGTGGCACAAAGTATAGTGAAGGTCATGTTTTGCGCGAACTACTTTTACCAACATTATGTAAAAATGCTGATGCATATATTGCAGGTCATGAGCATGACTTAGAACTTTTAACTGATGACTGTTCAAAATATACTGATAAAACTATGGAGCCACTACCCTTAATCATTAGTGGTGCAGCTTCTAAAATGCGTGGTAAACATACCCCGTTTGCCGAGCAACAAGAAAAGCGTTATCCCGAGTATGAATTATTATGGTCGAAAAGCTTTGTTTGGGGATACGCGCACATCACGCTTGATAATGATAAGGACAAACTTAATGTTGAGTTCTTTACGACACCAGTTGATGAGTCAGGTAAAGTGATTAAAGAGGCGAGTTTTAGCTTTAATCGCAGATAGTTAATTTGGCTAGCTTTTATTGTTTTTTATTTGTCAGTTTTACTAAACGACCTTTTAATTCAACATTCGTCATAATGCCACCAGTATCATATGCAAATCAGCATTTGTGGATATTTTTATGTAGAGCAGTATTTATGATCGTCAATATTGCTCTTCAATTATCTTTGCTGCTTAGCTGGCAGTTTTCACAATAAAAAAAAGAGCTAGCCAAATTAATGGTATAGCTCTTTTAAGCAGGTTGTAGATAATTATTTTATATAGTGTTGTTCGTCGCTATATTAGTTATCTATTAATCATTTTTATGAATGTGAACATCCATTTGTGGGTAAGGAATATTTAGCCCTTCGCTTTCAAAAGTTTTATATACTTTTTCATTTAATTCAAAGTGTACGCCCCAATAGTCAGGCGCATTAACCCATGCTCTAACAGCAAAGTTAACAGAGCTGTCTGCTAATGCTGAAACAGCAATAAATACAGCAGGATCTTTTAATATACGTGAATCTTCATCACATAATCTCTTGATTACTTCTTTGGCTTTATCTACGTCATCACCATAAGCAATACCAATAGTCCAATCAACACGTCTTTTTTCTTCTGTTGAATAGTTAATCATTGATGAAGTTGATAAACCACCATTAGGGATAATAATTGTTTTATTATCAGGGGTTTTCATAATAGTATTAAAAATTTGTATTTCAGATACAGAGCCTGAATAACCTTGAGCTTCGATAAAGTCACCCACTTTAAATGGCTTGAAGATAAGAATCATCACACCACCAGCAAAGTTCTGTAATGTACCAGATAATGCCATACCCACAGCTAAACCAGCAGCACCAAGAATAGCAATAAACGAAGTCATTTCTATGCCTAACATGCCTAGGACAGTGATAACTAACATTACTTTTAACAGGCCATTAACAATACCTGTTAAGAAAGGTATTAATGATGGATCAGTTTTACTTTTGCTTAATGTGCTTTTAAATGCGCCACCAATACCTTTTACTATCCATCCACCGATGATCCATACCGCGATAGCGCCCAATAATTTTGGACCGTAAAGTAAAGTCATTTGCGTCATTTGTTCAATTATTTCTTCTGCATTCATAATTTTCATCCTAGTTTATTCATAGTGTTTTAAAAGTGCAGCCAAGGCTCATTTATTTCACTTTTTTAGCTTTCCTAATAAAATTTGTAGGGCTTAACGTGAGCGATGACATACGTTAATCTCTACAATGTTGAATATACGACAAAAATTAAAATTATGCTTTAAAAATTGCATTATTATGTAAATAAAACGTTAATTTTTTGCTTTAAAGAGAAAAGTGAATCATTTTTTATGTATTGAAAGCGTTAAATATAGCAATAAGTAATAATCCATTATTCGAAACTAGCATCTTCAAATAGAAGCGGTATACTAATATTCACATTGGCAAGGTAAACTAAATTTACGAATGAAAATATCACCATTTATTTTATATATATTACTGTTTTTAATTATTTTTTCGGCTAAGGCAGAGCAAGATGATGTAGCAGAAAAAAACGCTGTAGCCGAGCATAATACTTGGTTAAAGGACACCTTTAGCGAGCAGCATCAACAATTAATGCCAATTGTGGCGGTAGCTGATATGTTATATGCCTGTAATCAAGCACGTAAAGTTGAGCCGGTTAATTATAAACTTAATGATCTTATTTTAAATATGGATAAAAATCGCTTGGCAGAGAAGTTAGTGCTGTGTCTTAATGAAGATAATATGCAGTCTGAAGTCGCTTTGAATTTTGGGCTTTTGGGTTGTTTTCATGAACAGTTGGCACATTTACCTGATGTTGAACGGCAACAGAAAATGGCGTTAGTGGAAAAAACTATCAAATCTTTATCTCGAAGTGAACGCCAAAAAAGTTTTACTCAATGTGTTTCTGCGCAGGCAATCAATTACTTACAATAATGACTAAAAGAATAAAAAACCAGAGACTGGCTTGAAGTGGTTTCAACATAGTCATAAATTGTAACAAATGCCCTGAAACATTTACTAATCCTTCTTTTTAATTTGTTGCTATATCGCTTATAGTCATTTTAATAGAAAGCAAATATTTTTGTGAGAATAAAATGTCCCAAGAAACCCAAAAAATTTTAGTGGTCGATGATGATATGCGCTTGCGCTCATTATTGGAACGTTATTTAGTTGAACAGGGCTATGTTGTTCGTAGTGCTGCTAATTCTGAACAGATGGATAGATTGCTTGAGCGAGAGAATTTTCATTTGTTAGTGTTAGATTTAATGCTACCAGGTGAAGATGGTTTATCAATTTGTCGTCGTTTACGTCAACAGAATAATAATATTCCAATTGTCATGCTTACGGCAAAAGGTGATGAGGTTGATCGCATTATTGGTTTAGAAATTGGTGCTGATGATTACATGCCCAAGCCCTTTAATCCGAGAGAGCTCTTAGCTAGAATCAAAGCGGTATTACGTCGTAGAATACAAGAAGCGCCAGGTGCTCCTTCTATGGCTGAAAATAATATTGTTTTTGGAGAATATGAGCTCAACCTAGCCACTCGTGAAATGGTAAAAGGTGATGTTAGTATGCCATTAACAAGTGGTGAATTTGCGGTATTGAAGGCTTTGGTTACCCACCCAAGAGAACCATTATCTCGTGATAAATTAATGAATTTAGCGCGTGGACGTGATTACTCAGCACTTGAACGTAGTATTGATGTGCAAGTGTCACGATTACGTCGTATGTTAGAGCAAGATCCAGCTAAACCGAGATATTTACAAACAGTTTGGGGTTTAGGTTATGTTTTCGTGCCTGATGGTACGTCAGCTTAGTATTTTTATAGCCACATACTAAAGGCTAGTTGTTGTAAGTGAGATTTTAGTTGCGCATTGAAGGTTTTTCATGAAGGTATTGCCCCGTAGCGCTTTTGGCCAAACTGTTTTATTAATTGGCTTTTTATTATTTATAAACCAAGTTGTTTCTTATATCTCTTTTGCCTTGTATGTAATAGAGCCTAATCAACAGCAAATAAATCAGTTATTAGCGAAACAAATTCGGGTTGTGTTTATCGATTTGAATGATGCAAGTCTAAGCCCTAAAATGGCTGAAGCTTTTCATCATGAAACGGGCATAGGGGTTTACCGGGAAGAAGATGCGTTAAGATTAGGCTTAGCATCTGCTGGTTATTACCCTTATCGCAGTGAGCAAATGTCAGCATTACTCGGTGGTCCTGCTGAAGTAAGAATATCTCAAGGGGACGAATATCTATTTTGGATTCGTCCACCTCAAGCTCCTAACCTATGGGTTAAAATTCCATTAATGGGGTTAGAAGAAGCTAACTTTTCTCCACTGGTCTTTTTTCTCGGTATTATTGGCGTACTCAGTGTCGCAGGTGGCTGGGTATTTGTAAGGCAACTTAATAGACCTCTAAAGTCACTACAAAGAGCGGCTGTAGAAGTTGGTCGAGGTAATTTTCCTGAGCCGTTAACCGAGCATGGTACTACAGAGATTATGGCTGTAACGCAAGCCTTTAATCATATGTCTAAAGGAATCAAACAATTAGAGAACGATCGTAACTTATTGATGGCTGGTATTTCTCACGATCTACGTACACCGTTAACCCGAATTAGGTTGGCAACAGAAATGATGTCGGAGCTTGATGATTTTCTCAAAGAAGGTATTGAAAATGATATTGATGATATGAATAATATTATCGATCAATTTATTGATTATCTTCGCCATGGCTCCAAAGATAAGGCGGAGCTAGGTGATTTAAATCTTTTAGTCGCTGAAGTATTAAATGTTGAAACACCAGCCGATCGACACATTGTTTTTACTGCTAATGATTGTCCTGAAATACCATTACGTCATGTCGCCATTAAACGCGCGTTAGCAAATTTAGTTCAAAATGCACTTCGCTATACTCAAGGTGATATTGAAGTTATTACCGGACATGATAAAAGTTATGCGTATTTTATAGTAAGTGATGAAGGTGAAGGAATTCCAGATAGTGATATTGATCGTTTATTCCAGCCATTTACGCAAGGGGATAAAGCTCGTGGTACAGAAGGAAGTGGTTTGGGGTTAGCGATTATTAAACGTATTGTTGATACACATGGCGGAAGAGTTGAATTATCTAATAAAGAGACGGGCGGCTTACAAGCGAAAGTTTATTTACCGTTGAAGTCATAAACCTTTTTATTCATTTAAAGACAGCTATTATAAGAATATTGGCGGTAGTGTTCAGCTCTATATATAAATCTTTGCTGTAGTTGATAATTTGATGGGTATTGCTTGAGTTAGATTGTATAAATTAATGTATTAAGTATAAATTTATTTTAGCTCAATTGGTTATGTTATTTTCATTGTGATACAAAGGATAAAGCCACTGTTTAAAGTGGCTTTAAAAGATCTAGCTAGCCATATTCAAAAGCACATTACGATAGTTAACTATGTCTTCAATACTCAAAACTATCATTTCATGTTTTAAAGCAAACTGACATATTTCAGGTAACCTTGCCATTGTTCCATCTTCATTAGTTAATTCACATAAAACTCCTTTCGAATGTAATCCTGACAGTTTAATTAGATCAATAGTCCCTTCTGTATGGCCTCTTCTAGCAAGAACACCCGCTGAATCAGCAAGTAGAGGGAATACATGACCAGGAGTATTCAGATCATCCGCAGTACTATCTGGATCGGCGGCTGTTTGAATAGTTCGAACTCTATCAGCTGCCGACACGCCTGTTGTAACACCTTGTTTTGCTTCAATTGAAACTGTATATGCGGTTTTATTACGGCTGGTATTATTTAATACCATTTGCGGTAGCTTCAGTCGCTTGACATCATCCTGCTCTAAAACTAAGCAAACTATACCGCTACATTCACGGATCATCATCGCCATTTGTTGTTGAGTGAGATGTTGAGTTGAAAAAATAAGATCGCCTTCGTTTTCTCGATCTTCATCGTCTACTAACAACAAACCTTTACCGGATTGAAGTGCGGAGATTGCAGACTCAACCCTTTCATGGGATGTGCCAAATTGACTAAGTAGTGACTGACTCATGGTAAATTTCCTCTTTTAGTTACCAGAATCAGGGCGCAAAGAGATACAGAAATAATTTTCTGTAAACAAACGATTCGTCTAACCCTCAGTAATCATGCGAGCAAGCGCA
>Ga0193951_1000241_pt1 | contig 25807 bp, 22 predicted proteins | sample BB_2_MG_FD_140370 | JGI IMG/M metagenome (GOLD analysis project Ga0193951, IMG submission 140370) | Microbial mat bacterial communities from the Broadkill River, Lewes, Delaware, United States - BB_2_MG | ecosystem: Environmental > Aquatic > Freshwater > River > Microbial mats | place: USA...
CGCTGTCGCTGTCGTGGCAAACATAGCCAAAGCCGACAACATATACTTTATTCTGTCCATTGTTACTTCCTTAATAACTTAAAATATTGTTTACACTTTATTATTAAATACTCAACAAATAAATTTCTGATACATAAAAATCAATCCTAATTACATTGAAGCTAAGCTATCAGATTTTTTTCATTGTATTATTCATGAATGATTTTGATATAGTATATCATTGATGACATTATGACATGAATTCCATCCCAATTATCAATGCATTAGTCTTATTTATTCTTATATATCACACATAAAAGCTAATAAAGATATTACTAGGAGCAACCGCAACCAAACTATTTAATTAAGTAGAATAAGGTTCAAGGCGAGGACAAAAGAACCAATACATGGCCCATGTAAAATCATCAGACGAAAAAGTGTTTTATTGTGCGCCTTAATTTATGGTGTTAAACGATAAACTGATTGTTATGTATCAAAAATACAAACTTGAAAAATTTTAGCTAAATCCACACTAACAACTGTACTAAAAATAAAAGACTCCTGATTAAAGTAAAGTAATTAAGCGTAGCTAAAAACTCATAATCCAGTGAGACCAGTTATCCTGTTATGTGTATTTGAATCCAAACTCTGTACAGGCTAATGACTTATTATTTAATGTAATAAAATTAGGTACATTACCAATAATTTCAAATCCTTGTTTTAATAATACATGTTTAGAAGCTGGATTATTTGCTAGTACCTTAGCTTCAAGGTATTGAACACCAAATTCTTTTTTTGCAATTTCAATTAGCGAAGCTAAACAGAGGCTGGCATAGCCTTGAGATAAAAATCGTTTTGAAACCCTATAACCTACAGAAGCTTTATTAGCACTAATATCTCTTAAATTAGCTCTTGCGATAATTTCATTATCTTTAATAAGTAAACCACAAAACGCAGTACTAGAAATTACTTTATCGAGTTCTTCATCAATATGTTGTGCAACACCTTGCTCTGAATAAAAATTATTCTCTCGAGGTTCAATTAATGATTCAAACCATGCTCTATTTTCTAGCTCAAAATCAAATAACGGCTGTAAATGGTGCTTAGATAAAAGTTCAAGCTGCATTGAAATACTCCATACGCATAGACATTATGCTGAATAGATGAGCGCATAACACTCAACTAAAAAACAAATTAAAATCAACAAAATAATATCAGTTTCATTAATTAGGTGAACAAATTTATATGTAGAAAAAATTGCCAAATACAAGGCATTTATTTCAATAACGAGTTGTTCTAATTATTAAATAAATAACGATGTAGTTGGTGATTTTAGCAAGTAGAAATGATCACATAGTTAGTGAGATTGGTATAATATAATAAATCAACCATTTGAAATGACTTAAAACATTAGCTGCTTCTTAATTAGTTTTTAGTACTGCTTTTAATATAGGCTTTTCAAGAGTCTCTTAAATTGATGCTAGCTATTTTTACTATTCAATTCTTGTAACTGTTCAGGTGTATCTAAATCAATAAATGCTAATGGCATTTTCTTTATATTGACGTATTCCCTATTTTTTTTAAGAACCTTCTTAGCTCCTTCATCGCCAGATAAAACGATAAGCTCCTTAAAGAAAGACCGTGGAAAAATAACGGGTGGACTCAAGTGGTCCCCATCACCCGCGATATGAATTTTTTCGGGGTTTTTTCGCCATTCATTTATTAAGCTTGTTAAATCATTAACCGTCAATTGCCATTGATCCACCAGAAAGATAAGTACCGCATCTATATCATTATCTAGTTCACTTACGCCTTTAGCGATAGAGCTTGATAGACCTTTTGACCAGTTATTATTCTTAATTAACGTTAAGTTTTCTGCAGAAGCTAAACTAGCCAAATCTGCTATTAATTTTTCACTTTGACAACCCAAGACACAAAAAGCTTTCGTGTTATCCGTTAAGCAAATACTATTCATCATAGATACTTGCCTACACAATAAGCTTTGCGGTAATTGATCTTTCTCAGCGATTAATACTAATTGCTTGGGTTGTCCAAGACGTGATGAACTTCCAGCAGCCATCAATAATAAGGCAATTTTTTTATGCTTAAGTTCAGAAACCATTAACAACTTTAAATATAAAATTAATAAAAACGTAGTACTATTATACAATAGCACCGGATAGTAGATATCACTCAAAAAATAGAAAAACGAGTCAAATTATTTAATATCTATTTTACTAAATGTATTCGGCTATCAGTTTTACTAATTTTGGGTTCTTTGGGTGAGGTAATCGACACATCTTTAGTAATAGATTCACCATTTTGATACCTATGATATGAGCAATGTTTTAAACCTATTTGATAACAAAAATCATTAAAACTTTGCAGATCTTCGCGAGTAATACATTCCCCTTCTTGGGTTAATAAGCCATCTATATACATAGAATCACCATTAATATTACAATTAGCAATAGCTGAATACGGCTTACCATATTCATCAACTTTTAATGCTCTGACCATTTTTACTTCGAAAATCCAATCACCAATTTTTACATGTTTTGACATTGACTCTGTCACTTGAAACTCCGAAAATAAAGTACATATAATAAGCGATTAATTATACATTTGATTAACATTAAAATCTAAATAAAACATTATTTTTATATTTTATTAAAAACAGTAACTTAAGCTTTACTTTTATTTACAATTTAATAAAAGCAACAAAAGCTTCGCTAGTTTGTTTTAATCAGTTATTCTTTCTATCATTATTTCTTATCAATATTTTGACTTCTATTTACTATGTTAAAAAGAATTATTGTTTCTTTATTACTTATCAGCTCCCTTATTATCGCTTTTACCGCAACTTGGATATATAGCCAAATAGACAGTGCGTTACCCATTTTAGATGGTAAAAAAACAGTTTTTGGGCTCACAAAAAGTGCAACAATAGAGCGTGATGATCAAGGAATAGTAACGATAAAAGCCAGTAATCGACTTGACGTTGCAGTAGCAACAGGATTCGTTCATGCACAAGAGCGCTTTTTTCAAATGGATTTATTAAGACGTAACTCAGCAGGTGAATTATCAAGTTTATTTGGCTCTGTTGCACTTGAGCATGATAAGTCTATTCGTATTCATCGCTTTAGAGAGAGAGCAACTGACATAGTTAATCAATTACCCACAGAGCAGAAAGAATTATTAAAAGCTTATACCCGCGGCGTAAACCAAGGCTTAAAATACATAAGTTCACACCCATTTGAATACCTTTTACTTCAACAAGAGCCAACCCAATGGAGCGAAGAGGATTCAATTTTAACAATTTTTAGTATGTATATTGATCTGCAATATACCGATGGACAACGTGAACGTACTTTAGGTCTTATGAAAGCAATTTTATCTGCCGATGTTTATGCATTTTTAAATCCTCTTGGCAATGTTTGGGATGCAGCTATTGATAATAGCCAATATCAACCATCATCAATGCCCAAAAACGCTTGGCCGTCAGCATCAAGTGCTAATTTAATCACTATCGAGAAAAGTCATAATACTGCTATTAATGATGTGTCCAAAAAATATCAAGCTGATGAATTTCCTGGTTCGAATAACTGGGGTGTTTCGGGTGAAATAAGCAATACTGGTAGTGCAATTATTGCTAATGATATGCACTTAGGAATACGTGTACCTAATACTTGGTTTAGAGCAAGTTTTGAATATCCGAGCACAGCGAATAAAAAAGTAAAAATTACCGGAGCAACATTACCTGGTACACCTAACATAACTGTAGGTAGTAATGGCCAGATTGCGTGGGGGTTTACTAATAGCTATGGTGATTATAGTGATGTAATTAAAATAAAAAGTGTTAATAACGACACTCAATATATGACCAAAAATGGTGCTAAAGACTTCAGTTTTCATAAACAAATAATTGCCATTAAAGATGAACAACCTGTTGAAATTACCATTAAAGAAACTATCTGGGGACCTATTATAGGTAAAAATAGCCAAGGTGAATTACTTGCCTATCGTTGGGTTGCTCACGACAAAGAAGCCGTGAACTTTATAGCAACCGAATTAGAACTTGCGACCAGTGTAAAAGAAGCATTTTCTATTGCCGCACATAGTGGTATTCCATCACAAAACATGATGGTAGGTGATAAATCAGGTAACCTTGGCTGGACAATTATGGGCCCTATCCCAAAGAAATTTGGTAACACCGGCGAAACCCCCACCTATTGGCATAATGGTGATAATGGCTGGACGGGCTATTTATCTCCTGCGAATTACCCTCAAATTTTAAATCCAAAAGACAATCGATTATGGACGGCTAATTCTCGTGTTGTTGGTGGTGAAATGTTAGAAAAAATAGGTAATGGTGGTTATGCATTAGGAGCACGTTCTAAACAAATTCGTGAAAACTTATTTGCCCTTAACACATTTAATGAAGAGTCTTTATTAGCAATAGCTTTAGATGATCGCGCTACATTTTTACAACCTTGGGTAAACTTTCTCTTGAGCAAAGTACTTAATGACGACGCTTTAACCGATGAAGTTATCAACAAACACAGACAATTTCAACAAGTTAAAGACTTACTTTCAGAAGATAAAGCATTAAGCGCAAGCATAGATTCAGTAAGTTATCGATTAGTGAGAAACTTTCGAATCAATGTTCGTGATTTAGTTTTTAGTGAATTTAATAGTACGCTCAAAAATGTCGATGATATCTATAGCTTTCGCAGCATTAGCGCTCAAATTGAAGTGCCTTTATGGCAACTAGTTAATCAACAACCTGATAACTTTTTAATGCGACCTTTAAATAGCTGGCAAGCAGTGTTTAACCAAGCACTACAACAAACAATTGATGATATGACTTATCTCGATGAAAACAACAAACAAGCGCTAACCAAAGCGACTTGGGGGCAACAAAACACAAGCGAAATACACCACCCCCTTAGTCAATCAATCCCTTTTATTGGCCGATGGTTAGACATGCCAGCTAAAGCACTGTCAGGCGACAGCTATATGCCAAAAGTGCAAGGTAAACGCTTTGGTGCATCAGAGCGTATGGTTGTTTCACCTGGGCATGAAGAAACGGGTATTTTTCATATGCCAACAAGCCAATCTGGTCATCCATGGAGTCCTTACTACGGTAAAGGACATACAGATTGGGAACAGGGGGTTGCCTCCCCTTTCCTACCAGGTGAAACTAAATATAAACTGACACTACTGAGTTATTAATCATTATTCTTAACTATAAAAACATAAGCGATAAAACATTAACTTTAAAAATACTAACGATACAAAGGAAAAAAATGACGACATTAATTTGGTGCCTCTTTATTGCAGGGCTACTCCCATTAGTTGCTAAAGCCCCCGTAGTTTTCGCAATGAACAAACTTGGTGGTTACGACAACAATCACCCAAGAGAACAACAAAGCAAACTTACCGGGTTTGGCGCCCGCGCTTTGGCTGCACATCAAAATGCGTTTGAATCATTTATTATTTTTGCGCCCGCCGTTTTATTAGCTATTGCGACCCACCATATAGGCGCCAATATTACATTACTAGCTATCATTCATGTTTGCGCGCGCATCGCCTATCATATTTTTTATTTAATGGATATTGATAAGCTCCGCAGTGTAGTGTGGTTTATTTCAACCGTAAGTAGCTTTAGTATTATAGTTTTATGTATCCCATAAAGTGCAATTACAACAAAAAATGGTCTAAATAAACTATTGACATAAATCACTCAAGCTCGCTAGAGTAGTCGCTCTAGCGAAGCAATGATCTAAAACCTTCATTTGGAAGGTTTTTTCATAAACAGAACAGCATAAATTAGCAAAATAGGAAATAAAAGTGAGCGAAAAATTAGATTTAAACGAAATACGTAAAGAAATTACAAGCTTAGACAATGAACTATTAACCTTATTTGCTAAACGTCGCGCACTCACACTTAATGTTGCTAAAAGTAAAGTGCAACAAATTCGTCCTATTCGTGATCAACAGCGCGAACAAGAGTTATTAATTCGCTTAATAAAACAAGGTAAAGAATTAGGCTTAGACGCCCATTATGTTACCAGTGTTTTTCAAACAATTATTGAAGATTCAGTATTAAATCAACAAGCTTACTTACAAAATTTAACCAATCCTAATATACAAACACCTACCGTAAGTGTTGCCTTCTTAGGCGATAAAGGATCATACAGTTATTTAGCAAGTCATCGTTACTTTTCAAGACGCGCTGAAAAAATTATAGAGTCTGGTTGCCAAAATTTTAGTGACATTTTACAACAAGTTGAATCGGGGCAAGTAGACTACGGTATGTTACCAATCGAAAATACTAGCTCTGGCAGTATTAATCAGGTTTATGACTTACTTCAACATACCAATTTATTTATTGTTGGCGAGATAACTCAACCCATTGAACATTGTTTGCTAACCGCGGTTAATACCTCTTTAGACAAAATAAAAACAATTTATGCACACGGTCAACCTTTTGCTCAATGTAGTAACTTTTTAGATAAACAAAACAATATTCGTATTGAATATTGTGATAGTACCGCAGATGCTATGGTTAAAGTTTCAGAATTACAAGATGAAACAATAGCGGTTATTGGTAGTGAAGAAGGTGGACAACTATATAAATTACAAGCCTTAGAAAAATCAATCGCTAATCAAAACGAAAACCACTCACGCTTTATTCTTGTCGCAAGAAAAGCAGTGGATGTTGCAGAGCAAATTCCAGCAAAAACCGCAATTATCTTAGCAACTGGTCAAAAAGCAGGTGCTTTAGTTGAATGTTTGTTAGTACTGAAGGAAAAAGGCATTAACATGTGTAAGCTTGAATCTCGCCCTATCCAAGGCCGTCCATGGGAAGAAATGTTTTATATTGATGTAGAAGCCAACTTGAAGAGCTTTGCTTTACAAGAAGCGATCAGTGAAATTACGGCTCATACAAATTTCATTAAAGTATTAGGTTGCTACCCCATTGAACATATAAGCCCAACCAGTGTTCCAAGCAACAAAATTTAAAGCACAAAAACAATAATGTAGTCTTGCCTATAAATAGACTACATTATTGTCTTCTGTTACTACTTACAAACGCACTTACGACATAAAACACAACAATACAAAACTCAGAAGAGTAAGATGAAGAAAAGTTTAAATTTATCTTCAAACTAATCCTGCTAACTATAGCTAATCCTCCAAATCATTGTAGTCGCTAAATTTGCCTTCGCTTGTTGAACTGTTATTAACATAATAACAAGTCTGTATTTAACCTGAACTCGCTTTAAGATGTTTTTAATTTATTGGCATGATTAATAATATAACTATATTTTATACTCTAACTTGATCGTTTTTCTTAATTCAAGGCAAATTTCGCGTCAATAGCTAGTCTATTGCAAGTAAATTTAACGAGGAAGTAAGGAAAAATAACTGTTAGAGAAAGATTTATTAAACCGAGCTCAGGTTATTTACTATTGTAATTAAACGCGACTAGCCTAATATGATTAAAAGCCTAACCGCGTAAATTCCATTATCCTTTCGTATCTACCCCTGCATTAGTTGTTAATGCTTTTTGCTTTTCTGCTATTTGATTCGCAATTGCTAACGGTGAGCCGGTATTTCTACAAAGCCAGTAATAAGCTCCAGGTACAATAAACAAAGTAAACACACTCGCCAATGAAACACCAGCAAAAATAACAACACCAATAACCATTCTGCTTTCAGCGCCTGGCCCTGATGCAAAAACTAACGGTACTGCACTCGTCACCGTGGTAAACGTTGTCATCACAATAGGCCTTAATCGTTGCTGTGCGGCGCTAATTAATGCTTCCTCGAACATAATACCTTTATCGCGAAGTTGGTTGGCAAACTCAACAATTAATATGCCATTTTTGGCCGATAAGCCAATTAACATCACAATGCCAATTTGACTGTATATATTCAAACTCATCCCCATCAGCTCAAGGCCTGTAAGCGCGCCTACTAAACCTAAAGGAACAGTCAAGAGAATAACCAATGGATGAACAAAACTTTCAAATTGCGCGGCTAAGACTAAAAAGGTAATTAATAACGCTAATAAAAACACCAATAAAATAGAACTACCAGACTCTTTTAATAATAACGATTGCCCTTTGTAATCTATTTGTGTTTCCTCAGGTAGATGCTGTTCGGCAACATTTTCTAAGAATTTTAAAGCGTCCCCCAAAGCGTAGCCATCAGCTAAGTTTGCTGTAATTGTAATGCTACGTAATCGATTATAACGGTTCAATTGAGATGATGTAGCATCTTCAGTAATACTAATTAAGTTTGACAGCGGTATTAATTCGTTTGAACTTGATGAGCGAACATAAATATTGTCTATATCCGTAGGACTTCTATATTGCATTTCATCCCCTTCAACGATCACGTCATACTCTTCACCGCGATCAACAAACGTAGTAACTCGGCGCTGACCTAACATAGTCTCTAATGTTTGTGCTATATCCCCAACAGATACGCCTAAATCATAAGCTCTATCACGGTTTATCTTCACCATGAGTTGTGGGTATGTTTCTTTATAATCACTATCAACAGATGACAGATTAGGATTTTTTTGCGCTTCAGCAATAACGATATCACGCCATTTTGCTAACTCACTGTAAGTATTACCTTGTAATACAAAGGCAACAGGCGAACTACCACCACCACCGCCAATACCACGACGCATAATAGCAAAAGCTCTTACATCGGTAACATCTTGTAATTCTTTGCTTATTTTTCCAATGAATTCAAAAGTATCAAAACTTCGCTCGCCCCAATCAGGCATACCTACAACCGCTGTACCACCTTTACCGCCAAAGCCTGGCACTCGTACAATAACCCGATCAAGCTCACTGCGCTCTTGATATGCAAGAAGTTTATCTTCTATCACTTGCATATTTTTTACATTATTCTCGTAGCTTGCTCCCTCTGCACTCTGCATAACAATAAAAAGGTTACCACGATCTTCTTTTGGTGTGTATTCTGCTGGGAGCTGTATAAATAATAAATACACAGCGACAAGTGATACCGCAATAATGCTAATAATCAGAAATGGTTGATGAATACTCTTTGATAAAGCTCGCCCATAAGCAGCCTCGAAACGGGCAAAATTTCTATCTAGAAACTGTCCAAAAGACGAACTGCGTTTTCGATATTTTAACATTTTTGAACACATCATCGGCGTCAGTGACAAAGCCGTAATACTTGAAAAAATAACAGCCGCTGCAATTGCAATGGCAAACTCGGTAAATAATCGACCGACATTACCCGACAAAAAGACTAAAGGTACAAATACGGCAACCAAAACCAAGGTAGTTGCAATAACCGCAAAAGCAACTTCTCGTCCACCGTCATAAGCCGCCATTAAAGGTGTTTGTCCATTTTCGATACGGCGATAAATATTCTCTAAAACAACAATGGCATCATCAACCACTAAACCAATCGCTAAAACAAGTGCTAATAGGGTTAGTAAGTTAATAGAAAAACCAAACCAAGAAAGTGTCATCATTGAGCCAATTAAGGCCACGGGTACGGTAACGGCAGGGATTATTGTTGCTCTGACATTCCCCAAAAACAAGAAAATAACCAAAACAACCATCAACATAGCAATAATTAACGTACTGTAAACCTCATCAATTGAGCCTTCTATAAAGACAGACGAGTCATAACTGTTAATAATTGTAGTACCAATAGGTAATGAACTACGTACCGCAATCATTTCCTTACGCGCTTCTTTTACCACTTCTAAGGTATTGGCTTTAGACTGTTTTACAATACCCAGCCCAACCATGTTCTTACCATTTCCACGGAACAAATTCTCATCATCTTGAGCGTCAACACTTACATGGGCAATATCGCCTAAACGCACCAAAGAATTATCATCAGCTCGAGCAACCGCCATATTAGAAAAGTCTTCTGCTGTCAAATAACTACGCTGAACTCTTATTGAAAAATCTCGTTCAATAGACTCAACACGCCCTGCCGGCAATTCAATATTTTCACTACGTAAGGTTGACTCAATATCTTGTACAGTTACATTTCGAGCAGCCATAGCTGAACGATTTAATAGTATTTTCATCGCATAGGTACGTCCCCCACCTACACGAACTCGAGCAACACCATCTACAACAGCAAAACGATCAACAATATATCTATTTGCATAATCGGTTAACTCTAACGTGGTCATATTTTCACTTTGCAAGGCAAACCAAACAATAACGTCTTCATCATCATTCGCTTTAGAAACCTCAGGAGGATCGGCTTGTTCAGGGATATTATTTAAAGCACGTGATATCCGATCACGAACATCATTGGTCGCGGCGTCAATATCACGATCTAAGTTAAACTCAATCGTAATATTTGATCGCCCTACTCGCGAGTTTGATGTAATAGTTTTAACACCTTCAACACCACTGATTCTATCTTCAAGCACTTGCGTTATTTTTGTTTCAACAATCGCTGCTGAAGCGCCAGGATAATTAGTATTAATACTGACTACCGGTGGATCAATATCCGGGTATTCTCTTAAAGGTAATAGTAAAAAAGCGACAATACCAAAAGTCACAATAAGTAAATTAATTACTGTTGCAAAAACAGGCCTTTTAACAGAGAGATCAGATAAAATCATTTAACTTCTCCCTCTACGATTGGGCTTTCCAGCTGATTAATTATTTTTACTTTAGTGCCATCACGTAACTTTAATGCACCTTCAATAACAATTAGCTCTTGTTGTGTAACGCCGTCTACTATTTCAACAACTCCGGGTAATCGGCGGCCAATAGTGACACTTTTACGCATAGCAATTTTATCTTGCTCACTTTCTTCAATGACAAAAACATAATGCTTATCTTCTATCGGAATGATAGAGCTCTCAGGTAATTGCAATAATGTTTCAACTTGTCTTACTAATTCAATATTAAGTAACATACCCGGGCGTAACGCTAAATTTTCATTAGGAATTACCGCTCTTACTTTTAAAGAGCGTGTTATTGGGTTGATACGAGTATCAATTGAACTGATTTTTCCAATAAACTCTTGTCCTTTATAAGCAGAACTAAGTGCGGTTATTGATTGTCCTAATTTAATCGTAGGAAGAAACCGTTCCGGCAAATCAAAATCAACCTTGATTACAGATAAATCATCAAGGCTTGTAATCACACTACCCGCATCAATATAGCTTCCAACACTGACATCTCTAAAACCTAGAATTCCGTCAAAAGGTGCTTTTATAATTGAATCATTTACTCGCGTACGGGCACTTCGAAGTTGTGCAGCAATGGCTTTGGTCTTGGCTTCTTGTTGGTCAACTATTGATTTAGAGGTAGCTTTTGAACTTAATAAGTCTTGAAAACGTTTTAATTGCGCAACTGATTCAGATAAATTCGCTTCTAACTCACTTACTTTTGCTAATTCTTCCTGATTATTTAAACGAACAAGTACATCACCTTTTTTTACTAATTCGCCATCATTAAAAGAAATTTTTTCGACTAAATCTGCATACTTAGTTGTAATAAATACTTTTTCATTTGCCCTAGTCGTCCCTATAGCTTCAATACTATCCCTAAATTCGTTCAGCTTTGCGGTGGTCACTTTCACTGAAACAATACGTTGATATTCTGCTTGTGCTTGTTCTTCGTCAGGCCATTGGATATAAACTACAATACTGATAAGTAACAATAGAATAATAAATAAAGGTAAACGGTTCATGATAGAGCTGTTATTAGACATAAATGAAAGTCTCAATTTTTTAATAATTAGTATAGGAAAACTTTTATAGTATAAACTAATGCAATAAACATGACATTTACCTGACCTACTATTTACCTTAGAATATCAACCATTAACCGCAAACGAGATACAACTTTGAATAAACTCGCTGTACTAGCCTTTTCCATACTCTTACTTTTAAGCACCATACTCTGGTATTTAGCTAACGGATCCCTCAATGAATACTTAAAAAGTCAAATCGAGTTACAAGGACACTACTACAGTGGACAAGAAGCATCGTTATTACTCGCTGAATTTTCTGATAATACCAATAGCGCTCAACTTAATCACCTTACCTTGGCAAACTTAGCTAGCTATCAAGCTAAAAATGTACTCAGTGTTGATCAAGTATTTATTGAATTATCTGCACAGCAAAACAGCAGTTTACTGACCAAAATAGATAAAATAACACTAAACAAACTCATCATAAATATTGAAGAAAATAAAGAGGGTGTCAGTAATATTGAGCAGCTTATTCAAATAATCAGTTTAACACTTGCTAAAGATTACCCACAAAGTTATCCGGCTATCAGTGCCAAAATATATGCACAAGAACACCCAGAACTTGATGCTGAGCAATATGCTAAAAATCACCCTGAAGTTGGCGTGATTACTGAACATACTAAAGCCAAAAAAAGTAGAGGAAAAGCTAAACCTAAAATGATGATAGCGGCGTTCAACATTAAAGAGCTAGAACTCAATATAACAAAAAAAGGCATTACCCAATTGGTACTAAAACAGAATATAACAGTGAACAACATAGGAGGCACTGAGGGAATAGAAATGAATCAAATTGGGGGTGAAATATTGTTAAACCTATTAAAGTTAGCACAAAACTAACCTAATGATATAAAGCACTCATTGATTGCAATGGACTTGAATTTTACAAAAGGCCGATTAAGCTTATACAGTAGCAGTGTATAAAACATTCATATAACTACAATAAATAAGGTCGGCCAATTATGCCAATAAGGATATTTTCTTCTTGCAAAGTAATAGTGTTAAGCACATTTATTTTTCTTCAATTAGGCATAAATAGTTCTCATGCAACTGAATTTGAAATAAGCTCAATGATTGGGCATAACTTTAGTCCAGATCTTAGCAGTAGTTCAACAGATACCTTAGTAACCAGTAACGAAAATAATGTTGCTTTAGCTTTTGCATGGCAAGACTCTACAACAGGCCAAGGTCAAATTTTACTTAACTATGTATCTCGTGATTTTACCGACGAGATTAACCAATCAACTCACTCTTTCAAGACCCTCTATGCTCACTTTAGTGGTGTAGGTTTCTTTAAGGAAAGAAATTATATAACCACCGTTGGCTTAGGTATTGGCGCAACTTACTTTCATAGCGACTTTGATGATGTAATTTCACCGTCAATCACTGCCACTATTGGTACTCGATATTCACTATCTGAAACGTTAATACTCATTACTGAGCTACGCGGTTATGCTACGCTAACTGACGATAACGATACCTTGTTTTGTCAAAACGATAACTGCGTAGCACATTTTGATGATGCAATATGGTTTGATACCCAAATTTCAATAGGAATTGCCTACCGTTTTTAACTTACTGATTAGCCGACTAAGTTACTCCTTCTTTAGAAGTAATTTAAAAATATAGAGCTCGCCTTAATAAAAAATTAAGCGTTACGCTTTTAAAATTACATTTTCTTTATTTAGATCAAGATAAAAAATAACAAAACTGGTATGTTAGGTAAAATTTAACCTTATTTTTAGTGAGGAAATGTGACGTCAACAAGCCAGCAATTAATTTCTGTTACTGATCGCAATGGTGCATTTACTTATGTTAATGAACATTATTGTCATTTGACCGGTTATGACTCTTCAGAGTTACAGACAAAAAACATCAAACAATTAACGCATACAGAGATGCCAAGTATCGTTATTGATGAATTATCTGACACTTTATCAAAAGGCTTTTCTTGGCATGGGGTCATGCGGATAAAGACCAAACAAAATGAAGATGTTTGGCTTGATACTTTCACAACACCACAATATGAAAAAGGCCAAGTAGTGGGCTATCAATCGATCAGTAAAATTGCTGATGCAAGCTTACAAAAGAATGCCCATTCAATTTATAATGCATTAAATAGAAAAAACAAATGGGCTATTTTTGAGTTAACCAAAAACCACAAGTTTTTATTTTTAGTGCTACTTTCAATAATAAGTCAAATATTTATTTATTTTTACATTGGATTAACAACCTCCATTATTGCGGCCTTTAGCGCAATAGCCCCTATTCTGGTTTTTTGGTCAGATATTATTCCTACCGCCCAAAGAGCACAAAAAATGCAAAATGTATTCGACTCTATTTCTCGAAAAATTTATTTTGGTAAAGGGACAGCCAGTATATTTGATTTTAATTTTTCGATGCTAAAAACTAAAATCAAAGCCATTTTAGATCGGACAATAGATGCAGCCACACCAATAAGAACCGTTATGGCTAAAGTATCTGAAGGCCTTGATGAAAGTAGAGAAACCTTAGCAGAACAAAAAAGAGGCATTGAAGAGCTCAATACCTCAATGGCACAAATGCAATCATCAACCACAGAGATTGCACATAACACAACAATTGCAGCCGGTGATTTAGAAAGTACCTTTTCACAGTGTGAACAAGCACAACAAGATATTTACCAAACCACAAATAAAATACAAAACTTAGCAAAATCAGTTGAAAGTGCATCAAGCTCTGCAAATAGCTTAACGCAATCAGCAAACGGCGTTGGCGAACTAATGGAAGATATTCAATCCATTGCTGATCAAACTAACCTACTTGCTTTGAATGCAGCAATTGAAGCGGCTCGAGCAGGTGAACATGGACGAGGCTTTGCTGTTGTTGCCGATGAAGTAAGAAACTTATCCTCACGCACTCAAGACTCCGCAAAAGAAATTCATCAACGTTTAACGGTTATGCTTAATACCATACAAGAGTGGGTTGAGCTAATGAATCAAAATAAAGAAGAAGCTAACTTTTGTGTTGAAAGTGCACATGCATCGCATAGTACAATAGATTTAGTTGTTGATAGAATGCAAAATATTAGTCATGCAGCAACACAAATAGCAATAGCAGCAGAAGAGCAAAGTGCCGTATCATCTCAGATAACAAACAACCTTGACGATATTAGTCAAACAACTGAAAAAACTTTGTCAGAGACAGATAATGTTGCCCTACAAATGCAGCTACTAGCTAAAAGTGTTGAGGGAATTACCGATGTGGCAAACACTTTTATTCCTAAACAATAAGATTAAGAGGGAAAGCTACAATTTATCCTAGCTTTCCCTTAGCCTTTAACGATAGTTTTTCATAATTAAAGGCTAATATTTTTTCAGTTCATTAGCTTTTAGTAACATTGCCTTACTTTCAGCTAGAAAGTCATCGGCATAATCACCAAACCAATGCGAAACCTGTTTAAACATACTAACAAAGGCCTCTTTATCGCCTACTTCCACTTCTTCTAATAATTCTAAAAAGCGATAAGCAAAGCGTTTCATCATCGTAATATTATCAGGATTAGAAAAAATAATATCTGAATACAAAATAGGATCTTGAGCAAATAGGCGACCCACCATAATAAGCTCTAAACGATAAATAGGAGAGCTCATATTAACTAAATTCTCAATATCAGCCCCTTCCGACATTAAATGGTAACCATAAGCTATCGTAGAAAAATGGCGCATCACTTGTACCATTGACATAGCTTGATCATGCTCATGCGCTGACACTTGATAGGTTTTAGCTCCCCACACTCTAAATTGTTGTAACAGCCATTCATACTTAGCTTTATCGCGGCCATCACAAACAATAATAGTTTGCTTAATTAGTCCCGTTACATCTGGACCAAACATAGGATGCAAGCCAACAACAGGTCCTTGATGCGCTTTCATCATTTCAAATAAAGGCGTTTCTTTGATACTGGTAAAATCAGCTAAAATACAGTCATCGGGTAAATTATTTAGCTCATGAATAACCATTGATGTTAACCGAATAGGCACAGCAACAATAACCACACTAGCATCAGCTAAAATTTCTTTACTTTGCGGCCAATCGTCTTGTTCAATAACAGCAACTTGATAATTGGAACGTTGAAACAAATCAACAAAAACACGACCTAACTGCCCTTTACCACCAACAATAACCACTTTATTACAATCAGGGTTAATACACTGGTAACCACTCGCATCTTGACTTTTATATGAATCACGCATTAATCGACGTAAAACATCTTCGATTAAGTCGCCGCTTAATCCTGCATTTTCCGCTTGTTCTCGGCGTTGCTGAATTAATGCAGCTTCTCTATCAGGTGCAAAAATAGGCATGCCTTCCGCACTTTTTAACTCACCTACCTTTGTCGTAACCGCAAGGCGTTTCACTAATAAATTTACTAATTTACTATCAATGTCATCAATCTCATCGCGCAATGCTTTAAGATTGTCATCAAAATTACTCATAGTTTCTCTTACAGCTCATTTAATAAACAACAAGTGTTTAATAAGCCCGATGCTGAATTTATGATAAATTCAGCATCCCACTGTTGTTTAAACACGTTTCTTAAGTGCCTCATGAAGCATAGCATCGGCTTCAACCAATAAGGCCTTAGTAGTTTCTAAGTCAATACAAGCATCTGTAACCGATACACCGTATTCCATATCGGCAATAGCTAAGTCACTGCTTTGGTTACCTGCTTTTATATTACTTTCAAGCATTATACCAATAATTGATTTATTTCCTTCAACAATTTGGTTGAAAACATTGGTCGCAACCAGTGGTTGACGACGGTAATCTTTATTTGAATTACCATGACTACAATCAACAACAATACCTGATTTTAAATTATGCTTAGCTAGAATGTCTTCACATTCTTTAATATTCACACTGTCGTAATTAGGCTGTTTACCGCCACGTAAAATAACATGACCATCTGGATTACCAGACGTTTTAATTAACGCCACCTGCCCTTGTGGATTAATTCCCATAAAGCGATGTGAAGAAGCCGCAGACTGTAATGCATTAATGGCAACATCTAAACTACCATTGGTACCATTTTTAAAACCGATAGGCATTGATAAACCGCTTGCCATTTCCCTATGCGTTTGTGATTCAGTAGTACGCGCACCAATAGCTGACCAACTGAATAGTTCGGCTAAATATTGTGGACTAATAGGATCAAGCGCTTCAGTAGCTAAAGGTAACCCTAACTCTGTTAAGTAAATTAATAACTCACGAGCTTTTCTCAGGCCTGATTCTACATCGAAAGAGCCATCCATATGAGGATCATTAATTAACCCTTTCCAACCAACAGTAGTACGTGGCTTCTCAAAGTAAACGCGCATAACAATATACAAAGAATCTTGATACTTATCATGAAGCTTCTTTAACTCACGTGCATATTCTTTAGCACCTTCAACATCATGCACTGAGCATGGGCCACTGATCACAAGAAAACGCGAGTCGCGTTTATGCGTAATATCCGCAATTATTTTACGAGCTGATTTTACAAAAGCTCTACCGGGATCTTTTAAAGGTAACTCATTTCTAAGTTGCTCGGGTGTTATTAATACATGCTCTTCATTAACATGAATATCATTTAAAGTGCTTTTGTGAGCCTTATTATCAGCAGTTAAAGTTGCCATAGTTCTTTCCTAAAATTAATAATCGATAATTGAAATACACAAAATAAAACAAGATTTACTGAAAATATTGAAAAGATAAAATTGTAATTTTAGAGGCTTACAGCTTAATCAAAAATAAAAACATAAAATCGTAAAGATTTAATTACGTGCTTTGTAATGTTATTTTTACACATAATTTTCCTATAGTACAGCGTAAATTTTAAAAAACTAACGGACTATTCTTGCCTTCATATAACTGTAATATTTACGTCACGTAATTGTCATATTCAATTTCTACACTGTGGTTATATTAATAAAGCTCTATTAGACAACTTTATCACGCTAAAAATTTAACAAGTGGGAATATAATGACTAAAATAATGAAGAGTAAATTAACAAAAACAGTATTGACTTTATCTTTAACTGCCGCTGCTTTAATAAGCAATATTACCAATGCACAAAACAGTAGTCGCGATACCATTACTGCCGTTGGCTCTTCAACGGTTTATCCGTTTTCAACTGTAGTTGCAGAGCGTTTTGGTAAAAATACCGAGTTTAAAACACCAAAAATTGAATCTACCGGCACTGGCGGGGGCATGAAATTATTCTGCTCTAGTAATGCTATTAACACGCCTGACTTATCAAATGCTTCGCGTCGTATGCAAAAAAGTGAATTTGATATGTGTACTAAAAACGGTGTAACAAGTATCACTGAAGTACTGATTGGTTATGACGGTATTGTGGTTGCTAATTCAAATACCGCTAAGTTAATGAACATCTCCCTGAAAGAAATTTTTCTAGCACTCGCTAAAGAAGTACCGGCAAAAGATGGTAGCGAAAAGCTTGTCACTAACCCATATAAGTTATGGAGTGACATTAATCCTGCGCTACCAGCAAACAAAATTGAAGTGTTAGGCCCTCCACCAACATCGGGAACACGTGATGCCTTCGCTGAATTAGTTTTAGAAGGCGGCTGTAATCAGTTTAGTTGGATTAAAGCAATGAAAAAGCAAGACAAATCTAAATATAAAGAAATTTGTCATAGCGTACGTGAAGATCATACTTACATTGAAGCTGGCGAAAATGACAACTTAATAGTACAGAAACTAACCGCTAACCCTAAAGCTTTTGGTATTTTTGGTTTTAGCTTTTTAGACCAAAATAGCGATACATTACAAGGCGCAGTAATTAATGGCCAAGGACCTTCGTTCGAAGCAATATCAGACGGTTCATACGCCGTTTCTCGTCCATTATATTTCTATGTGAAAAATGCTCATGTGGGTAAAGTTCCCGGTATTTTAGAGTTTTTAACCGAATATACCAGTGAAACTGCAATGGGTGAAGAAGGCTATTTAACTGATAAAGGGTTAATTCCATTAGGTGAAGAAAAATTAACGAGCATTCGTAAAAACGTCTTATCACTAACTCCTTTAGTATTAACTGAGTAGTATTAACTGAGTAGTATTAACTAAGAAATGTTAACTGAACAGTTACAACTAAATAATCTTAACTAAACTCAATCACTAATAATCATCACCACGCTTTTAGGCGAGAAAGCACTTCTCGCCTAAACTTTATCAGCAATATATGTATTGTTTTTTTAATTGAAAAATTGGCCTTGATATATGAATTCATCTTTACTTTTTATTACCTTACTTTGCTTAACATTTTTCAGTTACTGGTTTGGAGTAAAGCGCTCATTAAAAGTTGCGGGTGGCGCAGAGCATAAAAAAAATCTAACCTGCTTACCACAGCAATTTGGCTTATTAACGGCAATGGTTTGTGGTTTACCGGCGTTGATCACATTGTTAATCTTTAACAGCGTTGAAAACACCATTATTGAGCAGATTCTTGCAACGACATTGCCTGCCAATATTCAAGCCCTTTCAACTATTGATCTTGGCCTTTACCTCAATAATATTCGCTCAATAGCTTCATCAGAAACAATAACAAACTTAATCAAGAGTATAGAAAATCAGAGCCTGAATAATGCTAATTTAGCGACACTTGAACAGCTCAAAGCGGCATTAACATTAAAAGAGTTACACCAACAAGTAACTTGGTTAAAAACCAGCTTAGTACTCGTTGTCGCGATTACTAGCGTTATCGTGCTCGTTAGACAATTTAGTATTACGTTTAAAGCTCGCCAAAAAGCTGAAGCAATCATACGTACGTTACTAGTTGCATCATCAGGCATTGCAATTTTAACAACGCTTGGCATCGTTATTTCCGTGCTATTTGAATCTATTCAATTTTTCAGAAGTGTGCCACCGACTGAATTTATGTTTGGTACTCAGTGGAGTCCACAAACGGCCATGCGGGTTGATCAAATAGGTGGTTCAGGTAGTTTTGGCGCAGTACCTCTTTTTGCAGGAACCCTACTAATCACCTTTATTGCCATGTTATTAGCTGTACCAGTAGGGTTAATGATTGCCATTTACTTATCTCAATACGCTAATACTAAACTACGCCGTGTTGCTAAACCTATGCTAGAAGTATTAGCTGGTATACCAACTGTCGTTTATGGTTTTTTTGCCGCCTTAACCGTTGCTCCTGTGATCAGAAACTTGGGAGAATCCTTTGGATTAAGCGTAGCATCTGAAAGCGCTTTAGCTGCTGGATTAGTAATGGGAACCATGATTATTCCTTTTGTCTCATCCTTGTCAGAAGATGCAATAAGTGCTGTACCTGAATCATTAAAAGAAGCGTCATTAGGCATGGGGGCAACCAAAAGCGAAACCGTTATTAAAGTACTATTGCCAGCAGCCCTACCAGGGATTGTGGGTGCAATATTGTTAGCAATTTCTCGTGCAATAGGCGAAACCATGATTGTTGTTATGGCCGCAGGAATGGCCGCAAACCTAACAGCAAACCCACTCGACTCAGTTACTACAGTCACAGTACAAATCGTTACCTTGCTAACAGGCGATCAAGAGTTTGATAGTCCAAAAACATTGGCTGCTTTCGCGCTTGGCTTAATGTTGTTTATCACGACACTTGGGTTAAATATTTTAGCACTGAAAGTTGTTAGAAAATATAGAGAGCAATATGACTAATTCAATAAAAAGCTCGACGGATAATACACAAATGAACGATTCAATTCAGCAGAAAAGCACCGTAACTATTACAGAGAAAGTAACAAAAAGCTTAAAAAAACGTCATAGAAAAGAAAAACGTTTCAAAATAGTAGGTTTACTTGCCGTACTTTTTGGTTTTATGTTGGTACTAACTTTAATCACAGATATTACAGCAAAAGCTATACCTGCATTTCATCAACACTGGGTAAAAATTGATGTTGATTATAAAAGCGCTTGGTTGAATATCGATGATACAGCCGCAGCAACACAGCTAACAAATCAAATGCAGACCGCAAATTATCGAAAAGTATTGAGAAACTCTATCTATCAAATGTTCTCAACAGGAGCAGAAAAAAAGCTAACGCGCCAAGATAAACGCCAGCTGACCAAGCTATTTTCAACCAATGCTGAATTCACGATTAAAGATAAATTAATTGCAAAGCCTAACTACATCAATAAAAAAATTGAACTGTGGGTGAAACTTGATGATGACGTAGATAGCTATCTAAAAGAAGATTTTCCGCTAGGCGAAGCGGGCCTTCGAGTATCGAAAAAACAAGCAGAGTGGATTGCAAAATTAAGTACTGAACAACGTATTGATAGTCGCTTTAATCTTAGTTTTTTCACTGCTAGTGACTCACGTGAACCTGAACTTGCAGGTATTAAGGGTGCATTAACAGGAACATTATTAACGATGTTTGTCACCTTGTTACTTTCATTTCCATTAGGCGTTGCAGGTGCAATATACCTTGAAGAGTTCGCACCTAAAAATCGCTGGACGGATATCATTGAGATAAACATTAATAACTTAGCTGCAGTACCATCAATTGTTTTCGGCTTACTCGGCTTAGCCGTCATTATTAATATATTTGAACTACCACGCTCTGCCCCATTAGTTGGTGGCATAGTATTAACCTTAATGACATTACCAACCATTATTATCGCCAGTCGTGCTGCAATAAAGGCTGTGCCACCATCTTTAAGAGAAGCAGCATTAGGATTAGGCGCTTCAAAAATGCAAGTTACCTTCTCCCATGTATTACCACAAGCGATGCCAGGCATAATCACAGGTGGCATTATTGGTATTGCACAAGCCTTAGGAGAAACAGCACCATTGCTGATGATTGGCATGGTTGCTTTTATTGTTGATGTTCCAACAAGTATTCTCGATTCTGCCACAGTATTACCTGTACAAATATTTTTATGGGCCGACAGCCCTGAAAGAGCATTTTTAGCAAAAACATCCGCGGCAATTTTAGTGTTACTCACACTACTATTAGTGATTAATATCACTGCAACAGTATTGCGCTCTAAGTTTGAAAAAAAATGATTTTTTTAAAAGAAACCGTTTAAGAAGAAACAAATGAATAATTTGAATATAAAAGAAAATGACTTATCAGAATTAGCGCTAACAGAAACTGTTGGGAATATTTATGCCGATAATGCAAAAATGTCAATTCGCAATGCCGATGTTTATTACGGTGAAAAACAAGCGATACACAATATCAGTTTAGATTTAGCGCAACATCAAGTTACAGCACTTATTGGACCTTCAGGTTGTGGTAAGTCTACTTTTTTACGCTGTTTAAATCGTATGAATGACACCATTGATATTTGCCGAGTCACAGGACAATTAATGTTAGATAATGATGACATTTATGCGAAAGATTTAGATCCTGTCTTATTACGAGCTCGTGTGGGTATGGTTTTTCAAAAACCAAACCCTTTCCCAAAATCTATTTACGACAATGTTGCTTATGGCGCCCGCATTCACGGACTTACCAATAATAAAACAGAATTAGACGAGATTGTTGAAACAAGTTTACAAAAAGCCGGTTTGTTTAATGAAGTTAAAGATCGATTAAAAGAGCCTGGTACTGGCTTATCTGGTGGTCAACAACAACGCTTGTGTATCGCTAGAACTATCGCCGTGAGCCCAGAAGTCATTTTGATGGACGAACCAGCATCAGCACTTGATCCAATTGCTACCGCCATTATTGAAGAATTAATCGATGAGCTTAAAGAAAAGTACACTATCGCCATTGTAACCCATTCAATGCAGCAAGCAGCTCGTGTTTCACAGCACACCGCTTACTTTCATATGGGTAAGTTAGTTGAAATGGGAAAAACTGAAGATATTTTCACACGCCCTGAGCATAAACTAACTGAAAACTATATTACTGGCCGCTTCGGTTAATGGGAGAATAAAATGACAACACAAGACAATACCAATACACCAAGTGGTTTTACGACAAAATTAAATTTAGACAAGCACATTTCACGTCGTTTTAATCAAGAACTAGAGCAAGTAAGAAGCTTAGTTATGGACATGGGAGCCTTAGTTGAACAACAAGTAAACGACGGATTAAGTGCTGTATTAAATGCTGATGAAAAACTCGCAGAAAAAGTAATAAAACGTGATAAAAAAGTGAATACCATGGAGCTAGAAATTGATGAATATTGCACTCAAATATTAGCTCGTCGACAACCAGCAGCAAGTGACTTACGCTTACTTGTCAGTGTCATCAAAAGTATTACTGATCTCGAACGTATGGGCGATGAAGCAGTAAAATTTGGTAAAAATGCCATTAAGTTAGCAAAAGGTAATTTTGCAGAACAAGAAAGTTCAAGACCGCTTGTTGAGTTAAAACACTTAGGAAAACATGTTAGTGATACGTTAAACAAGGCACTAACTGCTTACGCACAAATGGATGTCGCCGCTGCCTTAGACATCATAAAAAATGATAATATCGTCGATGAAGAATTTGATAACATTTCACGCTTATTAGTCACTAAAATGATGGAAAACCCACGAGAAATAAAAAATGCACTCAGAGTTACTTGGTGCGCTAGAGCACTAGAGCGTATTGGCGATCACACTACTAATCTATGTGAATATATTGTTTATTTAGTTGAAGGCAAAGATGTTCGGCACGCTACAATGGAACAAATTAGAGCATCAATCGACAACTAACAATAGCCTAGTAGCTTAAACATTAACTTACGGTGCTATGCGGTGTTAATAAAACAAAAAATAGGTGCTTCGGCTGACTCAATGAGCAACTCTTCTTTCACTCAGCCGACATCATTTACTTAATAAATGCTTTTTAAAAAGAAGTATCACTGTTAATAGCCTTAATTTAATAACACCTATCAATGAAAGATGCTTCAATTCACTCAGAAAACTTTGTACACTCACGACACAAAGAATATCCTTACTAAAGATATAGTCTATGCAAACAATAATTCCACCTGAATCGTGTCCTTTTTGTCAGGGAAATAATACTTGTATGGTTAATGATATAAAATCTTGTTGGTGCAACAACACTCCTGTCCCTGCTGAATTAATTGCTTTAGTGCCAATACCATTACAACGTAAAGCATGTATTTGTGTTACTTGTATTTCTCTATTTAATGAAAGCCCGACACTCTTTATAAAAAAACACCTAAACAGAGCAGCCACCTAAGTGTACATTTAAATGAAGACATTGATAGCAAAAATTAAACAATGTCAATTATGTGAAAATATTTTACCCTGTGAGCCCAATCCTGTATTTCAAGTAAACGAGCAAAGTAAAATTCTTATTTTAGGCCAAGCGCCAGGAATAAAAGCTCATCAGACATCCATACCTTTTAATGATAAAAGTGGTGATAGATTAAGAGCTTGGCTAGGTGTAAGTAAATCCCAGTTTTATAATGACGAACTATTCGCTATTTTGCCGATGAGTTTTTGTTATCCCGGTAAAGGTAAGTCTGGCGATCTGCCACCGTTGCCCCTTTGTGCAGATACATGGCGTAATGCACTGTTAGCAAAGCTAACAAAAGTAGAATTAACAATAATATTAGGGAAATATGCTATCGCATGGCATTTGCATACCAAAGCCCCTATTACACAGCTAGCACAGCAATGGCAAACGCTATTAAACTCAAAACAAATTGTGCTCCCACACCCTAGTCCTCGAAATAATATTTGGTTAAAGAAAAATAGCTGGTTTGAAGATGAGGTTATTCCTAAACTTCAAAGTAAAATACAATCGCTAATTTAAAATACACTTTACACATTCCCTGAAACGGTCTGTATTGAAATGAAAGGCAATTCATCGTATCTTAATATTAGTTACCTATACTTTTTATATTAATTATATTGGATACGTAAAAATAATGGACAAACTTAAAGGCACATCGTTACTCTTAATTATTATGTTAACAAGCCTTCTATCAGGTTGTAATGCAAATAAAGAACCCAAAATGTCCGAGAAGCAAGTCGCCACTTCTTTTTTTAATGCCATTTATAATGAAAAAGACATCGATAAAGCTATCGCTTTAAGCTCTGCCGATTTTAAAAAAGAAATAGAAAAATACCACACCGCCAGCAATGTTGCGCGTCGTTTATTCAACATGAGCTTTGACTCTGTTTCATTACATACCTCAGCCAAGAAAAAGCAAATACTTGATAATTACAATATTCAGGTAACTATGATGATACAGTTCACCGGTAAACGTGATGGCAATAGCTATAAAGACTATAAAAAAATTCTATTGATTAAAAATAAGGATCAATGGTTAGTCGATAAACTGGTGGAAGATTAATATGTTGTCAATTTGAGCTTATCTTAAGAATAAGATACAGAGCAGAATTGAGCCCAATTTAAAAAGAAGAGCATTTCAGTGCTCTTCTTTTTTTAAACATTATTTGTGATTACTATTATTTGCAAAACTATCACTATATCAGCCTTAATAGGTTAATTAATGGTTTAGTTTTTAACGTTAATTACTTATATTTCAATAATTAAAATGAATAATAATTATCACCAAAATCTAGCTCTCTTTTTTCACGTCGCTCATCTTTATAAGCTTCTATTTCGCGCCATTTACGTTTATTTTGTTTCTTACTTTTCTTTTTTTCAAATTCAGTCTCTTCTTCAAAGTCACTAAAATCTAATTCTTGCCATTGTTCATCTTGCATAATAAATACTCGTAAAGTTAATGTTTATTGCAATATAAATAGCTAATATGACAATTTGTTTACAAAAAAATTAAAGTAAAATGATAGCCATTAGTTTATTTTAATAAACTCAAAAAACAACTGATTTAGCACTTACTTTACTTTAGTTAACAAGTTGACAATAATGTAGATTCACAATATCAATGTACCGCTAACATAACACCATAAGAGTTTATTTATGACTACCAACAACGATAACAACAAAGAAAACGCCACTATTCCACAAGAAGCATTTGATTGGTATGACGAATATGCTCATGGCATTATTGATAGAAGAACATTTATGAAGCGCCTTGCCGGCTTAGCTGTTGTTGGCA